>LFRM01298598.1_pt1 | contig 11134 bp, 18 predicted proteins | sample 618341 | NCBI WGS metagenome assembly LFRM01 (sample SAMN03654438, study PRJNA283298) | anaerobic digester metagenome | isolation source: pool of bioreactors CSTR01a, CSTR02a, and CSTR03a thermophilic anaerobic... | place: Denmark: Kgs. Lyngby | collected 2014-05-21
AACCAATGGATACCACTAACTGAAAAATGTACATTAGATGAAAAAATAAGATTAGGTTCTGTACTTGATAAAAAATGTGGCGGTGGTCAAATATGTCATATAAATGTTGATGGAAAATTTGCAAACAAAGACCAAGCATGGGACTTATTAAATTATATAGCAGGTAAGGGCGTAATTTATTTCGCTTTTAATAATAAAATATCAACTTGTAAAAACAGACATGGTTATTATGGAGATATATGTCCTGTATGTCAAGAACCAACTATAGATACATTTCAAAGAATCGTGGGTTATTTAACTCCAAGCAGTTCTTATAGTAAAGAGCGTAAAGCAGAATTTGAAAGGAGATTTTGGTACAAGTTTAATGAAAATTAAATATATAATAGATGAAGATTTTCAAGACTATAAAAAAACATCTATGATGATTGCTATGTGTAATTGTGATTGGAAATGTTTAAAGGAATTAAATTTAGATATTTCTATATGTCAAAATTCGCAAATAGCACAACAAAAAAATATTGAGGTATCTATTGAGAGTATCATTAATAGATACCTCAACAATCCAATTACTCAAGCAATCGTTATAGGTGGATTAGAACCAATGCTACAATATGAAGAAGTATTAGAATTTATTAAGCAATTTAGGAAATATAGCAACGATGATATAGTTATATATACAGGTTATTATCCTGAAGAAATCAAAGATAAAATTGAACAGTTAAAACAATATAAAAATATAATTATCAAATTTGGAAGATATATGCCGAGTAGAAAAAAAAGATTTGATGAAGTGTTGGGAGTATGGTTAGCTTCAGATAATCAGTTTGCAGTAAAAGTGAATTGACAAAATATAAATATAATATTATAATAAAATTAGAAAGGATTAAAGGAATTAGGCTTAACGGCTTAATATAAACTAGGGTAGGAACTACCCGATGTGAGGCTCGTGGAGGTAGTAGGTTACGAGGCCTATGAAGCGAGAATTTCCCACTTCTATAAGTGTCTATAAGTGGGAGAGGTTCAATCCAGAAAAGCCGTAACATCAATAGTAGGGTGGGCGGGTGGATTACTATAAATACTATCAATTGGAGGCGTTCACAAATGAGTAATAGACCAAAGATTATATGCTTTGAAGGTATAGATGCAAGTGGAAAGGAAACACAAGTAAGAGTTTTAGCTTCAAAGTTAAAAGAGCTGGGGTTTAAAGTTGCAACAGTTTCATTTCCTAGATATGAGACTGAAATTGGGAGACTTATTAGAAAAGGATTGAAGAAAGAGATACCTATGAGTGATGAAACACTGCATGGGTTACTCGAACTTGATAGATATGATTTTCTTGAAACACTTGGTTCATTCCGAAACTATAATTTTCTAATTTTTGATAGATTCACACTATCAAATCTAGCTTTTGGATTGGCTAAAGGTATTGGTATAAACTGGATTAAAGAAATGCAAAAAAGACTTCCTACACCAGATTTAACATTTGTTTTGGATATAACAGCAGAAACATCATATAAAAGAAAGTCAAAAAGCTGCAATCTGCAAGAACTGGATAAGCATGAATTGGATTCTTCACTTCTAAATAGAGCAAGAGTGGCTTATCTTGCATTAGCAAAAAAGCTATCAGAAATGGATGGAGAAGACCAGCTTATATATGTAATAGATGCAAATGTAAATCCTGCTGAAGTACATGAAGTGGTAATGGATATCGTAAGGCTTGTGTTTTTGACCGATGAAAGTTAACCGCTTTTTCCTGTTTGTACTGTTTATCTTTTCAATATTTTATGCTTTTAATTCTCCCGCTATAGAAGTCTCTCCTGAGAATGAAATCTTTTGTGTAGAAACATCAATTAAGGAGGAAAGCAAGCCTTTACTAATTGATGAACCATTACCGACTCAAACACTTGATATTTCTCCAGCGATTGAAATTTCTCCAACGCCAAAGCCTATAACAGATTACGATTTGGCATATGAGATAGTAAAAGAATATACAAACAATCCTTATGCTAATGTAAAACTTTCAGAAGAAGAAATACAGCAATACTCTAAATGGTTTGTTGATTACAGTAAAGAGAATGATCTGTCTTATATTACTGTAATAGCAATGGCTTGGTTTGAAAGTGAGTTCAATAAAGATGAAGTATCTCATAGCGATGCTATCGGTATCATGCAGATAAAACCAAGTACCGCAAAACCATATGGTGTGACCAGAGAAGATTTATTTGACCCAGAAACAAATATAAGGACTGGGGTAAAATACCTTGCTGACCTACGAGATGATTACAACTTGGATTTAGAAACGGCTATAACGGCCTACAACCAAGGTATAGGAAGAGTATCCAGGGGTACAGCAAAAGGTATTTATATAAGAAAAGTTAATGAGATAAGCACAGAAATGAACAATTATATAGAAAAAAGAATGGAGGAATTACAAGATGACAGTTTATAAGAAAGATTTGGTTAATGAGTATGCTGCTAAGAAAGGTATTACGAAGACAGAGGCCGCAGAAAGAATTGATGATATTTTCAAAATTGTGTCAGACAATCTCTGTGCAGGAAATGATGTTAAAATAAGCAACTTTTTTAACTTCTTCGTGAGGAACCTTTCTGAGAAGAAAGGTAAGAATCCGTACACAAAGGAACCTATGGTGATACCTGCGGTCAGGTCGGTCCATGCCAGGATGACAAAACCTTTGAAAGATAGAATTCAGGGAAAAAGAAAATAAATGAGGGCGGTTCGTCGCCCTCTTTCAACAGGAGGTCATTCGTTCGATGGTAGAGATAATGAAACACATCCAGGAGAATTTGAAGAAAGACAGTAACTATTATTCTCTTTATGATATGAAAAATATTGAACGTTGCAAAGTAGACCCTGACTACCTGGGAGAGGTTATGATTGCAAATGAAAACATGATATGGTACGCAATTCATAAGTATATAGGAAAACCAGAAGTTATAGCCAGTAACTATGGTATTGAAAAAGATGACATCCTTCAGTTGGGGAGGATGGGGTTTATAAAAGCTATTAAAGCATTTGACACTAATAGAGGCATTAAATTCTCATCATTTGCAGTAACAGCGATAGTAAGGGAAATCAGATGCTACTTGAGAGATAGTGCAAATATAATACGGCTTACAAGAACCGCCCACGCTCTTCTGAATGATATAAAGAAAGTAGAAAAGGACTTGGGATATATACCTTCTGTGGAAGAGCTATCAATGCTTTTAGACGAAGATAAAGATAAAATAAGTAAAGTTCTTCAGGTAGGCAAACCTGTAAAGTATCTGGATGAACAAGTGAAAGATAACAATAATCACAACTGGGATTTAGAGGACAAATCACTAGACAACATTGAAGATATTGTTGTAAACAAGGTGTATATTGATTCAATTATAGATACTATTAAAAATAAACTGTCCGAAGTGGAACTAAACGTTTTAAAGTCTCAATTAAATGGATTCTCTCAGACACAGACTGCAAAGGAACAGAACATTTCTCAAATGCGTGTAAGTAGAATCATAAAGAAAATAGCCAACTTAATTAAAGGTTATACCGATAAAAACGAAGATTAATTGTTTAGATAGATATCACTTTAAACTGTCTAATCTATATAAAGAAAAGGGGGAGAGTGGGAGGTTGGTAGCATGAAAAACTTTATCGATGATCTGAGTGAAAGCTTTGACTATCTTTCATCGGCCTTCACAAAAGTTAAACCTCAAATAGCTCTCTTTCTTTCTACTATATGGACATGTATTTCATATGTTCTATTCCCTGATAAAGCCTATATTACTGCTGCCTGTGCAGTAGGTGGGGTGATGATATTAGACATCATCACCAAGTATTATGCCTTGAAAAAACCATACGGTTCATTTTTAAAAGCTATAAAGGCAGGTGCAATAAAATCAGACACCTTCTTTGAAGGCACTAAAAAGAAATTGATAAGTTTTCTTGTATTAATGATCCTTTGTGGGCTTTCAGTGAGGGTTGTTCCAGTAGCAGGTGTAGCAGTATTCTTAGGCTCTTTAGTTTATTCTGTTATGTTTCTCAGGGAATGTCAGAGTTGCATTGAAAATTTAGTTAATGCAGGACACGAAGACTATGTTGGATGGCTTCTTCCTATCCTTAGAAGGAAGGAAAAAGATATTCTGAAAAAAGAAGGGGCTGACAGTGATTCTACTGACGATAGTGATAAAGACATTAACAACAACCAAAGCACTATCTAGAAGGGGAGAATATTATGGCTTATAAAAAGTATACAACTAAAGAGCTTATAGAATATATTCGAAAATTCAAATTTACTAGAAAACTGAAACAGTGGCATATACACCATACATGGAAGCCAGATTATTCTGACTTCAATGGTAAAAATCATGACGCCCTGCAGACAGCTATGAGGATTTACCACATGAATATGAGGGGGTGGTCGGATATAGCTCAACACTTTACATTATTTCCAGATGGGGTGTGGTTGTTAGGAAGAGATTTAAATAAGAACCCCGCATCTATTTCTGGTTGGAACGATGGGGCTATCTCCGTTGAAATGGTAGGAAATTTCGATATCGGCCATGACAAAATGACAGAAGCTCAAAAAGAAGCTATATATGAAATGACAGAGTTCATGGTTAAGGAAATGAAGCTAGAACCACATTTCCATAGAGACCACCCCAACGCTGGTAAGACATGTCCTGGTAGTGGAATAGACAGAGAGAAATTTTTCGCAGAAGCCCTTAATTTTACTGTAAACAAAGAAAAGGAAAAAATAAAGAAGGAGTTGGAGACTCTTATGAAAACCATGAAAAAACTCGGTACTGTATTTGTAGACTTGGTTCTCCCTAACGGTCAACTACATTGGGCAAATGCTGACATCATGAATTTGTACAATAACAACATTGTGTCTGGTATCAACAACATGGACGGAACGAAGAGATTTGAGCCAGAAAGACCTATTACAAGAGCAGAAACTGCTGTAATAGTAAATAGAGCTTTCTTGAAGCTTACGCAGAGGATTGATGAATTGTATAAGAAAATTGATAATATCAGATAGATTGGGGGACGATTTATGGATTTTAAGTATCTAATTGAAAAGTTTACGAGTCGTAAATTTATTGCTATGCTCACCAGTATTATTACGTCTATTCTAATTTATCTTGGTGCAGAGGATAATCTAATTGTCCAGGTGGTTTCTTTAATTAGTTCGCTGGCGGCTGTGCTTGCTTACATCTTCATTGAGGGTTCAATTGATAAAGAAGCAGTCATTTACCCACCTATCTTAATTGAAACTCATGAGCAAGATACAGAAAATACTGAGGTAGAGTAAACAAAAACAACGGTTAGGATTTCCCTAACCGTTGTTTACATGTGGAGGGGGCCTGATCATAAATGTGCCGATAAATTTATCTGAATTTTACAGGGATTGATAGATATAAAAAAATAAACCCTAGGCCTATATGACCTAGGGTTTAAACTGGTGCGGTCGGCGGGACTTGAACCCGCACGTCCTTGCGAACACTACCCCCTCAAAGTAGCGTGTCTGCCAATTCCACCACCGACATCGAACACCCAATCTAGTGTTTTTTATTTTTACTATCACGCAAGATTTGAACAAACCTTTTATAACAATCATCATTTTTACAAATAGGAATCCGTCCACCGTTATACCAGATTTCTTTACAATCTTTGAAGCTACTAAGCTTTTTACTACAGATACAACACTTCATTCTAACCTCCAAAAGACATTCCACACTATTTAAATTCTATAAGCAATTGCCTCCTTTAGCACTAAAATTATTACGACTTAAGAGTTATTAAGAACATCTTTAGCATCAGTCTGGATTGTAGCAACAAAAATAGCTACTTCGCTAATTGTGGACTTTAGTTCATCAATGGTTTCGAAATCAGAACAGAGTATTCGATTCAACATATCATGAACATCATTAAGTTCTGATATTAAAAGCTCAACCAATTCTCGCATGTCTTTTCCACCCTTCTGCTAAACCTAGACTAATCATTATTTTCTCATCGAGTTCCGCAATTAGATTTGGAGGCAATTGTCCGATTTTTTCACGCAAACGCATTTTTGAAATAGTAATAATCTGTTCGCACATAATGGTAGAAGGACGAAAAAGGTCTATGTTCAAATGTGTAGGTATATTCTTTTCAGCTTTAAGTTCTGATGAGGTTATTACTGCTACGATAACAGTGGGGGAGTAGTAATTTCCTACGTCATTTTGGATAATTATAACTGGTCTTGTACCTGATTGTTCAGAACCTATGACATGTAAACCCGACAGGTCAGCATAATAAATCTCGCCACGAAAACAACGCTTGATTTTGGGTGGTGCTTTACTCACATACATTCCTCCAATCTTTTTAAATTTAAACCACGGTTTATAATGTGTTAATTCAGATACAGAGAGGGTTATTATTTTAACCCCCTCGTAATGCCACTCTTTGAATCTTCTTCAAAAAGTTTAAGTTGTTCTGCAATCTGGTCGCCCACCATATCCCAGGCATTAGCGTAAACTTCGTTTACGTCATCGCCTTCTTCAAGTACTATCGTTACACTGGCTTCGGGGGCAAATGATTGATAATTACCGAGGTTTTTAACAAACCTTGCACCGACTCTTATTTCTGTCACCTTAGCCATATTCAATCCTCCTTTAATACTGATTTTCTCTAAGTCATCAATACAGCATTATCAGGTAAGTACCTATACGGTCTGTTTGGCATATAAATAAGCTTGTTCTTAAAGACTTTTATCCCATCCTCACCGATATTCTGTACAAAGTATTTAAACAATTTTTTAGTGTTTTCAGCATCTGTTAACGCTCGATGTTGTGTTTTATTAGGAAATCCTAGTTTCTTTGATATATTAATAAGCGTATGGCTTTCATTTGGGTGATATATACAGTGTATAGTTCTTGTGCAGTAAAAATCAGGTTTAATAACATCGTGGATAAAACCAAGGTCAAAAGTAGCATGATGGCAAACCACAATAGAATTTCCTATAAAACGAGCGATAGCTTCTTTTGCGATACGAAGAGGTATTCCACTATTGAGGTCTCGTTTCGTAATTCCTGTCAATTCGATAATAGGGGAGGGGAGAAATCTTCCATCTTCAAGCTGTACGAAAAAATTTACACAATCTATTTCTTCAAATTTTGAATTGGTTTTTATAATACCAACCTCAATAATCTGGTCTTTTCGATAATCAAGACCAGTAGTTTCAAAATCTAAAAAGCAATATGTTGTTTTATCATTCATAAAGATTCCTCCTTCAATATGGGGAAAGCACAATCTTCACATAAATAGCTGTATTCGCCTGTTATATCCTTACCGCACTTATAGCAGTAATCTCTTGTATTTTTCTTTTCCCATTCTATTACTTCGTGTTCTGATAGCAATTCTTCAGGTGAAAACCCGTATAACAACATCAGACCATCAAATCTTACTTTAATTGGTAGGCTATCGTTTGGGTGAACCTCTTCAATATAGCCCCACCGTTTTGCAAATTTGAGGGAGTGGGAGGGGTGGACCATAACTTTACAATTAACATAAAGCCTACTCACTCTTATCACCAACAAAAGATACCATTAGACGTGGTGTTCCATGAGATTCAACCCAAGCATGGGCTTTCAGTTCTTCCAGGTTGATAATTCCTTCCTCAACAGCAGCAGTAAGAGCGTCTTCATCTACAACAGTTTTTGTTACTCTTTCAAATACCGCTGATGACACATTTCCATTCTGAAGATATTCAAGAACCTTATCCTTATCAAAATGAGATGTATCGGGAACCGAAATTGACACTTTAATATTGCCTACAACAGTTTTGCTTTTACCCTGCTTTTCCATAGCCGCTTTTATAATTGGGCTATGCTTCTTCAACCATGCTTCATCTTTCTTTTTGCGATCGTTTCTTTCATAGTATTCTTTCAAAAGATTTTCATCCAGACCATCCTCAAAGACATTATCTGTTACAACACTAACAAGTTTCTTCAACGGTATCATCCTTTCATTAAGGTTTTTTCTTACGTTTTCGTTATACGAAGAAACCTCAATGAAAGTTAAAGGATATTTGAATTTAAAAAAATAATCCCCTAACAGGGGATTAAAAGAAGTTAGACTTTTACTACCAATTGTTCCTACGAACAATTATATTATTATACCATTTAGCTTACTTTTTGTGTTAGATTTCTTTAGCTTTCAGATTATTAGCGAGGCACCACAAATGAAACTGTTTAATAACATCGGACCAATCAGGTTCTGTTTTATTCTCAATATCGTAACCATTTTGCTCAAGCCAATCAGATAAGTACACATAATTTCCTTCTTGAATAGGGACTCCTTGAATAATTCCTATTACCATTAAAACACCCCCTAATTTTAACCCAGGGTTATGCAACCCTGGGTACTTCTTCACCTATCATTTCAGCGATAAGTTCTCTTGCTCTTTCACGACCTGCTGTTTCATCAATACCTTCATCAAGCATTGTCTGTGCCATAGCTTCTTTACGTTGCAGCACTCTCTGCACAAATTCATCAATGGTCCCTTCACATACAAGGTAGTAGACTGTAACAGCATTTTTCTGGCCGATTCGGTGTGCTCTGCTGTAAGCCTGTTCCACATATGCAGGAGACCATTCACAATCCAAGAAAACAACGTGGGTGGCCGCTGTTAGCGTTAGCCCTTCTCGACAAGCAGGGGCACAACCTATAAACAGTTTACAAGTATCGTCCTGCTGGAATTTATAAACTTCTTTTTGTCTATCAGAAGACATATATTTTTCTGTGAGTTTACGCTTCTCTTCCTCTGGAAGTGCCAGCCACGCTTCTTTACCAATTTCCCTAATAGCTGCTTTAACTGCTGCATTTTCTGTTTTACCATTAGCGTCAACATCACCATGAATCACAGCAGGATTGTACTTTTTATACCGTTCTTTTAAAATCTCTGTCATTGTTCTGAACCTTGAGAAAACAATAACTTTTTGATTACTTTCATCAATTATCTTCTCAAGTAGTTCATCAAGAGCCTGAAGTTTAGAACTCTCAACTTCATCTGCACCAATTAAGGCAGGTGAGTTTGTTATCTGCTGTAATCTTAGCAGTTTAGCGAGTGCTGCTGGTACTTTCTTTAATGAAGTGTCTTTCAAATCTTCAAGTATCTCTTTTTTCACAGCATCGTAAAGTTTTCGCTGTTTAGCAGACATTCCAAGAGGAATAGTCTTGAAAACAATCTCAGGAAGTTCTTTCAGTTTATCTTTCTTCAATCTACGAAGCATGTTCTTCTGTATAGCTCTTCGTAGCTCACTTATTCTTTGGTACATAAGGATTTCTTTATTCTGTCTGCCACCCCAAACAGCATAGCGGTTACGGAAATCTAACCAGTTTATATTTACCTTACCACCCAACTTTAAATAGTTATAAGATTCCAACGGGGTGTTGGGGAGAGGGGTAGCAGTCAGGACGTATTTGTATTTGAATGGAACATAGTGTATAACATCCCCAATCCTAGACTGGGGATTTTTAATCTTATGCCCCTCGTCTACAATACAAAAATCCAAAGGCTTATAGTAATTATGCAGATGCAGAATGTTGTTTACATCACAACGGAATGTCTCGTATGATATGACCATAAATGTCCAATCATTAGACATTTTAAGTTCTTCGTAAATTTTTGCTCTTTGTCTTTGTGTACCTGCAACCACCACAGCTTTGCAATAAGTATGTTTATGAATTTCATCACGCCAATTAAATAGGAGAGAGGCTTTGCAAATAACAACCCCACGTTCAACCTGTCCCATCTTTTTTCGTGCTTCCATAGCTGTTGATACCTGCCATGATTTACCCAGGCCAGCGTCATCAGCTAATATAAGGAATGGGCGAGTGACAAGAACATTAAAACCTTTTACCTGAAACTCACCCCAGGGCTGGGTCTTAAAGCCTGTAGAACTAATTATATTTTTGTTCTCATCATAAACAACAGAGTACCCTGTCACCACAGGCTGGTCAGGAATTTTCTCTTCTGGTATACCACCTGCGACTCTATCATCATTCGTCCAGAGAATTAGATAATCTCCCATCTTATTTTCAAAATCTTCTCTGTATTCATAAGGAACACTCCAAAGATTGGTGGCGGGGTTATACTTAGCCCCTTTTACCTTAGACATTTCGTTAAACAACACAGCATTATTTTTAAATCGAACCTTTATCCATAAACGTCCTTTAGCAAAAACCTTTTCTGCGTAAATCACGGAACAAACCCCCTAAGTTTTACAGTTTCCAAAAACTCAGGCACTGATAGACCTAACTTTTTAGCTCTATAATAAATACGATTATATAAAGATTTATCAAAAAACTCTTTTTCTGATTTAGATTGAATCATTTCTTTTAACTGCTCGTCAGATATTTTAGACTTATAAATAACAGTGAATCCCCATTCAGAGATCACTTGTTCAGGTTTTCCTAACTTACAAATATGTCTATATACTGTATTATGTTTTTTGCGTAAATCAGAGAGATTTACAGTGTCATTGTAATAGTATTTTAAGTACAAAGGAATTATATCCTTATAAGAAGATAGGTCATTCATAACACGGATTCCTGTTTCCGTAAAAAGGGAGTCTATTAAACTCCCTTTCTTTATTAAATATCTAAACAAATAAGGATTCTTTCGTTTCAATTCTTTTAGAGATATTATTCCGTTCCGATGATAGCTACTTAGCTTTTTTAGTATTGACGACATTATCGACCTCATCCTTTAATTCAGAAAGATTTATAGCCGCAAAGTCTTTGCAAAAAATCTGAAGAACTTCAAGAGGGCTTAAATCATCTATAATAGCAGGATCATAACCTGCTTCAGCAAGATTATGTCTGAACTCTAAGTAATCTTCTCTAGTTTCAAACTCACCGCCACTAATTATTTGCAGCAGTATTTCCATAAACCCCAATAGTTTAATAGTCTTCTCCATAGCAATACCCCCAAATTACTTCTTAACAATCTTTTCATGGAGTTAAGTGACAATGGCTTCAATTTGCCTTTCAGTTTTTATTATACTATTATATTATTATTTTGTAAATTATTATCGTGCCACTTAGCTGAAATATATATCACTCCTCTCTATTCATAATCATACT
>LFRM01147275.1_pt1 | contig 11133 bp, 9 predicted proteins | sample 618341 | NCBI WGS metagenome assembly LFRM01 (sample SAMN03654438, study PRJNA283298) | anaerobic digester metagenome | isolation source: pool of bioreactors CSTR01a, CSTR02a, and CSTR03a thermophilic anaerobic... | place: Denmark: Kgs. Lyngby | collected 2014-05-21
ACACCCTGTCGGCATTGCTCTTCTATTGAGGTAAAAAGCATTTCTTCGGTCATCTTTTCCAGCGGTTCACCTCTTCGAGCCAGCTCTGCCGCCACAGCGTATATGGGTACAGCTCCCACCATGACCGGTGATTCCTCTAAGAAAAAAGACCTCAAAAGATGAAGGTCTCCCCCGGTCGAGAGGTCCATAATGGAGTCAGTTTGCGCTTTTATAGCAGCAGAAAGCTTGCGCTTTTCAAATTCAAGGTCTACACACTCATCACTCGTCCCCAGATTGGCATTCACTTTTGTCTTTAGCTTATGGCCAATTGCCTTTATGTGAGGGAAAGAATGATTCACGTTTTTGGGTAGAACCGCAACCCCTGCAGCTATGAGACGTGAGAGCTCTTCAGGACTTATCGCTTCATTCTGGGCGGCACAACGTACCTCTTCAGTTACAATGCCTGCCCTGGCAAAATCAAGCTGGGTTTTCAACATGCTATTCCTCCTGTATAATTTTAGAAGAGGAAAAAGCGACTGAAAAGAAGATAAAAAAAGCAGCTCAAAAACTAAACCGAAGCTATACTCTTAACTTCTTCCCGCCATTTCCTCCGCCAGTATTACCTGGATCAGGTTCAAGGGGTACATTCTCAGCCCGAGCTTCAAGAGCGCCCCCATGGCGACATACAAATTGCCTTCAGTAATACTACCACTGTTTCTTTTTTGCGTCAATCGGCTACACCGACCAGATGAGAAGGAGTAAACTTTCGTAAACCTAAAAAGAAACATCTGGAAATATCACAACAAGAGCTTTTAGCAGGGAAACTGATATTTTGAATTTTTCTTTGCTGGTTTTGAAAAAAATAACAACTAACCCTTTACTGCTCCAGACAACAATCCTCCAACTATATATCTCTGAAAAACAAAAGCTATTAAAATCGGTGGTAAAGCTGCCAGAATACCTCCAGTAGCCATCATTCCGAAATCTATAGAATGTCTTCCCGAAAACTCGGCAATAGCGACCGGTATGGTCTTAGCCTGAGGAGTAGAGGTAAGAATAAGAGCAATGAAAAACTCTTCCCATGACATCAGGAAGGCAAAAAGTGAAGTGGCAACAATTCCAGGAGCAGAAAGAGGAAAAATAACTCGAAATAGCGTACCTAAGTGAGAACATCCATCGATTTTTGCAGCGTCTTCTAAGTCTTTGGGAATAGTATCAAAATAAGTGCGCATTAACCAGATTACAAATGGAACTAAAATAGCCGAATAAATCAGAATAAGAGCCTGTTTTGTATCGAGCATCTGGTATCTACTAAAAATCCGATAAATAGGAATTATCACCGCAATAGGCGGTAGCATATAAGAAAAAAGTAGGACGAAAAGGATTTTTTCTTTACCAGGAAATCGAAGGCGGGAAAAAGCATAGGCAGCCAATGACCCCAAAGAGACACAGATAATGGTAACAAAAAGTGCTATAAAAAAACTATTCCACATGGTTTTTCTGAACTCACTTTCTGGTCCTTGAGAAAAAAGTATTTCTCTATATCGCTCAAAGCTGGGCTTCTCAGGAAGCCAACGCAGAGGTATTTTCAGGAGTTCCTGTAAATTAGCAATACTAGATATGAATAACCAGAGAGGTGGTGCCAGAATAACAGCAGCCAGAATTATTGAAAATATACCAATAATAACCGAACGAATCCTCTTTTGACGCTTAATGCCCATCCTGATTCACCTCAATATTCCACTTGTCTTTGCATCAGCCTAGTGTACACGAGAGCAATCAAGGCAACAAACATGGTGATAATATAAGCCAGAGCAGCTCCCTTGCCAAAATTCAAGAACTTGAACGCCTCTTGATAGGTCAGGAAAGAAATTACCTTGGTAGCATTCGCTGGCCCGCCTTGAGTCATGATGTAGATAATATCAAAGACCCTGAAAGCATCCAGAGTTCTAAGCACCAGAACCACAAGGAAGGTGGGAGTAAGCAAGGGGATAAGTATACGAAAAACGTATGACTGCCAGCCTGCACCGTCCACCATCGCTGCCTCATAAAGCTCCTTGGGTATGGTCTGTAATCCTGCAAGAAGCAATAAAGCAACCAAAGGGGTTACCTTCCACACATCAGCTACAATTACACAGTGCATAGCGCTCCAGGGACGAGTTAGCCAGGCACGATAAGAATCTATGATACCAATCTGGGTTAAAAAAGCATTAAGCGCCCCATAATTAGCATTAAAAATCCACTTCCACATAATGGCATCTACTGTAATAGGTAAAGCCCAGGGCAATAATAAAAGACTCCTCAACAAACCTCTACCTTTGAATTCCTGGTTTAAAAGCAAGGCAATTAGAAAACCAAAAAGCATCTCGAGACCAATGGACACTACAGTAAAATAGACTGTCCTTCCTATAGAATCCCAAAAATAAGAGCTACTCAAAACTTCGATATAGTTTCTAAAACCTATAAAAGGAGTTCCTATATCTCCCCGAGTAAGTTCAATCTGAAAAAGGCTCATACAAAAAGAGAGAATCATGGGATAGAAGATTATAATACCTATAAAAACAAAAGCAGGAAGGATAAGAAGCCAGGCAAAATATGTTTCTTTTTTTCTAAAGTTTTTAGGTCTCATGAAGGTCTTCTACAGAGGGCGGGGTTTTTCCACCCCGCCCAAATATTAGCGATATCTTTCCATAACTTCTTTACATCTGGCTACTGCTTCATCCATAGCTTGCTCTGGAGCTTTAGCCCCGCTGAGTGCTGCCTGCAATTCCTCAACCATAATCACAGAAAATTGTGAATACCAGGAAAGTTGAGGACGATCAAACACGTAGGGAATCTGCTCTTTGGCAACTTTGATAATTTCGGGCTGTTGCGCTATAAGTTCTGGATCGTCGTAAAGCGATTTCCATATAGGTAGAGCACTCTGGCTGTATTTTTTCTGAACCTCTCTGCTAGCAAGATAAGTCACATATTGCCAGGCTTCGTCCGGATTTTTACTGCTCTGCATAATGCTCAAGCCCATACCACCATTGCAGGATGCACTTCTTCTTCCTTCTGGAAATCCAGGAACAAGAGTCAACACAGCATCTCCAGCAATCTGTGATTCTTGAGGATCGTTCACCAGGTTATACATATAGGTCCAGTTTAGAGCAAAAGCAGCCTGACCAGAGGAAAATACCCTTCTTACCTCTTCCGAGAAAGACTCTATACAAGCAGGATTGAAATAACCCTCTTTTGTATTATCAACCATAAATTTCAGCGCTTCGAGTGGAGCACCTTGATTCATAACCGGATTACCAGATTCATCAAATGGATACCCATCCATACCCACCACATATTGTAGCCATGCAACTACCAGTGATTCTGCCTGTCCCCAGGTATCGATAATAGGATACTGGACTATATTCGCTTCCTTGAGCTTTTTGGAAATTTCTATGACCTCAGGCCAATAAGCAGGAGAACTAGCTCCTACCTCCTCCAACATCTTCTTGTTATAAAACAAATACTCCCAGTCGTTGAGCCAGGGCATGCCATACAACCTACCCTTATAGGTTACCGCCGACAAAACTTCAGGGAAGATATCAGCTCGGTCTTCCTCAGGTAAACGGTCAGTCACGTCGAGAAGCCAACCTGCCCCAGCAAACTCGGCTGGCCAGATGCAGTCAACGAGAATTACATCGTAAGTGCTTACTCCACTAGCAGCAGAAACCACAATCTTATCATGAAGTTCCTCATAAGATACAAACGATAGTTTCACTTCTATGTCCGGGTTTTGTTTAAGAAATTCATCAGTCATATCACGAATCTCGCTTTCCTGATATCCAGCCTGTTTCATAAAAAGCCCACTAATTTCAATCTTGGCACCGGCTGAAACAACCAGCAAGGCAACGAGAAAAATCGCCGTTGTCACGACCACAAATATTTTTTTCACAATACTCCCTCCCTTAAAAAGTTTTCAAACATGATAAATATGGAACACTAGCCTACACACAAATTGTATGTTAAGTTAGATTCCCATGTCAAGGCAAAAAACTTTTAAGGTGGATCTCTCTAACCTGTTTGCCCGTATTTTCCTCCTCTCTTCTAACTCTCTGATTTGAACCCCTGCTTTCTTCAGTTCCTCAGCAAACTCATTGTAAACTGAAAACCCTGGTCAATGTTAAAAGGATGATATGCTCATGCTTCTTTCGGATATCACCCATTTTTCTTATCTTTCTCCTTTCCGTTTGCAGACTAAATACACCTTATTGCTCTGTCCAATTTTCGGGGTTCATTATAAGACAATAAGATAAAGGAGGCTGGTATTGAAAAATATTTCGAGGAGGAAGATAACACATCACATTACGCAAACTAATTTTTTAGCGGTCGCCTTCCTTTATAGTTTTCTGGTTCTTCTCCAGTTTTGTTGCTCCCTGCAAAGGAGTTTTTAATGATTGAAGAGGGGCATCCAATGCTATAAATCAAATAATGGATGAGGTCGTATACAGGACACCGCTTACTCCTCGGAGTTGGCTCTACTTATATAAAACCTTACCCGGAAGGGCAAGCGGTGTCTATTTTTTATTTAACTTCTCTATCAACTATTTGGAAGGGGAACTTTTATTTTAATGTTTTCAGTTAACTCTCTTGCCTTAAACATCAAGGAAAATTCCCTCGTATTTTTCTCGCCTTAATTGTCCGATCAAGAGCCAGCATATAAGCAGCCTCCCGCATGGGCACTTTGTTTTGTTCGTGAAACTCCCATACTTCCTGGAAACTTCTCTCCATAATTTCCTGGAGAAAGCTATTAACTTTCTTCTCATCCCACATTAAACACTGAATATTTTGAACCCATTCTAAGTAAGATACTACCACTCCTCCTGCATTAGATAGAATATCAGGGACAACGGTTATGCCTTTTTCGTTGAGAATTTGATCTGCTTCAGGAGTAGTGGGTCCATTAGCTGCTTCAACGATAATTTTTGCCTTTATATCTCCAGCATTATCTTCAGTAATCTGGTTTTCCCGAGCCGATGGGACTAAAATATCCACCCCCAAAGTGAGTAACTCCTGATTGGCAAGGGATGAAATACCTTCTGCTTTATATCCTTCAATGAGATGAGAGGGATTTTTCTTTACATAGTTTGATAGATCCAGTATGTCAAGGCCATCTTCTTTATAAATTCCTCCACTGATATCACTTATAGCTACAACTCGATATCCCTCCTGATAGAGCAATCGGGCTATCGCTTCTCCTACTTTCCCGAATCCCTGGACAGCAAAAGATGCTTTGTTTAAATCAATTCCCTTCTTGAGAGCAATCTGATTGATAGTAAATAACACTCCTCTACCGGTTGCATCTTCTCTCCCCAGTGATCCACCAATTTCTACAGGTTTTCCCGTAACTACTCCCGGAACAGTAAAGCCTTTAAACGCGCTATAAGTATCCATAATCCATCCCATAATCTGGGCATTGGTGTTTACATCAGGAGCAGGAATATCTTTTTCTGGCCCGATTAAAGGAAGAATCATCGCTGTATAGCGGCGGGTGATTCTCATAAGTTCCTGAGAAGAAAGTTTTGTGGGGTCACATTGCACTCCCCCCTTGGCTCCACCATAAGGGATATTAACTACAGCACATTTCCAGGTCATCAAAGCAGCCAGGGTTCTCACTTCATCAAGGTCGACATCTGAAGAATAACGTAATCCTCCTTTGCACGGACCCCGCACGCTAGAATGCTGAACCCGGTAGCCAGTAAAAACTTTAACATGTCCATCATCCATTTCCACTGGTATAGAAACAGTGAGCTCTCTCTCTGGATAACGTAGAGGAACATAATCATCCCAGCAAACTCCCAGCTTTTCTGCACAAGCATCTAACACTTTGAGCATATTCGCATAAGAGTGATTTTGCTCTGGCAAAGAAGAATCACAACACTTTTGTTCATTTTGAACCTCAGTGTGACCGCAACGGTTATCTAAGCTCAACTAATTTACCTCCCTCGTTCTCTCTAATTGTATACGTTGTATCTTTTGCAATAAATATTCCACATCACAGAAACCATCTTCCAGACAAACAATATTGATAAACCAGCTTTCCCATACCTCTTGAATCAACCAGAGGCATTTCTCTCCTGCCCCAGAGCGAAGATACCTCAGCATTATAGGCAAAACGAAAAGCCAAATCCTCAACTCCATAAATAACTTCTGGGAAAAAAGAACTGGAGATATGGGTAACCATAAGAGTTATGATTCTACTCTTTTTCCTGGTGGGCTAACTCCTCTTTTTGTTTCCTCGCTTATTGCAGAACTGCCATTAAGTGTCCTCAAAACAGTAGAAGGAGAAACACCGCTTCTCCGACATAGTTCATCCGTAGTTATTTTCATTATGCTGCCTCCATTTTCTGTGCTTACAATAGCACAATTTTTGAAATTTGCAAGATATTACAGGCTCTATAATAAAGTGTGTTAAAAAAAGCACCTCGTGGTATGGAAAAGAAGAGCAGTTTTTTACCTCAAACCTGAGGTATTCTCTTAGCATATTAATTTTGGCAGGCAAACTCTGCTGCATTCATTGTAGTATCCCGCAAAACCTATTATAATTGCTATTTTTTACAGGAAAAAAAGCGGAATAACCACACACGCTGGAATTATATCATCAAAATAATTAAAACAAACTCTAAAAGTAGCTCAAACCTGGTATATAAATGGTAAGATAAGCTCTCAGGTGGAGTGCGAAAGCTTTTATAGCCAAAAGCTCGATGCGGCCAGGCACAACCCGGGAGATACTGTATCTCTATCTTCCGAGGAGCCAAATATATCTTGACAAACGAGTCGTGCTACATTTAAATCTAAAATGAAAGGAAGATAAAATGAAGTGTACTCGATGTAAAAAAGAAGCTCTGGTCAAGCTAAAAAGACATAATGCCAAATTTTGTGGAGACTGTTTTGAGGTTTTCTTCTCTCGCCAGGTAGAATCAGCCATAAAAAGAAAAAACATGTTTTCTGAGGAAGAAAAAGTATTAGTCGGGGTATCCGGGGGGAAAGACAGCATGTCTCTGTGGCACTACCTCAAAAAAGCAGGATATGAGGTAGTGGCTATTCACTTTGACTTGGGAATAGAAGAACATTCTCAGAAATCTCGCCAGATAGTAGAAGAATTTGCTCGTCAAAATTCCTTTCCTCTGGAAATTATAGAAGTTAAAAAAGAGGTAGGATTTTCCATTCCCGAGATAAAAAAGAGGATACCCTATCGTCCTATCTGCTCTATGTGTGGTCTCATTAAAAGGTATCTTTTAAACTTCTGGGCTTTTAGAGAGCATTTTTCAGTTTACGCCACCGGTCATAACTTAGACGATGAAGCGGCTACCCTTTTAGGTAATGTGTTGCACTGGCAGATAGATTACTTATCTCACCAGCACCCCACTCTTCCCAGCCCTCATCCTAAAATGGTGAAAAAAGTTAAACCTTTTTACACTCTCACCGAAGAGGAAATAATGATTTATATTCGCCTTCATAATATCCCTTTCTTAGAAGAAAGATGTCCGCTCTCCCGGAGAGCCAAGAGCTGGGACTACAAAGAAGCGCTGAACTTCTTAGAAGAGAAGTCTCCAGGCACCAAGCATATGTTCTGGCTGGGATTTTTAGAAACCGGACAAAAATACTTCCGGCAAGAAGAACCACCTCTTCATCTGGGAGAGTGCTCTATTTGTGGTATGCCCACCACTCAAGAGGTTTGTTCCTTCTGTCGGTTAATACAAAAAGTGAAAGAAAGGGAGGAAAAATACCTTGATTATAATGGCGGTAAATAGTGGCGGTTCATCTATCAAATATGAACTCTTTTCTATAGAAGAAGAAAAAGAACAATCCCTATCCCGGGGAAGTGTAAAGAGATTGTACCGTCCTGATTCCTTCTGGGAAGGAGAAAAAGAAGGGATAAAGAGCAGAAAAGAAGTCCCTGACCTCGACCACGAAAAAGGCCTGCGCTTAATCATCGATATTTTAACTCAGGAAGGACTCCTGCATAGTATCCAGGAAATTGAAGCAGTGGGAATAAAGCTTATCAATGGGGGAGCAGAAGTTACTCAAACTTCTTTTATCGACTCCGGTGTTGTTCAGGCTCTCCAGGACCTCTCCGGAGTAACTTCGGTTCACAACCCCCCTTCTCTTTTAGCTATAGAAATGTTTCAAAAAATTCTCCCCCAAACTCCCCTGGTAGGAGTCTTTGAAACCACCTTTCATCTCTCTATACCCTTACCCTACCGCACCTATGGCCTACCCTGGGAATTAAGCCAGAAATATGGCTTAAAAAAATTAGGATTTCACGGTAACTCTCACCGCTACATAGCAGAAAGAATCGCTTCTCTTACTTCCCGAGCTCAAAAAGTAATAAGCTGCCACTTAGGGAGTGGATGTAGTGTTTGTGCCATCAAAGAGGGAAGGTCTTTAGATATCTCGAGCGGCTTCACTCCCCAGAGCGGAACAATCATGTCTACTCGCCCTGGAGATTTTGACCCGCAAATAATTACATATCTTGAAGAAAAAGCAAATTTTTCTCCTCAGGAAATCAACCGTATTCTTACCAGAGAATCAGGGCTTTTAGGAATATCAGGATTAAGTGGAGAAATGTGGGAATTGGAAGAACTATCTCAAAAAGGAGAAGAAAGGGCAAAATTGGCGGTAGAAGTATTTGTCTATCAAGTTAAAAAATATATTGGAGCTTTCGTTGCTCTTTTGAATGGTCTGGACAGCCTGGTTTTCACTGGAGGAATAGGAGAAAATGATAGTTTTATCCGAGAGAAAGTTGGCAACAACCTCGATTATTTAGGAATAAAAATCGACCGGGAGAAAAATCAAGAAATTAAAGGAAAAGAAGGAAAAATAAGTTCTTCTACCTCTCCAGTTGAGGTATGGGTTATACCCACTAACGAGGAATTAATGGTCGCTCGAGAGACGGCCAAAATAGTCAAAGAAAGGAGAAAATAAAATGACTTCTGGTGAATATCATGACCAGGGATTTAACTGTTGCGAATCTACCCTACAAGGTTTGGGGGATTACCTGGGAGTAAAGAGTGATTTAATTCCCTCTATTGCCACTGGCTTTGGAGGAGGAATCGGGCACACCGGAGGAGTGTGTGGAGCAATAACCGGAGCAGTGATGGCTTTAGGGATAAAATATGGAAGAAGAGACCCCCAGGATAAAGAAAAAAGAGATTGGCTCTACCAGAGAGTAGAAAATTTCCTGCAGGACGCAGAAAAAGAATTAGGTAGCCTTAATTGCCGGGACCTCATTGGCCTCACTCTAAATACCGATGAGGCAATGAAAATTTACCGGGAAAAGAACCTGCGAAAAAAATGTCACCAGATAATCGAGCAGGTAGAAAAATTAGCTCAGACCTATTTATCTCTCGATTAAACTTAACACCTTTCCCGATAAAAAGAAGCTAAAAGGGGAGGAAGCTCTGTATACCGGGTAAAAAGCTCCTCATATATTTCTCTCTGAGAAGAAGGTTCCCACACTGTGGTTTCTATTTTTACCTGACTTCTGGCTTCCTCCAGGTTTTTTACTATTCCCGCTCCCACCTGAGAGAAAAGAGACGCTCCCAGAACAGTAGCTTCTTCACAAGAAGTGGTAACCACAGGAAGATTTAATACATCAGCCCTGATTTGATTCCACAGCTTGTTTTTAGCTCCTCCTCCCACTACTCGCACCCTTTTAGGGGTATAACCAAAAGCTTCCTGAAGAGCTAAAACGGCTTCTTTTAATTGAAAAGACAAACCTTCTAATACAGCACGGAAAACCTGCCCCCGATCAGAGGTCAATTCCAATCCCAAAATAGTACCTTGAGTGTCGTAAGGTTTGGTAGGGCCAGAAGGCATAAAAGCAGGAATTACCACTATGCCTCCTGCACCAGGAGGAATAGAGCGAGCAGACTCTACCATTACTTCATAGATATTTTTCTCATCCTTGATATCGGAGAAAAAATTCCTCCTCACCCATTCCACCACTCCCCCGGCTATCATAAGCATCTGGGGATTCCACAAGTTCTCTTCAGCATCCAGCTCTGTTAAGCCTCCCCGCTCAAAAAAAGAAGAAGAATCCCGATAATAAGGAAGGCGCAGCGCGGAAATCTCCCAGGTGCCAGAACTCAATACCAGCTCTTCGGGAGAAGCTAAAGAACCCACTATGGCAAACTGTGTATCATGCCCGGTTACGACCACTGGCGTACCTTGAGGAATTCCGGTTTCTTCGCTTGCTTTAGCCTGAACTTTTCCAATTACCTCTCCGGGATGTTGAAGAGGAGGCAAAAAAGAAGGTGTTAGACCTGCCAGGGAAAGCAAAGGTTCAGACCAGCATTTTCTCTCTATGTCCAGCATCATAGTAGTGGAGGCAGAGGTAAAATCCATGCTTGCTTCTCCACAAAGCTTGAAACTCAGGATACCCGGCATCATCAAAAAAGTATCAGCTTCATCCAGAGAACGAGGAGCATTGTTTCGCAGCCAAAGAAGCTTGAACAGGGTATTAAAAGGTATTATCTGATATCCAGTAATGCGAAAAATCTCCCGAGGGCTAAGAAAGTTGGTGATTTCTTTAGCCTGAGGAGCAGTCCTCTGACACTGCCAGGAAATAACTGGATAAGTCAGAGTCCCATCTCTCCGGACGGGCGCTCCGTCTGCTCCAAAAGTAGTAACTGTAACAGCAAAAATCTCTTTTCCTGCTTCAGCAATAACCTGCCGAATGGCCAGAGTAAATTTTCTCCAGATTTCATCTACATCCCAGATAAGAAAATCTTTTTCTCCTTCCTGAGGAGAAGGGGCATTGGGAAAAGAAGAAAGATGCAGTATTTCTCCTTTTTCACTCACTGCTACCGCCCGAAGACTGGTAGCTCCACAATCCAGAACCAAACAATATCTTTCCATCGTTTTCCTCCCCAAAGAGAATATATTCCGTACTTTCAGGCAGCCACTACATTAGAAGGGAGAGCACCAAGGTAAAATATCATGCACCCGATTAAAGAGAAATCCTCCCCCTCGCTCTAAAATATCTATTCTTTCTCTCACCGGGCTTCTTGTTTCCTCTTCGACACCATAAAGAAGTACTCCCCGGGTTCCCATCTCTTTTTCCCAGAATACCTAATCCCTACCAAACTCTTCTTTTAGTTTGCGAGGGTCCAT
>LFRM01231374.1_pt1 | contig 11128 bp, 23 predicted proteins | sample 618341 | NCBI WGS metagenome assembly LFRM01 (sample SAMN03654438, study PRJNA283298) | anaerobic digester metagenome | isolation source: pool of bioreactors CSTR01a, CSTR02a, and CSTR03a thermophilic anaerobic... | place: Denmark: Kgs. Lyngby | collected 2014-05-21
CCGTACCACTGCGCGATAATGTCGTTAGCTTTTTCCAGTAGGTCAGCGCGCTTGAACTCTAAGTGCAGATTGCCGTTCTTGTACGCCACCGCTTTGTAAAACTCGCACTCATGTACGTTACCGCTAGATTGCCATGACACGCCGAACGCAGCATGAAGTGCGTAAGACTCGAACTTTTGACCTGCCAGCGTGCGGAACACACGGTCAATATCGTCGAGCCTGCTTGCGCTGTGATGGCTGACGGTCAGGCCGTTCATTGTGGTTGTGACCATGTAACCAATAATCACCTTACGCGGTACTTTGAATGCCGCGTCACTGTTGGTCTTGTACGCGCCGCTTAGCTTACGGAACATATCAACCAAGCCGCGCGCAAACATGGTTTCAGAATCCTGCAGCTTGCTTAGCAGTGTGCCTCTTACGCTTTCTTCGTTAAACTCAGGTGCATCTTTGTAGAGCTGGCTCTCAAACTCATCGAGCGCCTTTGTGTCCATTATTTGACGTAGACCAGTAACACCCATCAAGCGCTGCCACGCCTGAACTCTGATAGGTTTCAAGGCCTCATCATGGTGCAAGTGATGGCGATTGTGTACCTGCGCCTTGACTCGGATCTTGTGACGCTCACCGAGCTGATCAGCCATATCTAATAGTCTGTACGCATCTTTAACAAGCTGCTCAATGCGCGCAACATCATCAATGGCTTCTTGTATCGTCACTGGCACAGCTACTGACTTACGCGGATCGTAGGTCATTTCACACTTACCTTTTCATTAAGCTGGTTCGTGTTGATATACTCCCGTCTACATTCCAATAGTACCTTTAATTGCTGCTCTAGCCTTTCCTGTTGAGAGTCGAATTCTTTTAATGTTTGTTTTTGCTCTAAAGTCATCCTGCAATCCTCGTATGGTAATTCACAATATCTCGAGCAATGCCGGCCTTTTACAGCCGGCTATTACTGTTTATTCGTCTACAGTTTCACCTGGCTCATCGAATGGCAAAAACAGCTGTAAATCTGATTTTATCTTGCCGATCTTTGTTTCATGGTTTTGCTTTATCTCTTTCCATAGATTAAGCATTCGGCCTGCCCCGCTCGCAACATCCTTGTCTTTCTCCATATCCATAACTGCATCATTAAAGCGCTGCATCAAGCTGGTACGCTCAAGTAGAGCGCTCTCCATGGCGTTAAACGCTTGGATGTACTTAACTTTCCATGCTAGAGCTTCCTTGCCAGTAAATCCCATTGCTAGCAAAGCAAAGCCGTCACGAGTCATCATGTAGCACGGTAGTTTTTTGTTTTGCAGTGATGTGTATTCGGAAAGACCAAAGCTGGACACTCCAAAATCACCATCAAGATCACGCAAAAGATTTCTTATATCTCGCATAACATGACGGTGAGTTTTCCCAAAAGCATCGGCAATCACTTTTGAGTCAACCATTGGAATGCCATCAATCAAGGTTACTAGGTTTTGCATATTTTACGCCCTCAATGTAAGAGCGTAAAATATAACACTTCATGTTATGACGCGCAATAGATGACCGTCTATTTTTCCAGTTCCTCAGCAATCAAGCCTGCCAGCACCTGAATATCAGTTTGCGCGTCACCAGCTAGACGTAACTGCAAAAGCCGATCCCAATCTTGGCGGGCAGCAGTTACAACAATCACAGTACCGGTATACAGCGGCATGACGCATCGCGCTTCTTCTGGCGCTACGCCTATGACGTGTTGCAAAACGTTATAGGCAAGCTTGCTGACCGCGTATGACGCTTTAATAATGGCTGTTGCGATAGCCTTACGGATAAATCCAAGCGGCTTGCCTGATCCCTGTTTTTTGTTGTCTGGTTTGCCGTGCAGCTCGGTCGGCATGTAAATCTTTGAGTACGTGATATAGCGACCTGATGCTTCTGAGTGCATATAACCAACAACGCTTTTCATTAGTTGCCGCGCGATTGCAATCGGGGGCTCAACACGCAGCGTAACAAAATCAGTCTCATAGCTAACCGGAGCATGGTGAACCTGCACATATCCGCTTTCATGCATATCTTTGGCGCGATACTTATCAAGCTCAAGCACTTTTGCTGCAACTGGTGCGATAGCTTGCAAATGATCAATCACCGAATCGACAATCGAAAAATGAACTTTCTTGTCACGCAGCATGATGTACCATCCCCATAGGCTGTGCGATACATCTACTACGCCGTCCTGCTGGCGAATATCAATCATGCCCGCTTTGTTGTATGCGTCCAGCTTTTTGTAAATGATCATCCAATGCTCTAGACGAAGCGTTAACCGGACGTGCGCCAATGGTGCAAAGTGAGATGGGTTAGAGCGCACAAGATATCGCGTAAGGCGCTCGTTCTCATCGTCTGTGTATTGATCGGCGCGGCGGTTAAAGCTGGCGCGTGCAGCTGTTGCGATTAGCGCGTCGCCGCGTTCGTGTACGATATCTACTTTCATTTTTTTACTTCCTCGTCTTGCCTGCATTCGATTATTTTGCTTTCTCTATTTAACTTCACACTCAAAAATCCATACCCTTGATTACCCGCCATTTCTTTAAAAGCAACGTAAGTAACCCCATCTATGCAGATGGTTCTGTAAGATCCATGGGTTTTAATTTTCACATCATCGGCGCACGCTGACAAAGACAGTGTGATAGCGATTAACAGCGCTAACTTTTTCATTTTTTGATTTCCCAGATACAGTTTTCAAAGTTTAACGGTGGGACTACTTTGTTGATATGTTCGCACTTAGATCCAGCGTTAATCANNCTCTTCGAACTCTGCGGTTTTTCCGTTTCGACCAACCGCCACCCATCGCGCCCAATCACTCAAAACAGCGTCGCCGATAACCTCGTCGAGATTGTATTCGCAAGGCTTTGCTTTGTTGGACTCATCTACATTTTCAACAACTGCTTTAAACGCAGCAGATTCAATCGCCTCAGGTGTCCAGCCGTCCGCTTCTTGCTCGTTACACAAATCTTCTGCCAGCATCTCAAGCCAACGATTCAGCGAATCACGCGCCTCTTTAACATCCTGCTCCAAAGTCTTGCCACCCGTGCGCACACCGCTGAGTAACAACTTCTTGCTTGCGTGGCAAAGAACCTCATCGTTAACACCAAACAAACGATGCACGCGATACACGTCAACAACGTCAAAACCAGACACGTCTTTAAAATACTTTTCATAGCTCATTTTGCTCATCCTAAATTTGTGTATCGTTCAATCAATGCTTCAGCAACCCTTTCATCTGTTTGCTCTGCTGCTAATAAACGAGCAAGCTCCAGCTTGCGCGTTAACCATGCTTGGTGAGCTTCTTGTTCGGTTGTGAAGTAGCCAAGGTATTCTCGTTTCTTCGTGAATGGGTTGCGACACGACGACATAAACTTGTTCTTTTCCTTATTCCAGTACACTCCAATCGGTAATTCTCCCCTAGCCGCACCGCTATCAAGGGTGAAATTGTTAACCATTCTTGTTACAAAAACACACGTTTTTGGTCCATAGACCTTGTTACCTTCAAACAATAAATCTTTATCCAGTTGATTTCCTTCCCAATCCTGATTCTCCATCCAGTCTTTAAACATACTAAATGTTAGCCACTCCTCTGAGACACTACAACCTACATACGTTGGTTGCCTATTTTGATATTTGGTAGAGTAACAACGATTAAGCATGTCTGCCCATGCTTGGTAGAAAGGACAAAACCAGACCAATTTCCTTCTCCTTTTACCATCTACATACCCAATTATCTCATCCTTCTTAACAACATAATCAGCGTCATTGATCCCAACTCCACATACTAATTTTTTAACTATCATAAATCATTTCTCCACCCCTGTTCTGCGGTAGCCTGCATCGTAGAGAACGGCTAACATTTTCTTGTCAGCTCCCCATCCAAGTATTAAGTCATCCATCTCATCAATAGCATTTAGACGCTCCTCTCTCGCAATCTGCTCCGGTGTTTTGATCGGACGGAATAGACCGGCGCGCAATAAAACTGCAGTACTGTCAAGCACATCAACGGCCACTACCTTTGCAAGATAGTACGCAACAATCTTACATTTTCGCCACTCTTCGCCCTCAGCCCAAAGGTACTCGCACACTGTTCCAACTGGCGGCAATCCACTACCGTCCCATTCTTTGCTTTTCATGTTAGACCCCCAAAAAGTAACGCGTATTACCGCTCTGTTTGCGCGTAACAATCGCGCCCAATTTTGTCCTCATTACAGACTTTCTTGCCTTTTGCGCTTCAATCGTTCTTTCCGTCAAGTCGCTAATCTCCATCAGTACATCGAGCGCGTAGTAAACTCGATCAGTAATTATACATCCTGGTAACACGTAAAATGTTTTCCCTTTTTTCTCATGCGTTACGCTGTTTAAATTAATCATCACAACTCCAAATATTTAATCAAACTATCATCGTCAATCGGGTGCTCGCCGACTGATATCACCCATGCTGCATGTTTCGAGTGGTTCGGATTGATTCCGTCCAGCATTTCATCGTGCGCAATATTAAGATACGGCACCAGCGTTTTGTGGCTCATTTGCTCGCACAGTGTGAACGAGAACGCTTTGACGTACTCACCGTTTCCACTCACTAGCAGCGTCACGTTGAAACGGTGCTGCATCCTCTCAATCGCGTGGAACATAAAACGGTTCGGAATCACCTGCTTTAATGTGCGCGTGTTGAACATTCTCACGCCGTCAACGCCGCGTACCCAGACAAACGCCACGTCGCGCATGTTTGCAAAGGCCAACCTGTTCTTACGTTTAACCAATTTCACATCTCGCTCGCTTTGTAATTCGTGTATTTCAATATCAATGCTTTAGCAACTCTAGGGTCTGATTGTTCAGCAGCTAACAAACGCGCTAATTCTAGTTTACGTTTAAGCCAAGCGTTATGGGCTTTTACTTCGCAGGTGAATAGGCCTAGGTACTCTAGTTTCTTGGTGAATGGGTTATTGCAATTGGCTCGAAACTTTTCTGCTGTCTTATGCCAATTCACCCCAATCAGACACTCACCGCGCGCTGATCCTCCTTCATTGGCAAAAGTGTTAACCAATGGCGAGACAAAAACGCATGTTTCAGCGCTATAAACCTTATTTCCTTCAAATAGCAGGTCTTTGTCTAATTCCATTCCTTCGAAGTCTTGTTTTTCCATCCATGATTTAAAATTGCTGAATGTGATCCACTCTTCTGAAACGGTGCAGCCGATGTAAGTTGGCTGGCGTTCTTGGAATTTGACAGAATAGCAACGCCTAAGCATGCTTCCCCAAGCTTTGTAATAGGGGCACTCCCAAGACTTCTTCTGCTTTTGTTTGCCGTTTACATAGCCAATTGTTTCATTCTTTCGAACAACATAATCAGCGTCGTTAATTCCAACACCGTATACCTTTTTTTTATGTTTCATACATTCACCCAATCATTCAGCCATGCTCTGTATTGATCCTCAGTCAACCTCTCGCTTACCCACTCAATCGCTAACTGGTAGCCACCGCCAGCAAGCTCAAGGTCAATCATAAAGATCTGCGAGTCGATCCCCTGGCAATCACGCCCCGCTAATAACTCGAGCGCAGCATACTCAGCGAACTCAGCGAACATAGGCTCGTCTTGGTAATCGCTTAGACTTGGCTCAGTGGCGTTGTCGTATGCNNGGTCGTATGCGTGCTGATTAGCGCAGATCATAAATCACCGCCTTTAATAACTTCGCACTGTTTTGCATGGCCAGTAGTAAATACCCATGTACCTTCAACCAAGTCTTTAACCTTCGCAGGCTCAATCACCCGCACGCCATCACTCACATTGCATTGCAGCGTGACCGTGCCAGCTTGTACCTTTTCCAGCGTGCCGTCGCTTGCAATAGCGTTAGCGAGGAATGCCAGTGCACCAAGTACTGCGACTAAAATTAATTTATTCATCTAATGCCACCATATCCAGCAGATAAGCCTCTTCTACCGAACCTTTATCTACCAGCGCTAAAACACGATAACCGAAAGCTGTGCAATAGAATCGAGTGTATTTGTCTGAATGCTCCAATGAAAAATAAGACCCGCAATCAATAGCAAATGGCGTGAACGTATCAGCGCCAAGCTGAATCGCGCGTTCGTTTTCGAATTTATCGCCGAACCATGCAACGCCACCGCTAATTCCTATCACATCGCTTTGATCGCTGACCATCTCCTCAAGATTTAGAACTGCACTTAGAGCTGAGTTATATGCAGCAGTTACACGTTCAAGCTGCTTAATTAAATCTGCGTATTTAGTTTTCATTTTTGACTTCCTTTCGTGTGAATATTAGCCGCTGTTACACGGTGTTTTACTTTAAGCGCTTGATTGCAAAATCTAAAGCGTCAATAAACTCGCTTGCTGTTAGAGTAAAATCGTTGACACCATCGATTAATGTTGTCGGCAAAGACTGGTCTGCAAGAAACGCTTCTTTAGCCGCCACGATGTTTTCAAGAGTCATCATGTTTACCATCATTCCAGCTGCCGTTCTTGCGTTCTGAGTTAAAGTAGTCATTTTGTTCTTCCTTTCGTTTAGTGTTTCGCTTCGATGAGTTAAATATACGCGCTACCGCACAACGCGTCAAGCCTTTTTAGTATGTTTATCAGCTATTGTTAGTATGTTTTTATGCTATAGTTAGCAAAACCAAAAAGAGGTGATTATGAAATTAGATAAAATGGTAAAAAAAATGCAGCATAGAAATCTTACGGCTATACATAGGTACACTGGAATAAGCTTTAATACGCTGCACCTGATTAAAACAGGTAAGACGAAAAACCCGCACGTGAAAACAGTTGAGAAAATTATTGATTATCTGGAGAAGCATTGATGAAAACAGATCGCGAATTGATTGAGCTGGCGGCAAGGGCTGCTGGGCTTACAGTAATGTGGAGCGAGCCATTTAAGCGTTATGAGCGGTTCAACTTGGAAAAATACGCTGGGCTGTGGGATCCGATCAATAATGACGGTGATGCTTTTAGGTTAGCTGTATCACTGCAAATGGAGCTAAGGGTTTTTAATGGGTCAGCCTACGCAGAGCCATTTGATGGTGAAAAGGTGTGGCAGGATGGAAATTGTCCGCTTGCTGTAACTAGGCGCGCTATTGTTATGGCGGCTGCAGATATTGGGGATCAGTTATGAAAACATGGCAACTAATGCTAGTCCTAGCGGCGTCTTTTCTAGCTGCCGGCTGTCAAGACAATAGTCAGCGAGCTAGGGATTACAAAATATGCAAAGATGCTGGAATGGACGTTAAAGTTCTGGGTGCCGATTATGCGGTAATTTGTGTGCCGCCACCTTTTCGATGCAAGTAAAACAAAGCCGCTTCACTAGCGGCTTTTTAACGCCTTGTTGATCTTATCCATGCTATCCAGCGGACCGGTAACGAAAACGCCGCCACGGCTGGCTCGGTAAAGCACCTGGTCATCTACTCGATAACCTGCGACAAGATAAGTACCGCATTCTGATATGGCAGTATTCTTACATCGGCGCTTCCACTTCATAATTCACCATTAAAAAAGCCACAGTTACGTGGCTGTGTTACGCTAGATCAATAAAGCTTTACGTCCACCATAAGCAGTACTGAATGGAATGTCGTCATCGAAAGTGTTGTGGTCAGGCGGCGCTGCCTGTTGGCTCTGCTGTTGCGCTGGGCGCTGCTGCTGTTGCTGCTGCTGCTGTGCCGGAGCTTGGCTTTGTTGTTGACCTTGGCCCTCGCTCGCAAACTTAATGCCAACAAACTCAGCTGCAAGCTTAAATCCTTGCGTACCGTCGTTTTTATCGTACGCCTGGATGTGCACGTCTCTAGCTTCAATAAAGACCTGCTTCCCTTTTGTCAGATACTGAGACAGCGCCTCTGCTGTTTTTCCCCACATCGTGACTTCGATCCACTGCGTAGGTTTTTTACCTGTTTGCTGGTCTTTGCGTCCGTATTCGTATGCCAGGGCGATAGCTGCCACTGCCATTCCTGACGGGGTAAAACGCAATTCAACATCACGACCAACTCGGCCAAATTCACTAAACATATTTTACCCTCTGCTGTTTTTAATAACTGTTTCCATGCGCTGATCCAGCAGCTCATAGAATATTTTAACGCGCTCTGCGATATTCCGAATCTTAGCTTCGTCACGATACACGCGCTTGACAAATAAAGGCATACCCTCGCAATAGCTCACAAAGTCGAGCCATTCGCGCTCTGCGCACCACAGGCCGCCGTATACCTGTGCCTCATGCTCTTTTGGAACTTCGTTTTCATACAAAATTGAAACCTGAAACTTTGGTAGCTTGCTTTTGATTTCAATCAGCCCACCGTTTCCAACCAGGCCATCCGGCGAATAACCGCATCCGTGATTGAGAATGATAGCAACGTTATCGACTTTATTGTCAGTCTCGATCTCGTACAGCTCGCAAGCTATAGGCTCATCATCGTGTCCGCGCTGAGTTGATTTTGAGAAGAAGTTCTCTACCGGCTTACCTGTGAATCGTTCGCCGATCAACTCATGCATATACGTGAATGCGCCAACTCCAAATCCAGCATCACCGCGACCGGTAACTAGCACTGCATCTAACGCGCTCATAGTAACGATGCCAGCGCGCGCCGCATGCCACGCATCAGATCCTTGCTCAAGGTCTTTAATTATCTGCATCTTTCTTAGCCTCGTCACGATGTACGGCCTTTTTTAGCTGCGCCATGACTTTATTAAAATCGGATTTACTGAGAGTCTCAAGGTCTCCGTAGATATTGCTCACACCTTTTTGGGTTTCAGGTTTGCAGCGTGCCAGCAATGCGTTTAATTCAGATGCCTGCGCAAACGATACTGTAGCATCCGGAACCGCTGCAAAGCCGTTATCATCCTCTCCGCGCGTAGTTATGTTTAGCATGGCGCTCATGATGTAGCGTTTGGCGTAACTGATCGAACTACCAAGCGCCTGGACCGCGTTTTTTGATCCGCTTGTATCACTAGGAAAAGTCATCTCTGTTTCTTCGCGATGCCCTGATCTATGCAGTAGCAACCCAGTAACTCGAACACCTCGGTCAGTCTCGACCACTTTAAAAGACACTGAAAAACCGTACTTACTCATAATAGGCTTGGCTACATCGTTGATATCCTCAAAGGTAGCGTATTTGATATTGTGACCGGTGCCACGCTCTGCAACGCTGGGCATTTCAATCTGCATGCTGGCCATGTCTGCGTTGAACTGGCGTGAATTTTCTTCTTTGTCGATGCGCTCTTTCATACTCAAAAGGCGCTCCATTTTATCAAGATCACACGCCGGATCAGCAGCAGCGCGTGAAATTATCTGCATCATTGCCGTGGCTTGGCTTTCAGCCGGAAAATTACTGTTTTCTTGCTTAACTAAACCTGTCATTTTTAAACCCTCGTTAGCGCGTCCCTGCGCATTTAAATTAGTAGTTGATCGTCACGTTTGCGATTAAGCGCTTAGCGATGCACTTGATAACAAGCTTTGCCTGATCTTCTGTGATATCCGCATGCTCGACAAGATCGGCGAGCGCCTGGCGATTGATAGCGCCTTTGTGCTTTGTATCTGCTTCACGCTTTAATCGCTCATCTTCAATGCGCTTTGCTTCCGAAGCCTGCCGGTCGATTTCAGCTTGTCGCGCTGCATCTGCTTGCTCTGCTGCACGTTTTTCAGCCGCAATGGCATCTAGCTTGGCTTTGTTTTCTTGAGCTATACGGATCTGCTCTGCTAGTTCCAGATCGCGCTCCGCTTGCTTTATTGCCATTTCAGCAGCAATGCGTTCTCGCTGCGCTTTTTCACGTTCAACCAGTGCCGCTTGATCAGCCTCTTTGCGCGCCTGCTCAGCGGCATCACGGGCAATCTGTGCTTCACGGTCTTTCTGTGCTTGCTCAGATTCGTGCTTTAATCGAGCGTCAAGCTTTGCGGTTAAAAAATCATGTGATTCTTGCTTTGCTCGGTGCGCATCTGTTTCAAACTCTTCAAAGCAGTCGTTGATAATAGTATTGCTTAATGACTGCAACATTGACTCTAGCTGCTCAGAAGTCGCGTAATCGTCTGTCAACATATAATCATTAAGCATTTTTACATTATGTTTATGCCGCTCAACTCTATCAGCTTCTGCGCTTTCCCACTCAGTCAGCGGCTGGCGAACCTCTGCCTGCAAAGACTCAAAAGCATCTTTGTATACGCGGCGGTTGGCGTCAATCTTCTTAGGTATTTCTTTGTACTCAGCGCTTAATGCAGCGCCAGCTTTATCGACCGCAGTTTTTGATCGCGCAACTTTATACGCAAAGCTTGCCACCTCTTCACGGTTTTTTCGTACAGTCATATCGACTGGCAGGTTTTTCGCCTCTTCGCGAATCTTTTCGATTGTTGAGTCAATATCTTGACCTTCGATAAATACCTGCTCAATTCCTTTCTTGTCGCTTGGTAGCACCATTAACTCTGTCATTTGCTTGCTTCCTGTTGTTGATTTGAGTGCTTAGTATGCCTGATTAAATCATCTTAGCAAGCGTTATTTTTATGTTGATTATTAATAATTTAATGATACTATTGACGCTCAACTTTAAGAGGATGAATCATGGAAATCAAAGAAATTCAACGCCGCCTTGCAAAGCGGAATATCACCGCATGTTCACGCGACACCGGAATAGCTTATCAAACAGTCGTAAACATTCAGCGCGGCATCACGATGAAGCCAAAGCCTGAAACGCTAGCTAAAATTATCAAATGGATTAAGGAGAATTAAATGAATGAAATAAAACTAAAGCCATGCCCTTTTTGCGGGTGCACGGCGCGGCTGCAAATTAAATTCGAGCCAGTTAAAAATCCGGATTGGTTCACTGTTGTGGGTAAGTGCGGGAGTTGCGATGCGCAAAGTCAAGAACCTTGGATTGTCGATATAAGCAATCTTAGAAATGAAAAAGAGTTGTTGGCTATTGATAGAGCAGCGGCTTGGCGATGGAATCGCAGAGCAGGAGAGGAAAATGAATAACTTAATATGGGCGCAGCATTGCCTGAAAGGTAGCGACACTGAGCGCTGATCTAGCCTATAATGAAAAAACCCGCTCAATGGATCGCAAGTCCGAGCGGGTCTCAATTCACAACAGGTGAGGCAAGTATAGCGCAGTCTATAAAGCCTTGCACCTATTT
>LFRM01305951.1_pt1 | contig 11121 bp, 10 predicted proteins | sample 618341 | NCBI WGS metagenome assembly LFRM01 (sample SAMN03654438, study PRJNA283298) | anaerobic digester metagenome | isolation source: pool of bioreactors CSTR01a, CSTR02a, and CSTR03a thermophilic anaerobic... | place: Denmark: Kgs. Lyngby | collected 2014-05-21
TGATCCTCCTGTAAATGTTTCTTTTGAAGCTCGTCTTTGCCGATGTATAAGCTATCTCGATAAATTCTAATCAATCTATACCTTACCCCATACCCACCTTTATATGTATTTACTTGCTTCTTTTATGCTGAGTTTCGATAATTCCTTTTCATATTTATGAATAAACCCCCTAACCCATGAGGGATTTGTCTTGCTGTAATCCCTTAATGCCCATCCTAGGGCCTTATTAATGAAAAATTCATGGGATCCAAGATTATTAACTATTATTTCTTCCAAGAGTTCCTTTTTCATCTTTTCTTTTCTAAACATCTGATGGTTAAGGGCAATTCTCCTTAGCCAAAGGTTCTCTTCTAGGCTCCACTGCACCATAATCTCATCGCCCTGGGAGTCTTTGAGGACAAGGTCGCCTATGGTTCTATGGAGTCCATCCACTGTATCCCACCAAGATTTAGTAATAATTAAGTTCTTAAGTCTTTCTATGTCTTTAAAAACAAGCAAGGGATTCATATGCTTCAAATAATCAACGGCAACATACTGGGCTTCCCTATAGGGTTTTTCCCAGCAATAATCAACAAAGTCCCAGTCAATCCTCTTTTCTTTTTTTGCTTCTTTAAAATAGTCTTTCGTCATTTCTTTTCTTAAAGAGCTTTTTATTCCTAGGAAAGGAAATTGATCCCTCATATACTGGGACATGTGCCTTGCATTTTCATCATCGCTGCTTTTTTCCAGAACTTCAAATATACTGAATAGATTCATAACTCACCCTTCGTTGAAACTATTTTATCTGATATAAATAAAGCACCGCCACAGCAAAGTGTTTTATGGTCCTTTGCAATTTTTCAAAACCTAGATTGTAGACCTATTTATAATTTTAGGTTGACATCTCTCCGTGAACTATTTAAGATAGAATTGTCAATGCGCTTTATAAATTCAGTTGACAATAAGGAGAGTTATCTATGAAACTTACGACTAAGGACATGGCTTTAGTGGCTGTGTTTTCTGCCCTTACTGCTATGGGCGCTTGGATTAGTTTGCCCCTAGGTCCCGTACCCATTACAATGCAATCGCTATTTGTTCTCTTATCCGGTATTGTTCTCGGAGCCAAGCTGGGAGCTCTGTCCCAACTGCTTTACATATTTTTAGGGCTTATTGGACTGCCGATTTTCGCAGGATTTACCGGGGGAGTGCAATCCATTATGAAACCCAGTTTCGGCTTTATTATCGGTTTTGTTTTCGCTGGCTTTATTGTCGGAAAGATCGTAAATTCAAATAAGAATCCATCGACCATAAGAATTGTTTTTGCAAGCTGTATCGGCTCCTTGACCATCTATTTATTCGGACTGCCCTATATGTATTATACGTTAAACGTAATAATAGGCCAGAAACTTTCCTTTTCCTCTGTTTTTAATATGGGCTGTTTGATTTTCTTACCGGGAGATTTTCTCAAGTTTATTCTTGCTTCCATTCTAGGCAAAAGGCTTTTGCAATCATCTATTATTTCCAGACAGGCTATGGTCTAAAAGAACCTTCTTATACAAGGCCTTAGTGGTGAAAATATAAAAGCAAGCAATATAAGTGCATAAAGACCCACTAGCTATATTGCTTGTTTTTTATCCTCATATTTAGTAAAGGATTCTATTGTTTTAAATATATCCCTTATTACCTCTAACTGACACTTCCCCCGAAAAGACATTTTCAATCTTTCCATCTTCGTACTGCACTACCAATTCACCTTTTTCGTTTATATCTAGGGCCTTGGCCCCTTTTTCTTCTTTGTTCTTTATTATCTTAACTTTTCTACCGATGGTGGCGGAGTTTTCTCTACATATACTTAGAAAATGCGCTGTACTTTCTTCCCTTACAAAGGGAATATACAGTTTTTCAAATTCATTTAAAATATTGGATAAAAGTTTTTTTCTATCTACTTTTTTATTCTGTGTTATCTTAATGGAGGTCGCTCTAGCCTTTAAATCTTCGGGGATATCTTCTTCATTTAGGTTTACGTTGATGCCGATTCCTATAACAATATAATTTATCCTATTTAGTTCTGCACTCATCTCGGTAAGGATCCCTACAGCCTTTTTACCTTCTATTAGCAGGTCATTGGGCCATTTGATTTCAGAATTTATATCTAGATTTTTTAAGGCACTATGCACTGCAGCAGCAGCTAAAAGAGTTATGGATCCGGCATTTATCGGCCCCAGCTCCGGCTTTAAAATCATACTCATCCAAATACCTTTACCCTTTGGGGATATCCAGCTTCTACCGAGTCTTCCTTTGCCCTTTGTCTGTTCTTCTGCTATTACAAGGGTTCCCTCGTTTTCTTCAAAGGCCATCTCCTTTGCCCTATCATTTGTAGAGTTGATAGAATCATAATAGTATATTTTTCGACCAATAAAACTTGTATTTAAGTTCTCTTCTATTTCTTCTAGGGTCAATATATCTGGTGATGAAACGATTCTATAGCCTTTATTGGGTACCGACTCTATGTCATAGCCCTCTTCTTTTAGCATCTTAATGTATTTCCATATACCGCTGCGTGTCATGTCGAATTCTTCGGATAATTTTTCTCCGGAAATGAACTTGTCTTTGTTGTTTTTAAGTATCTTCAAAATCGATTTCTTCAATTTTCCTCCTAAATATCTTGACCGTGAGTTTAACTCCAATTTCTCTGTTTTTTTAAGATCATGAGCCTAGGCGTCTTAAAAAAATCCATACATCATAAGGCCAATGGTATTGAGCGCTAAGTTAACTGATATATGTACCAGCCAAGAACTATAAATATTTTTATTTTTTTCGTTTAGGTAGTTAAATACCAATCCGCCCGTTAACAAAGCTATAATGGCTAAAAAAGAAATGGTTCCATTGCGCCAATCAACCATTATTCCTATATGATAAGCCGCAAAAGCTAGGGCGCTTATCAAATAGGCCACGGCTCTTGTGGAAACTTTATTTAAACTTAGAAATAAAAAACCTCTAAAGAAGAACTCTTCTAGAAGGGAGTTTAAAATCGAAATGTAAACCGCTACGAAAAAAAAGTTATTCCTATTGATATCACGACTGGCGTATAGGATTTTTCGTATTTGAGATAAATCAATATAGGTTGTAAGAATAAAATAGGCTCCCATTATCAGCATATAAATAGATAAGCCCAAAGCTATGGATCCTATGATTTGCTTCCTAGAATAAATCTTAAAATAGTCCAATATATCTATGCTCTTATCAACTCCAACATAGATAAGAGGTACAATAAAAAACATTGTTATTTTCAGTATTGACTTAATTATATATCCAGGTACTAGATAGTACTCTACTATAAACATACTAAATATAGAAAGTACCATTATTAAAATTATATTTACAGTTGTTCTAGGGACTTTCATAGTACCTCCGCATTTTTCCAAGCTTCAATCCAAAATCATACTTCAAAATGCTTTTTAAAATCTTAGAATCAAACCACTCCATACCAGAGTGTAGGCGAGATGGTGTTAATTCTTAAAGGAAAAATTCATAGAATGACTTTGCTTATTTTGCTTTTATTATATCAGATATCTGGAATTTATAGTCCTTGAGAAATTCTGTTATATCCTTCTACAACTTTCATTCCATGGACTAAATTAGCAAATCTAGAAATCAGAAGTGGCGGTAGCTGCCCCTTAATATGATGTAAAAAACTATCCTCTAGAAAGCTTGGACTCAACCAAAGGGAGATCTACTAACTGCATCAAAAGATATGCACATTTTTGTTCCGTTTTTTTGTATAATAAAATTATATAAAGGAGGTTTCTTATGGGGCAAGTTGGAATCGTAACCTGTGAAAATTATGATTATGATGTAGTCATGAAAAATGTATATTACCTATTGTCTAATCTAGAGGCATTAAACAAATTAAAGCCCGGTAGGATTCTACTGAAAACAAACTTACTAAAAAAGAATAAACCCGAAGACGGCGTTACAACCCACCCTTTTGTTGTAGAAGGCGTTGCTCGGTATCTTCTAGATAAGGGCTTCGACGTTATTATTGGAGACAGTCCCGGCGGTCCCTTTAATAAAACATTATTAAAATCCATCTACGAAGCCTCGGGAATAGCAGAAGTCGCACTCCGATGTGGTTGTGAATTAAATTACAATACTGAAGTTGTTGACGTGAAGCCCCCGGAGGCCATGCTTATAAATCATCTTAAACTTGTTAAGGCCTTTACTGAGGTAGACTATGTGGTTTCCTGTGCCAAGTTAAAAACTCATACCATGATGACCTATACTGGAGCAGTAAAAAATCTATTTGGAATGATTCCCGGTGTAACAAAGGCTGACTACCATCTGAAAATGAACGATCCGGATAATTTTGCCAATATGCTTATCGATATATGCGACTATGTAAAACCTGTTTTCTCTATTATCGATGGAATTGAGGCCATGGAAGGCGATGGACCATCCTCTGGAGACATTCGAAAGCTCGGACTTCTGCTTGTAGGGGAAAGCCCCTATGAAGTTGATTTAGTCGCTTGCCACATCACGGGCATTGAAAACGCACCTACCAATTTCCATGCACAAAAAAGAAATTTGCTTACAGAGAGCATTGATAACATAGCACTTTTTGGAATACCCCTAGAGGATTTAATTGTTAAGCCCTTTACCCTGCCGGCATCAACCCATGTAAACTTCGTAGAAGATAGGATACCTACTTTTGTAGTAGACTTTTTGCTAGATAAAATTAGACCCTATCCTAAAGTAATACTTAACAAATGCATAGGCTGCGGCATATGTGCTGCCAATTGTCCGGCTAAGGTAATCACTATCCTAGATAAGAAAGCTCAAATTGACACCAGTCTATGCATTCGGTGTTTCTGCTGTCACGAACTTTGCCCTGAAAAAGCCATGGGAATAAAAAGGCATCTTCTTCATAGCCTAATATTTGGCAAGTAGTCAAATTGCAATTGATATATTCATCAACTCTGTTTTCTAAATTACCTGGTAATATAATCTGAGTATTCAATGAAAGGGCAGAGTGGATCTTTTCTTTTGCTTTATTTTGTATTCTAAAAATCTAGGCATGGAAATTAAAAAGAAGCAGATCGAGATAGAAGACTTCCTGCTTTTTATTGTGACGGGATAATAGTATTTTAGCCCCTTCCCCCAAAAGCCTTGGCACTCTCTTTCATCTTAGTTTCTTTAATTCACAGCTAAAGATAAAAACTTCAGTGGATTTTAGTGAAATACACTTCTTTAGGAATATCACCGAGGAAGAAGCGGAACTTAGGCCATTTTACTAGGACTGTTTCTTTAACCCTGATAAAAAGACTTTCGATGCTATAATCAAGATGGCCTTCAATCATTATTTGTTTTACCATTAATTTGTGTATCACTTGAAAACCTCTGGAGGTTAATTTTGAAAAGAAAATCTATGAGCACAGTGTATCTAGCTGCTGTTTCTTATTCTGTTATCACGGGATTATCTTTCTTATTCGGTAAAATAGGACTAGAATACAGCAACCCCTTGGACCTATTGGCCTATCGCTTTAGCGCAGGCTTTTTAGGAATTTCGATTCCAATATTATTTAAATGGATTACATTAGACATCAATATGAAGATGTTAGGCAAAATCCTACCGCTGACACTTTTTTATCCTCTAGCATTTTTTGCATTCCAAACCTATGGGCTTCAGTATATCCAATCTTCTGAAGCAGGAATACTATTGGCTCTTCTACCAGTATTTACAATGATCTTGGCTGATTATTTTCTAAATGAGAAGACCACAACCCTGCAAAAGATATCGGTTCTCCTATCGGTGTCAGGGGCTGTATATATATCCTATAAAAAAAGTACTTCCTTAGAGTTTGACAATATAAAAGGGATCATACTTATGCTTATCTCTATCCTATCCTTTGCCATATACAGTGTCATGGCAAGAAAACTTACGCAAGAATTTAAAAGTATAGAATTGAGTTTTATAATGATCAGCGTCAGCTTGATAGCTTTTAATGTACTTGCCCTAGGTAGACACATCCTTTCCGGAGATATTATGAGCTTTTTCTCTCCCGTTAAAGATTTGAGATTTATTATGGCAGTATTCTATCTCGGGGTGCTATCATCCTTTGTTACTTCCTTTTTATCAAATTATGTACTATCCAAAATCGAATCATCGAAAATGAGCGTATTTAGCAACCTATCCACCGTAATTTCCATATTGGCAGGTATGGTGTTTTTGAAAGAAGAAATATTTTATTACCATATAATAGGCTCCTTTTTAATCATCCTTGGAGTCATGGGAGTGAACTTCTTAGATAAAGAGAGCTTGTCCAGATATAGACAATAAAAAAAATCCTATGTAAGTCCAAAGGAATTTACAAACAAGCTAGGGTTTTAATGCATAAGCCAATTACAGAAAAGCATTTCCCACTGCGCAAAGTAATCTTTGGTGGAGTTTCTATGGATATGGACTCTGTAAGAATTTTATGCTTATCTACTATGTTTGATGCCAGAAGGAAATGATTTCATTTAAAAAAAGCGGGCATTGCATCGGAACCTATTAGATCCCCGATGCCTATGTCCGCTTTAACCTTGTTTGACTTGGTTTATAAATTCTTCTGCTTTATCTTAAATAAGTTTGACTTCTAATACTCCTTAATCCATGCCATAGTCCCTAAAGGCTCTTTTATACTCAAAGCCATTGTAGATAAGCAGCTAAGCCTAGAATGAAAAGATTAGGTTTATGGACTATCTTCCGGATCTTTTGCGCTCAAGTTCTCTTAAGATTTTCTTGCGAATTCTTATATTTAACGGTGTGATTTCTACAAGTTCGTCGTCATTGATAAACTCCAGTGCTTCCTCCAATGTGAAAACTCGGTGGGGAGACAACTTAACAGCGTCGTCGCTTCCCGAAGCACGCATGTTGGTCATCTTTTTGGCTTTACAAGGATTCACAATCATGTCGTCTTTTCGGCTATTCAGCCCCACAATCATTCCCTCATAGACATGAGTACCCGGTGCAACAAATATCTCTGCTCGCTCACTTATATTATAAAGAGCATAGGGAGTGGTTGTTCCTTCCTCCTGAGCAATGATAACACCGTTTGTTCTCTCGGTTATTTCACCCTTATATTCCTCATAGGCATAAAAGCGTCTAACCATCATGCCCTCGCCCCGGGTTTGGTTCATCAGAACCGTTCTGTAACCCAAAAGGCCCCGGGTGGGAACCGTGTAGATAAGCTTGGAACGACCGTCTTTTCCATGCATACTCACCATAATCCCTTTACGAAGGTTGAGTTCCGAAATGACACCACCGGCATATTGTTCTGGAACTTCTATAACGACTTCTTCTACGGGCTCGGTTTTTTGTCCCTTTTCGTTTCTTCTTATAATAACTTCCGGCTTGGAAACAGCAAGCTCATAGCCTTCTCGTCTCATATTTTCAATTAAAATCGAAAGATGGAGCTCACCACGACCGGAAACCTTAAAAATATCGGTGGAATCCGTAGGTTCAACAAGCAAACCGACATTGATTTCCAGTTCTTTTTCTAAGCGTTCCTTTATATGTCTAGTTGTAACAAACTTACCTTCTCTACCGGCAAAGGGAGATTTATTCACGATAAAGTTCATCATCATCGTTGGTTCTTCTATTTTTATCGAAGGCATTTGAACCGGATGGGCCTGATCACAAATTGTATCCCCAATAGTAATGTCACCTATTCCAGATATTACGCAGATATCACCGCAGGAAACTTCGGTTTCCTCTGATCTTTTCAAACCTTTATAGACGAAAGTCTGATTGACTTTATGGAGTCTACTTTTGCCCTGGGCATCGACAATGGCGACAACCTGGGCAGGGTGTATGGATCCTTTTACTATACGGCCGATACCCAGTCTGCCAATGTAATCGTCATAGCCTAAGGATGATATTTGAAACTGAAGAGGCTCATCGGAGTGGTCGGGATAGCCCTTTACTTGTTCAATAATGGTATCAAAAAGCGGTGCAATGCTAAAACCGTCTTGACCTGAGGCGCTCTTTTTAATTTTTGCGCCACCGGATTCGATGGTGATGCCTTTTACTTCTTCCGGGTCACGCACAACAATGCCTTGCCTTGCGATGCCGTATAAAATCTTAAAGTCCAACTGTTCGTTGGTGGCATTCAGATCCATAAAAAGTTCATAAACCTCATCTACAACTTCGTCTATTCGAGCATCTTTTTTATCTATTTTATTGATTAGAAGAATGGGAACCAGGCCCTCTTCCAAAGATTTTTGCAAAACAAAACGAGTTTGGGGCATTGGACCTTCGGAAGAATCTACCAAAAGGATAACCGTATCTACGGTTTTTATAATGCGCTCCACCTCGGAGGAAAAATCCGCGTGACCCGGTGTATCGACGATATTGATCTTATAATCTTCGTGCATAACAGAACAGTTTTTAGAATAGATAGTGATTCCGCGTTCTCTTTCCAAGTCATTTGAATCCATGACGCAATCTGTCATTTCTTCGTTTTCTCGGAAAATTCCACTCTGGGAAAGAAAGGCGTCAACCAATGTAGATTTACCTGCATCTACGTGGGCGATTACTGCAATATTTATTATTTTTTTTCTTTTCATTTTTTCTCTTTTCTTTGTTGAAAACCTTACAAGTATACCACAAATATTGTAGTTACGCTAGTTTTTCATGAGGGCCACGTCTGTGCTTATATAGATCGTCTTACTTCCCGTCTCTGGTTTCTATTCTAATAGCAGTTGAATTACTCTGTCATTTTCTAGAAAATCCTTTTGCTATAATAGCACTTTTTAATGGAGCTATTCCAGCTTTTTCTCTTTAGCCATGTCTAGGTTTATTAGTATTATACTTATGGATACAAGGACAATGGCTAAAATAACATTGGCACCCAATACTCTTTCCTTTAAAAATATATAGGAAAGAAATGTACCAAATATTGGAATCGTAAATTTATATACACTTACCTTACCTACACCATTGTGTTTAAGTAAAATAGTCCAGATCGAAAAGGCTGCTGCCGATATAAAGGACAAATACAATAATAACCATATATTTTTGTCCGTAAATTTAAGAGTTTCTGCTCCTCCCAAGAATCCCACCGCTATCAAAAATAGTGAACCTGTTAGTAGTTGATAAGCTGTAATTAAAAAGGTGTCTACTTGTCCAGCCAGCTTCTTTGTATATATTCCGGATATGGCTCCCGTTAAACTTGCAATGAGTACAAAACCCTCACCCGTTAATGAAAAACCACTTCCAAAACTGCCGCCATTTATGGTTACAAGAACCACTCCTGTAAACCCTAATATTAATCCCAGTATCTTCTTATTGGTTAATTTGTCTTCCTTATAGAAAAAATGTGCTAAAATTACTGAAAACAATGTACCGGTGGCCGATAATATAGAGCCCTTGGTTCCACTGGTATTGGAAACGCCTATGTAAAAAAACGTATAATTTATAGCGGTTTGAAGAAGCCCTAGTAGTAGAATTCCCTTAATATCGTATTTTTTTATTTTTATTTCTCTTCTTGTTAAAATACAAAAACCCAAGATCATGACTGCCGATAGAAAGAATCTATATCCAGCAAATAGTATTTTTCCATAGGTATCACTTCCACTTATTTGAAATAAATCATAGCCAACCTTAATCGTAGGGAAGGCACTTCCCCATAGAAAACAACTAAAGAGAGCCAGTATTATTATCATGTAAGTTTTATCAAATAAATTTCCCTTAGTTTTCTCCAAATGATGTCCTCTCTTCTTCCATTCATATAAATTCAATTGGTGCCAATGTATTATATCACTTAAATCTCCTTATTTTTCTTCTCCTTTACACTTACTGTTCGAAAAAATAAAAAATGTTCTGTTAAGTATGATAAAAAAAGGATTTGTAAGATCGTGATTTTTTGTTTTTACTTGAGCCACCCTACACTTCTAGCAAGCCTTAAAAGTCCAGTATAGATGGTGTAAATTGTTCGTTACTCCTTGGTGATGAGTATCTTTGCATCTACCCCAGCCCCTTTTAACCGGCGCCTTTGCCAGAAGGCGAGGGATTTGAAAAAACCAGCTAAGGATTCTTTAATCTGAAAAAACAAGAACAATGGGTTTGGATAAAAAAATTAGTTTGTTTCTATGTTTTTTCCTTTAAGTTGATGCACAGTTTTCTGGGTAATATACCATTAATAGACAGGCAAAATAAAAGTATAGGTAAACAATCATCGATAATATTCTTTTAGTCTTCGCCTTCATTAAAACATAAGATCAGTGATGTCCTTCTATGGTCCCAACAGGCGGTACAAGTTCAATAGGGAAATTAACTTGCAACTTATATGATTACAAAATAAAGTAGAGGGAGGAAAAGATGGATGGTAAAATGTTACGGTATAAAGCTGTTGTGGCGATTTTGTCACTGCTGCTTATGATAATGGTAATCCCCCACACTCTAGAGGATTTTGCTTTGGGTGAGCCCGCTAAAAATGGCATTCCTATACTGATACTGCAAGTCGTGGTAGCACTACTTGTGGCTGTTCAAGCCTTGGGACTATATCTTTTGGGAGGCAACCATCGTCTCGGATATTTTATTCAGATGGGGATAGGAATCATCTGGCCCCTTTTGGCTGGCAGTGCCCAGTTGCCGGCAATCTTCAGTAGCCAGCCCTACCGCTCTGGATTTAGTTCGGTCTTTTTCGTTATTGGCATGATCCTTATTGGTGCGTTGCTGTTTTTGGCTTCAATACAAGGACTTCGAATAACGGCAAAAGAGAAAAATTAAAGTCCAATCCTAGAGTTCCTTTACCCTAATCCACGAAGAAAAATTTGCAACATATCCACGGTAAATAAATTTGTGCTATGGTTCCAAACCAGGAAAAGGATAGGTTTTTAAACCAGTAAAATAAAATAACAAAACCTCAAAGCATCTTACCCTCTATTCATAGAGGATAATTCCATCTAAGGATTGCTTCTTATCTACTGGAAGCCATTCTACTTTATATTTACAAAGAGTCCCCATACATTAACATCTCGCTCAAAACAGTCCGGATAGCGGTTAATGGATGGAGACCCTTTTTTATTGCTCTGGAGGTTCTTTTAGCAAATTGTATATTAGGAGAGATTCCTTGTTAGCAGCATCACCGATTCAATGTG
>LFRM01135939.1_pt1 | contig 11120 bp, 9 predicted proteins | sample 618341 | NCBI WGS metagenome assembly LFRM01 (sample SAMN03654438, study PRJNA283298) | anaerobic digester metagenome | isolation source: pool of bioreactors CSTR01a, CSTR02a, and CSTR03a thermophilic anaerobic... | place: Denmark: Kgs. Lyngby | collected 2014-05-21
CTTTTAGCAAACGCTTATCAGGAGTAGTCCAGTAATCAGCGCCATTATCATATCGATGAGATAAAACCCCTTCAACATCCGATGAATACCTTTTCTCCACAACCATTTTTTACCTCTACCAATGCTATTGTGTGTCCCAAAATTTGTCTGTCACAAGATACAACCTTCCGCTCAAACCCGCCTTTGAGTTTGGTCTGATGATGAAGATTCAAAATTATCAAAATACCTGAGGATGGTAAGCGCTTTCAGAGTGATGAACCGGCTTGGTTTGCCAACCTCTTCCATTGTGAAGTGCACATTCCCTTTATGTTGGTTTTCAAGATACCAGAGACCATCTTTTTTCTGTTTTGCTTGAAGCCACTCCAAGGCTGGTTGCATGCGTGGGTCGTATGGAATTTGCTGACTGGCAAAGTATTCCAGCACTCGTAGAAGATCGTAACGATAACGATAGGGGTATGACAGCTTACGAAACCTTTTATCCGGGTCATCGACAAACAACCGGTTAAACAGAAGAAAAGCGATCGCCTTGTCTTCTGCACTTTCGAGCTCTGAAGGGATGTGACCGGGAACCGAAGCACGGAATTGCCCGAGACCTTCCAGGACGCAAATGGTGGTATGTGGGTCTCCCTTTTCTGAATGAACATCCCACGAGAAACCACCATCCCCTTTTTGGACGGAGAGAAGATACTCANNATCAGGAAGCATGCATTCGTCAATCATCCTCAGAACCATTTCCCGGCAGGGCATGAGCGCCTGTGAGATGCCCAGGTTTTTGAGATCCAGAAGTGTGTAATGGGTGCTTGTCCACTTGGTCTGGTAGTAATAAATCCCCCAATGTCCATTGGGGTTTTGATGGAACAAAAACTCTGCTCCATACCCTTCTGCTTCAATTCTGTTTTGCAGTTGTTCGAGGATTGTTCGATCAGAGTTCAATAAATGCTTGTGCGTCAAGTACTGAACTGAGACATCCCCCTCGAGAAGCCAGTTTATTACATCTTTCATGATCTTGCTCCCAGGAACAGATTGGATTTGTTTGATCTAATCTTGATAAAGGGGGATTTTCTGCCAGTAGTTGCTCCTCCAGCGAGGGGGAGCGCTGTTTTTACATCTGTTGTACAGGTCGACTCAACCAGGCTTCCAGAATCACTCCGTAAACGACGCCCGCGACAAAACTGATCGGATCCTGAAAATTTGTGGAGCTGTAGAAAGCAAACGAAACCAAAAACCCCAGAAGCGCTCCACGAAGCATATTTTTGCTTCTGCTGGTTGTATCCCAGGGAGCACCGACGACCAAGCCGATGATGACGCGGTTGAACCAGAGAGCGAAAATGAAGGCAGGTGAGGCAGTCCCGCCTGAACGAAGATATGCCCCGACCACACAGATAATCCCCAGCACCGCGCCACCGATCAGCGCCCATTTCAAACGTTTAGTCATAAGAAACCTCTCTGAAACCACTCCAAAATCACTCATTCAATGGGAAAAAACATTCACCGGATAAATACTATCATTAATCTTGTTGATAGAACGGGGTAAGTCCGCAGCTTGGCTGCTGATGCTGAGTTCCGGAAATGCCTGTTTTGGAAGCCAATCTGAAGATGTTATAGAGGAACAAACGTTCCCGTCCAGGCGGGTGTGACCAGTATCTCAGGGTTTAGTTCACCTAACTTTGCTGAAATTTGAGAGAAGTGGCTGATATCCCAAAAATCGTCGGGCTTGCGTGCCAATTCGTGCATGTGGGTGACCACGATCCGCCGCGGGGCAGGCTCAGTGAAAAAGCGGCAAAATTCTTCAAGCAGGGGAGGGGTTTCTTGCAGAGCACACTTCTTGCCAAGCCACAGGTGCGCAAAGATGCCATCCAGACTGCCAAGTCTGGTCAAGCTTTGGGCTGGGAATAGGCGGGNNGGAATAGGCGGGTGTCGCCCGGGAAAGCCCAACTTTTTCCGGAAAACTCCGCCAGGTAGCCCATCTCAGGCACCCCGTTGCCATCTCTGAAGTGCAGCCCATCGAAGGGTGTCAGGACCAGATCCTTGATCTGAATCGGCACACCCGGGTGGGGAAGGATGATCTTTGCTGCCCTGCCATTAAAGATTTGAAATAACTCCTCCAGCAAAAATTCCGGCACGATCCATGAGATAGGCAGATCAACAATCTCGGAAAGGAGCCCGAGATCCAGGTGGTCAGCATGCCTGTGGGTCAAAACCACGGCGTCCAATGGAGCCAGATCTTGGGCGAAATTCATCGGGTTAGGGAGTGAGAGACGCGAAAACAGGGAAAGCGGATCCAAAGCCCAACGGACACCAGCAGTGTGGAGGAGGTAATTCGCGCTGTACGTGAGCCAGGCGGCATCGCTTTTGGCTGTCTTCCACTGCGCGACCATTTGCTCCCAAAGAGCAGGGTAGCCCTCCACAGCGGTTTTTGTTAGAAGGGCTATCCTTGCTTTTTGGTCTTCGAAGTTCAAACTAAGCGTAGTATTTTGCAATAAACTCTTCCACTTCAGCGATGGTTCGATCGAAAACGCCCAATTTTTCCACTTTCATGCTGGTGACAGCGGCGGCATATTTTCCAGCTTCACGAGACGGAAGCGAGAGACGCGCGCTGACATAGGAGCCCAGGCAGGTATCTCCTCTGCCGCTGCGACCATCCATACTTTTGGAGTGGAATTCGTAGTGATGGCTTTGACCATCCGCGTAAACCAGAACTCCGCTGGCGTGGGTGAGCAAGATTTCTTTGGCGCCTTGCTGGGCATAAAAGGCAGCCGCTTTCTCGATGTCGGTCTCACCGGTCAGGTACTTGGCTTCCATCGCGTCGGATTTCAAGATATCCAGGTCTGAAAGAACTTCCGCCATTTCCTCCCAGGGTTCATACACCAAATCCTGCCCGCGCAGCACTCTCACAAAGCCCTGGACGTCCGCAGCAAGCAGCACGCCTTCGCGCAGGCGCATGGCATGAAAAAATGCTGGTTCCACTTCGCCGCGAATGCTTGGGCTGACCGCGATTGCCCGAGCCGTAAGCCCCTCCAGATGTTCTGGATGGATGGTGCCGGCGGTGTGGGTCACGTAAAGGTCGCGTTTGTCCACATCCAGCGTTTTATATTCCAGGATCATTAGTGTGGAAGACGGGCTGTAGATAGGGTAGCAGTCGATCCCATCCGCGCGCAGCATCTGCACCACGTGTTCATCTTCTTTTGCGAGGCAGGTCACGACCGCGCCGCGCAGCCCGAGCGCCTTGCCGGCATGAGCGGCGTAATTCATGCCGCCACCGTCCACCTGGCGAGAGCCGGATGGAGTGATGATGGTATCTTTGGTGTAGTTACCAGCAAAAATTACATCGTATTGTTTTTCAATTCTTTCCATTTTCTTCTCCGAAAAAGACTAATTCGTCCTAAAACGCAAGCATTCTGCTCATGTTAGGTGTAACAGGTCTGACCGATGGCTTCTCTATCAGAAAAGCGCCAAAACCGCAGGCAGCGCGTTCTGAAAGAGCCAGTAGAACAGCCCGCCAACAAGCATGGTGGCCGGGATGGTAATGACCCAGGCAACCATGATCTCGCCAGCCACCCCCCAACGCACTTTGCTCATACGTTCGGCAGCCCCAACACCCATGATGGAAGAACTCACCACCTGGGTTGTGCTGACAGGGCTTCCAAGCAGAGAGGCAGTGATGATGACAATCGCGGAGGTGATCTGCGATGAGAAGCCATGGACCGGGCGAATTTTGTAAAATTTTGAGCCAAGGGTTTTGATCAGTTGCCAGCCGCCAAGCGCGGTGCCCAAGGCGATTGCGGTCGCGCACGCAAGTACTACCCAATTCGGCACATGGAAGGTGGACTGAAAGCCCGTGATCACCAGGCCGAGTGTAATGATACCCATGGTTTTCTGTGCGTCATTGGTGCCATGGCTGAGAGCCAGCCCCAAAGACGTGATCACCTGTAATTTCTTGAAAACGCCGTTGATTTTCGGAGTTGCTTTCCACGAAAGAAGATACACGAGGTTGGCGATGATCATGCCTGCTACGAAGCCGATCACCGGCGATGCGAACAAGCCAATCAGGATCTTGGTAATACCCTTAACAAGCAACACCTTGAAGCCGGCTTTCACCACCACCGCGCCAATTAAGCCCCCAATGATCGCATGTGACGAACTGCTGGGTATTCCCAATTTCCAGGTCAGCAGATTCCAAAAAATAGCGCTAAAGCAGGCTGCCAGGAGCACCATCATATTGATGTGTTCAGCAGCAACAATTTCGTTACCAATGGTGGTGGCGACTGCCACACCGAAGATGAAAGGACCCACAAAGTTCGCGAGAGCGGTCATCAGCAGGGCAACCTGCGGACGGATCGCGCGCGAGGAGATCATGGTGGCGACAATGTTGCTCGAGTCGTGAACACCGTTCAGGAAATCGAAAATCAACGCGAAGACGATGAGCAGAATGAGTGATGCTTCCATGATTCTCAGCGTTATGACGATTTGACGACGATGTCCGCCAGGACGTTAGCGGCTTCATCACTTCTATCGGCAGCGTTGCTCAAATGGCGGTAAACTTCGCGCATCTTCATCGCTTTTACAACGCCTTTCAGGTCTTCCGTATCTTTGAACATGTTTGCCAGGGCTTCCCTGTACACGTTCTCAATCTTGTTTTCAACCTTCTTGGCGCGATTGGCGTGTTCCGCGGTCACGTTCGGATGGTCCTGCAAGCACTCAACGGCTTTGAGCATTTCGAAAGTGGATTCCTTGAGCAGCGTACAGATCTGCACCATGTATTCAGTGGGTTTCACTTTGAAGATTACGATCTCAATCATGGTGCTGTAGGCGTAATCAAGAATATCGTCGATTGCCCTGGACAGCTTGAAGATGTCTTCACGGTCAAAAGGAGTAACGAAGGTGCGGTTCAGTTCGTCAATCAACAAGCGTCGGGCTTCATCCGCTTCCTTTTCTTTTGCAGTCAGTTGATCGGCGAGTTGCGTATCGGGATTGTTCATGTATGCCAGCAACAGATCCACGCCTTCCAGGGTCAGATTGGTTTGCTCTTGAATTCGCTGCAGAAAAATATTCCTGCGTTTCTTAAAGATTTTCAACATAATTCATTTCTCCGTTCAGAGTAGATATTGGCAATACATCCAGTTTGTTCTAAGAATCTCAATCCGGGCAAAAAGTCTTCATAAGGCGTAGTGTTGTTGATCTCGAGCGTGCGGATCGCGTGGGTGGGCAAGTAGTGAGCCAGCCAGACAAAGTCCACATCCCCTGATCCGGGAATTTGGTGATCCAGGATGTCCTGAACATCATGCAGATGGACACCTACCATCCGCAGTGAGAAAGCCTCCAGCCACTGCTTGAAAGACATCAACCCGAGTCGGTCGTGTACCTGGATGTGACCAACGTCCAGCTGCCAACCCACCCATGGCTGTTGAAATTCTGCGAGAAGCGCTTCCATCTCCTCAAAAATGGGTAGCTCGTAGTGATGCAGGCGGTTCTCCAGGCCAAGAAATACGCCTGAATCCTTTGAATACTCCACAATCTCGGCCAAGCTGCGGATCAGAACCTCGAGGTGGGGTTTTCCGCGTTCCAAACGATCCATTTTCAAAGTCTGGCGCAGGGTTTCATATTCCCCACTGCCCTTTAGACCAGCGCGATACATGTCTCGCAGGCGGCTGTCCATGGAGTGGTCGCCATCCACCCGACCGGGATGGATAACCACCAGCCTGGAGCCCAGACGGTAAGCCAGGTCGATGGTGCGTTTGAGGGTGTCCACGCCAACCTGCCGCTTTTCTTCCACCAAAGAGGTAACCTGGAAATCCCTCAACTCGAGTTGTTTGTTTGGGATCACCGCCGGGCAAGGGTCGTGCACCGAGCCGATGTGGTAACGGTCGAGGTCGAAAGATTCCAGTTCTTCAGGGGTAATTTGGTGATTGAGCTCAAAGCGCGCGAAGCCCAATTCCCGCCCTTTGCGGCAAAAATCGTTGGACGTGTCGGTCGATCGCGACCACCACATCGTCGAGAGTGCGGCGTCGTAGAGGGTGTCGAGTGCAACGGTGGGGGTGGAAACGAAATGGGTGTTTGCGCCAGGGAAATGTGCCAAGATCTCCTGCAAGGAGTTTACAGCGATATCCGCTTGCATCGGGCAGGGATTTTCCTCACGAGGTTGACTTTGCGACTCGATCATGATGACCATCCCAATGCCAGCTTCACGTGCGCCGATCAAATCCCGCGATGGGCGATCGCCCACGTAGGCGCACTCTTCCGGGCGGACACCAAGAGCCTGTGCCGCAGCGATAAAGGGGGAAGGGTGCGGTTTGCGTTTGCCGAAATCAGTTGCTTGTAAAGTAACGTCGAACAAATATCTGATGCCAGCGGTTTCAAGGTGCTTGGGTGAGGTGTGGCTCACGGTACCAAGCCGGTATCCCCGGTCCTTTATGGTATGCAGGACTTGGATTGTTTTAGGTGGGATCCAGCGCTTGCCGCGGGAATCACCCCACCATGCCTGGAGTTGATCCGCATGCTCCGTGATGAATTCCTGCGGGAACTCCGGGAGCAAATACTCGCTCCAACGTTCAGCAAAGGAAAGTTCATCCAAAGAGCGATAAGCCCACTCCTTGTATTCCTTTTCACGCTGGATGAGCCGTTGAATAAAGCTTTCAGGGCTTTCGTCGAGATTCAAGAAATGAAGCATCTCGGAAACAATTTCGTGGTCCCTGGAATCGTGGTTCAACTTTTGGACAAGCGTGCCCCCAATATCAAACAAGACAACCTTTATTTGATTGTGGGTTTGGGTGTCAATGGCTTCTTTCGAAGAGCAATTTAATTCCATAATGAATCGTTTCTATACCTTCTTTACACAGCCATGGTCGACTAATACTTCAAGACCATGGGTAATTTGATCTATAGTGCAGCCTGGTGAAACCTCAAGGGTTCGCAAAACGCCGTCTACCAAGTAAGGGGATAAGCTCGGAAAATCGATTTCTCCCATGCCCGGGGCTAAGTGATCCTGCAAACCGTTTACATCGTGTAAATGCATGCCAATCAGGCGGTGGTGGAAGCGGCGAAGCCATTCGCCCTTTCCGACCATACCCAGCACTTCCAGGTTGTGGGCATGTCCGGCATCATACTGGAAGCCAAACCAGGGTTCGTCACACAGTTGAAGCAGGGTTTCCATTTCGTCTGGTAAGGGCAAGTCGTGATAACGATTGCGATTTTCAAGGGCGATGGCTACACCTGATCCCTTTGCGAAGGAAATCACCTCTTCCATGCTGCGGATCACCTGCCAAAAATGCGGTTCCTTGTGATGGTTTCGGTCAGTGATGTAATCCTGTTGGAGTTGGATGTACTCCGCTGTCCCTGACTTTCCCTCAAGATATAACTCCCGGAGTTTTTTGTCTTTTGTGTGGTCGCAATGAATCGCCCCGCAGTGCACCACCACCGAGCGTGAGCCAAGCCGCACTGCCAGATCAATGGACCGCTTCAGGTTATCGACAGCCTTTACCCGCTGGGTTTCATTCAGGCTGGATAGGGCAACATCCTGTCTCTTTAACTCGGTGTAACCAAACTCAGACGGGCAGGGGTCGTGAATCGTTGCGACGTAATATTTATTCCGATCCCATTCCTGGTACAGTTGGGGCGTGATCTTGTTGCTGAATTCATAGCCAATAAAACCCATTTTGTGGGCTAAGGCAAAAGTCTCAGAAAAAGGCATTTCCTGGTCAGCACTCCACATCGTGGATAGGGAAATGTCGTAAAGCATTTCTGGTTGGGCAGGCTCGAACTCCTGTGAGTTCGTCACAGGAACACCCTGGAAGATATCCAATAATTCACCAAGACAACCAATGCGATATTGTGGCTTGATTTCGGTGATGGTTTCCGCCTGGAAGTCATCATCCGGATCATACTCGTCAGTTTGGTAACCGGTCATGTTGATCATGATGACTGCGCCAAACCCAGCTTGCGTGGCCCCAATCAGATCACGGGAGATGTTATCGCCAACGTAGGCACAATTTTGCGGCAGAACGCCCATTCCGCGCGCGGCTTGCAGGAACATGGATGGGTGTGGTTTTCGGCTGCCAACCACGCAGGACAAAATCACCGGGTGGATGAGTTCAGTTAGACCGTTATCAGCCAGCAGGGCATGTGCTTCGATGGATGAGGTCGTGTTGCTTACGATCGAGAGTTTATAACCTCGTTTGGCAAGGGCTTTGATGGTGCTGACCGCATCCGGGAAGATCTGGTTGTTTCGTGAAGCTCTCCACATCTGGTTGAGGGCAACTGCGTTCTGCCAGACAAATTCCCGTGGAAAGTCGGGCAGGAAGAAGCGTGTCCAAAGTTCCGTTTCCGGTAGCTCGAGGAGAGTCTTCTTGCACCATTTGCGGTATTCTTTTTCGCGTTCACGCAGCAGGCTCAGGAAATCAGCCGGCTCGCCCTCCACCCCAAGGAAAGATTGCAGGTTGCGGATGTAATCCAGGTTACCTCTCCGGTTTTTGATGGTCGCGCGGAGTGTGCCACCAACGTCGAAACAAATCGCTTTTATTTCATCAGTCATGTTTGGGTCCTGTCTGTTTTTATCAGCCCTGCAAGCAGGACACCTTTGGAATTTCGCGAATGTCGTTTATATAAGCGTCTGCCAGGGTTCCAGCGTCATAGTTTAGCGCGATGGTTTTCATGCCGATCTCGCGCGCTCCGTCAATCTCTGCTTTTTTGTGCCCCACAAAGACCGCATCGCAAGGATCCACGCCAACCTGGGTCAAAGCGCGCTGGTACATTTCGGGGTCAGGCTTGCGCGCGCCAACTTCTTTTGAACTGATCACAGAATCCCAGACTCTGCCAAAACCATGCTGGTCAAACCAATCGAGTTTGATTGAAAATGCCATGGCGGTATCCGTGATGATCCCCAGCATATACCCTTTCTCTTTGAGTTCCAAGATCGTTTCCGGGGCACCGCAGATGATCTCAACGTTGTTGTCATCGGCTTGCATCGCTTCCACGCCCTCAGAAACCAAATCCGGATTTGATATACCAAAAAACCGGATAAGCTGTTCATAATAACCGTGACGCGGGAGTTTGCCTGTGAATGCAAGCGCTTTAAGTTGTTTTCTCTCATCATCGAAATTTTTTGGAAATTCCAACTGGTGCGAATCAAGAAATGCTTTAAGATGCTGGTCTTTATGCGGCCTGGTGTAGAGGATGTCGCCGGCGTCAAAGAAGATAGCCTTCACTTTGTGTCCATTATCGTTTTGAGCTGTTTGCTCGTCCTGGTCAAGGTATTGCTTGATCAAAGGGATCAAATCCAGCATGTTTTCAATTTTTGCGTCAGGCTCCGCGCCTTCGTCGGGTTCACCATTATCATAGATATGGTGGATCTTGATAGCCGCCCTGAAACCGGCTCGTTGCGCGCCCAGGATATCGCGGTTGACTTTGTCCCCGATGTAGATACAGGCGCTGGTTGGCACCTGCGCTAGGCGTGCCGCGTGGTAAAAAATTGCTGGATCCGGTTTGCGCCTTCCGTATTCGGAAGAGAGGACCACCGGGTCAAAATAGCAGTCTATCCCATACTCTTTCAGGCTGTATGGAACTTGTTGAAGGCTTTGTGTGTTGCTGATGCAACCGATCTTTAAGCCCATTTTCTGGATTTCAGCCAGAACCTGGGGGATTTCCGGGCGCATCTCACGCGTAAACAAGCGCGTTTCATAAATGAAAGCCAGTTCCTCAGCAACAGGCTCTAAGTCAGCCAGGGACAGATGCAGATCTTTCAAAAAATAGGTAGCCCATATTTCTGCTGGTTTGAGCTCAATGTTGGACACCATGTTCCAGCGCAGGTATTCCGACGTGCCCGCGGTGATCATGTCTGCCAAACACGGATCCGAACAGGTAAGGATGATGCCTGTACGGCTGAGGCATTCGCGTACCGCGGAAACAGCCACAATTCTCTGCTCCCGGGTGTACCGGAATGTGTCAATCGTACCTCCCATGTCAAAAAAGACAGCTTTAAGCATCATAATTTCTCCATTTTTGTGTTATTTCCACCCGCAAATCCTTGTTTTATCAGGCACGAATTTTTTAAGGATTCGTGCCTGATGTATCAATGTCCTAGCCGGATTGGGTTATTTGCCCAAATTCAGCAGGTAAAAGTCACGTGCTTCCAGCATATGATCGTAAGCATACTGTTCAGCAATGAACCAGGTCACATCGAACATTTCTTGCAATGGTTTCATTCCCTCAGGAACTTCGTAGGTTGAATCCGGGAAGTAAGTCCCAAATTTTGACCATGGGTCACGCCCTTCGGGGCTGGTGACAAACTTAATCCAAAGCTTGGCAGCGTTTGGATGAGGCGCCTGGTTGATAATGCCAACATAGCTTTGGCTCTGGACACCCAATTTCGGCTGTAAACCCCAGCAGGGCTCAAAGGCCAGGATACCTTCCTGGACATCGGCCATGTTGGAATAGGAAGTAAATGCCATGTAGCTCTCAGTCATTCCAGGGGTTGCGAAGGCGGAGTCGACTTCGTCGCCACCGGGTTGAGGGATGGGACCATTCTGCGCGAAACGCTTGAGCCACAGCCAACCGGCATCCGGAGTGTCATCATCTAATACGGGTTCGCTACCGTAAAGATCGACATAAGCTTGTTTGACTTCTTCAGGATGGGCTGCAATGGTGATCAGCTTGCTCAAGGTTGAAGCGTCATTCAAGGGATCTTCAATGAAGAATCGACCCTTCCATTCCGGCTGGGTGAGTTCCCAGATATTGCCAATGGGGCAGGTATCGTTTAACTCGGAATTGTAGGCAAAGACACTGGTTCCAAAACGGCTCATCAACAAGGGCTGTGTGTATTGTTCTGGTGTGTAGGCGGCTGTGGATTCGGGCACGAAGCGCCAGACGTATTGCTTGGGTAGCACCTGCCCAATCAGGTCAGCGCCACCGCTGCTGAACCACACATCTCCAGTGAAGGCACCGGCTTTTTGCTCCTCAAGTGTCTTCATGAGGACATCATCACCGCCCAGGTCATAGGCCAACACCTTGATCTCGGGATAGAGTTCCATAAAAGCTTCAGCAGCTTTTTCGGTTTTGGATGAGTTGGCGTAGACCAGCACAGTTCCTTCTGCCTTGGCTGCTGCTTCAATTGCCGCCCAATCCTGGGT
>LFRM01299730.1_pt1 | contig 11114 bp, 9 predicted proteins | sample 618341 | NCBI WGS metagenome assembly LFRM01 (sample SAMN03654438, study PRJNA283298) | anaerobic digester metagenome | isolation source: pool of bioreactors CSTR01a, CSTR02a, and CSTR03a thermophilic anaerobic... | place: Denmark: Kgs. Lyngby | collected 2014-05-21
GATACGGCATATGGATCAGATCTGGGAAGAGATTGTGAAAGCAGCAAAGATGACAGGTGTCACCAGTGCTCCCCGGTTGCAGCCTATTGCAGCCAGAATAGTGATGCTTCAGAGCGGTATGAGGGCTCCAATGGGTATCAAAGTAAAGGGTCCATCACTGGAGGCTATTGAAGAGGTGGGGATAAAGCTGGGGGAACTGTTGAAAGAAGTTCCGCTGGTTGAACCATCTGCAGTGATTGCCGACAGGATCGCGGGTAAACCTTATCTGGAGATAAATATTGACAGGGAGGCAATCGGCCGCTACGGGCTTAGAATCGAGGATGTTCAGAATGTAATCGAGATTGCTGCAGGGGGGAAAGGGATTACCAGCACTATAGAGGGGCGTGAAAGGTATGGGGTGAGGGTACGTTATCCAAGAGAATTGAGGGATAATCCTGAGACACTTCAAAGGATACTTGTCCCTGCGATAGATGGTGCTCAGATTCCATTAGGACAGATTGCATCAGTTTCATACAGGCGCGGGCCGGACATGATAAAGGGGGAGGAGACATTTCTTACCAGCTATGTTCTTTTTGATAAAAAGCCTCAGTACGCTGAAGTGGATGTTGTGAAAGCGGCTGAGTCCTATATTAAAAGTAAAATTGATTCCGGAGAACTGAAACTGCCTGCAGGAGTTTCCTATCAGTTTTCCGGAAGTTACGAGAATCAGGTGCGTTCTGAGAAGACACTTGCTCTTGTGCTGCCTCTGGCTCTTTTTCTGATTTTTCTGCTGCTTTACTTTCAGTTCAAGAGAGTCTCTACCACATCACTGGTGTTTCTGGGGATAATAACAACATGGTCTGGAGGCTTCCTGTTGATATGGCTGTACGGGCAGGGATGGTTTATGGATTTTTCCCTGTTTGGAATCAATTTACGGGAGATCTTCAATATCCACACTATCAACCTTAGTGTGGCTGTCTGGGTAGGATTTCTGGCGCTGTTTGGGATTGCCTCTGATGATGGAGTATTAATATGCACTTACCTTGACCAGCGATTCAATGGAAAAAAGCCTTCTTCGATTGAAGAAATCCGGAAGATGACTGTTGAGGCGGCTACGCGAAGGGTGAGGCCGGCACTTATGACATCAGCCACTACCATCCTTGCGCTTCTGCCGGTGTTGATATCAACTGGCAGGGGAGCAGATGTGATGGTTCCTATGGCAATACCATCATTTGGTGGAATGCTCCTGGAACTGACCACAATTTTCCAGGCTCCGATACTTTATTGCTGGTTAAAAGAATGGGAGTACAGGAAGAGATCCAACTGACGAACGGGATTGACCAGTATCAGAATGGATTGCGTTTAAATATCTTAATTGTTTGCCACAGTATCTGAATTATCTGCGCTCCCGGCAGATAATTCAGATACAATCAATACATGTGAAAGAATGCTACCTGGCCAATTTGGCTGTCTTTTTAACCAGAAGTTTTGAAAGTGAACTTAGAAGTGCTGAAAGAATTGTCCAGAAGGCAGTTTTTATCCAGCCTTTTTTCTCAGGTTCTGGTGGTTTTTTTTTGGATTTTTTAACAATCTTTACTAATAATCCAGTTACTGCAGCAAAAAAGAGTATCCAGAGGACAATAAGTATCTTTTTGGTCATACAAATTCTCCAGGGCTGAATTTTGTTGTACCTGAAAACCTGTCGATTCGATACCAATTCCGATTCCGGAACATCAGGATGGGTTTAGAAATGTAAACCCCTGTATTAAATCTACCGGCTATTACTGATTCAGATATAAAAAACAGGTAAGCAAAAAGTGCGTCATATTGAGTGTCGGCAAGCCTGATAAAGGTTTTAAGAGGGAAGGCGAGTATTATTTTAGTCTGTTATGAGCCGTCTTTTTCGTCTTTGGTTTACTGGCATTCTTTTTCTGCTTGTTATTTGCGGCTATGTTCTGTATAGTATTATCTGGGTTGTGAGATTGATGGGAACGATGAAGCTTAAGTTTTTCTTTGCCGGTGGTATCATCTTACTTTTCTCGATGCTGGGTGCTTACTATTTCCTCTTTCCAATTGGTCCTCTTGAGGAGGAGATTCAGATTGTAATCCCGCGCAATGCTACGCTTAGATCAATAGCTGATACGCTTGAAAAGAAAGAGATTGTTACCTCTGATAAGGTTCTTCTTATATGGCTCAAGTTAAGCGGAAAAGACAGGAAAATTCAGGCCGGCAGGGTAACATTCAAAAAGGGTGAAGGAGTACTGAGAGCTGCCTCAAGTCTTATGAATGCAGAGGCTATTGAGACTGTGGTTACGATTCAGGAGGGTTTGACGATAGAGCAGACCGCTGCCCGTTTGAGACAGTTTTTGCCAATTGATACAACTGAATTTATCAATCTCTGCTATAATGCCGATTTCATCAAGCATATAGGACTGGATGCAACCTCACTTGAGGGGTATCTTTTTCCGGATACTTACCGTTTTTCCGATGATGTCAAACCTGCCGAGATAATCAAGAGGATGTTAAAAAAATTTGAACAGGCTTATAATTCATTATCAGCAGAGCCTGTGATTGCCGGAAAGTTTACAAAACATCAGTTTGTCACTCCTGCTTCCATAGTGGAAAAAGAGGCCACACTTCCTTCTGAACGGGCCCGTATTGCAGGTGTATTTCACAACCGTCTGAGGCTTGGATATCCTCTGGGCGCAGATCCCACAGTGAGGTACATTTTCAGGAAATTTAATGGGCCTCTTCGCGTTTCCGAACTCAATTCCAATTCTCCCTACAACACCCGGAAATTTACAGGGTTGCCCCCAGGGCCGATTTGTTCTCCGGGTAAAGATGCTCTGAATGCTGCTTTAAATCCGGAAAAAACAAATGAGCTTTATTTCGTGGCGAAGTGGGATGGCAGCGGGGCACATGATTTTTCATTGACAAACGAAGAACACGACCGGAAAAAACATGAAATCCGCCGGCGCAATAAACTACAGAGGAAAAACAAGGAGACTCAGTGGGAAAAAGGTTCTCAAAAGGGGCGCTAAGCGCTTTTTTCTTTGCTCTGATTTTTTCCAGTCAGGTTTTTTCCCAGGAATCATGGCAGTTAAGGCGTTTAATTGACACTCATACTGCGGGTGTACTCTCCAGGGGAAGCTATGAGTTTGACTGTTCCATTTATCCTGCCGGAGATCCGGATTTGGGTACAGGAATCAATCTGGGACTTGGGGTAGGGGTGACGAATCGTCTGATGATTGGTCTGAGTTACGGTGGAGAGGGGTTTGTGGGGAGAGGAAGGAATGCCAAAGGAAATCCAATGCCGGGTTTTCTGGTAAAGTACAGGATTTTCGAAGAGAATTACTTCTTCCCTGGCATTGTTCTTGGGTATGATCATCAGGGACACGGCGGCCTTTCTGATACATCACAGTTTGATTACAGAGGCTATATCTACAAATCACCGGGTTTTTTCCTGGCTGGGAGTAAAAATTATCTTCTATTTACAAAGCTTCAGTTTGGCATTCATGGCGCTCTCTCTTTCTCCATGGAAGAGGTTAAAACTGTCAAGTGGCCGAATTTTGATGCAGGGATCGATCTGGGCATAAACGATGAACTCTCGTTTGTGTTGGAGTATAACCTGGGGTTCAATACCAGAGATCCCGTGGAGGGCAAGCCAAACTATTACGCCCGCTTCAGTCAGGGATATATGAATGTGGGTCTGAAATGGGCTTTCTCTGAAAACTTTTTCATCGAATTCGACGCCAGAGACGTATTAGAGAACAGGAAAAGGAAAAATGGCAGTACAGTAGGATGGAGCAGAGAGCTGAAAGTAGTGTATATTAATCATTTCTAGTATGGAAGATCTGTGTGTGATCTGCTGAAGTAATTTAAAGGGGAATATGAGAAAACTTCTGTTACTGGCTGTCATCATTACGGTTTCATTCACAAGTGCTAATGCATCGGCTGAGGATTCAGCAGGGAAATTTGTAATTGTTGACTCATCACAGCAGATAGCTGATAAGATCATCAAATCAAAGATCCCTGTTCTGGTAGATTTCTGGGCTGCATGGTGCATGCCTTGTCGTATGCTGAATCCTATCATAAAGGAGCTTGAAGAGGAATACAAAGGCAAGGTGATGTTTTTAAAGGTAAATATTGATGTGCACAGAGCAATATCATCCTATTTCGGTGTGAGGGCTATTCCCGCAATTTTCATTATAAAAGATAAAACAGTGGTTAAAGTGCTTCCTGGGCTCAACCCAAAGGAAGCTTACGATGCGGCGCTTAAAGAAGTTGCCATGGTCTCAGAACCGAAGAATGCTCCATTAAAAGACCCGGCCACTCAGCCTCAGCAATAACTTAGTGATTTATGAATTCGATGGTATCAGAAAAGCCGGAACTTCTTGCTCCGGCAGGCAGTTTCAGTGTTGCGGAAGCAGCTTTTGACCATGGTGCGGATGCTGTCTATATCGGGCTTGGTCAGTTTAATTTACGTGCACATTCCCCGAATTTCGATGTCGGCGATCTGCCGGAACTCATCAGGATGGCTGAAGGAAAAGGTAAGAGGGTTTATGTTGCGCTCAATATAATGCCTGATGATAAAAAGCTTTCAGGGATCAGAGAAATGCTGTTACGGGTCAAGGAGCAGGGGAGTATTCCTCATGCTCTGATCATCAGTGATCCCGGGGTTTTAATGACCTGCAGGGAAGTGTTTCCTGGAATCCCTTTGCATTTAAGCACGCAGACAGGCTCATTTAACTCAATGTCTCTGCAGTTCTGGAAAAAACAGGGAGTAAGCCGTGTCATTCTTCCGAGGGAATTGACTCTTGAGCAGATAACAGGGATTACATCAGGACGGATACTTGAAACAGAGGCTTTTATCCATGGGGCAATGTGTGTGTCGGTTTCCGGAAGATGTCTTCTGGGGGCATATATTGATCAACGTCACCCTAATTTCGGGGATTGTGCTCAGCCATGCCGTTTACGGTACAGAATCGCTCCTGTAAAGGTTGGAACTGAAGAGACCGGAGAGTGGTTTGATGCAGAGGAGGACAGCAGTGGTGTGTATCTGCTGAATTCACGGGATCTTTGTACTATAGATATTCTTCCGGACATACTCAAGACTGGTCTCAACTCTTTGAAGATCGAGGGCAGAAACAAGAGTATTCATTATGTGTCAACTGTAGTGAAGGTTTACCGTGAGGCACTGGATCTGATTGCCGGCGGTGTTCCCTACGAGGTTAAACCGGAATGGAAACATGAGCTGGAAAAAGTTGAACATCGTGCGTATACAACAGGTTTCTATGCCGGAGAAACCACTCTTCAGGAAGTCTTCTCATCGAAGGCTCCTACTGCATCGCGTGTGATTGGCATCGTAAAGGGAATGCTGAAGAACGGAGAGCCTGTCATAGATGTGAAGAACTGTTTTAAGGCTGGTGAAGTGCTTGAAGTTCTGCCTGTAAAACAATCCTTATCTCCTTTTCAGGTGACTTTTACCTCATTAAGCGACCTTTCCGGAAATGAGGTCGCAAACGCTCCTTCTAATCGTCTGGTTAGGGGCAAGACTACTGTAAAACTGCGGCCTGGAGATATGCTGAGAAAGCTCTCACAGGGCCAGTCCTGAATCCTTCCTTTTGAGATTTTCGGCATTTTGATTGCATTGTCGTCATTTTATGACCACAGGTACTGGTATGTGTTTTTTGAAGCAGTGAAGGGAGATTCTGGAGTGAATTGATCAGTACAAAGAGAGTCTTTTTTCAGGCTAAAACCGAGGAAATGTTTTTTGATCCGGATTATCCGGGTTAGCGTAAGTGGATTCTGAATACAAAGGGAAGAAAAAAGATGCTTCGAGCTTATGTGGATTTTTCCAGAATCCTGCGCCCCTGGGATGGTTTCGGGGTGACATACAGAACCTTTGCTTCTGCTCCAGCCCGCTTTAATCCGGAGTTTGTTTTCGGCAGTGATGGTCTGCGAGCAGGCATTGTACGTATCTTTCTTGATCCCTGGCATCAAAAAAAAACTGATACACGTTACCCTGAGGATGTTCCTGTAGAGGCTGATGAGTATGATCATACCACAGGCACAGAACAGATCCGTGAATTCTGTACATCTGCCCAGTCTCAACTGCAGAAAAGAGGACAGAGTCTAAAGGTAATCACTACCTGCCTCGCTCCTCCTGAATGGATGACAAAGCAGAAAGTGATTTCAGGGCGTGATCTTGATCCTCTGCACAGGGCTGAATACGCAAGATATATGATCTCCTGGCTGAAGTTTCTGGAAAAACAGATGATCCCGGTGAAATATCTATCGCTTCACTGTAAGGGAGAGAGATGGGACCTCTGGGATGAGCAGGGGAGAAATCTAAGCAGAGATTTACACAACCTTTACTGGCCTCCTGAGCATGTGACTGATTTTCTGAAGCTCCTAAAAAAGATGCTGCAGAAAAGTTCATTACAGACAGGTCTGGCACCCGGAGAGACAGAGAGCATTATCAATTTCCAGGATTGGGGCTATGTGGACGCGATAATCGATGATCCTCAGGCTCTAGGATCTCTGGATCTGATTTCTTCGTATGGCTCATTTTCCGGTGAAGACGCTCTGGATTGCAGAAGCTCGGCGATAGACCTGATCCATCAGCAGCGGCCTGATACCCCCGAATGGATAGTGCTTGAGCATTCTGATGTTGCGGATACCTCTTTTTCCTCCCTTATTCACAACTATATCTATGGCGCTAAAATAAACGCTGCACTGCTTGACAGTATTCCAGTGGAAACAGAGAGAGAAGTCAACGCTGTCTCTGTTGATTTTCTGAAACCGCTTTTCTGGGCAGGACAGCCAGGAATGGTTATCTGTCAGGTTGCATGCAACTGTAAAGGGATTTCAATCACCGGTTTTTCAGGAAATCTTTCCGGTAACCCCGATTCCTTTGTGCTGGTAAACTCCTCTGATAAAGACAGGGAAATCCCTGTTGAAATCAGAGGCAGCGCAAGCAGTAAATTTGCCCTTTACCGCACATCACCGCAGGAAAAATTCGTGTCAGTAGGAATAATTCCGGTCAGGGAGGGAAAGGTAGAGAGTCTGGCACCGGCGCACTCGGTAAGCGCGTTTTTCGGATCAGTTTGAAGCCTCTCCAACCAATCTGATATCAAGCATTTTGACAAGATTTACCTGATTGAAAAAGCTGTAGATCTTCTTACCAGTCTCGATTGTAAGTTTCAGGTTTTTCTTCTTCAATTCATTGAAGAGACGGATGCAGAATGTAATTCCTCGTGAGTCAATTTTGCTTACACCTGTAAGATCAAGCACCAGGTTTTGATTTATACCCTCGCTGTATCTCAGGGCAACTTCCTGGTCCAGCATCGCTACACGCGCGTTTATCAGTTCGCCCGAAAAAGCTATCCTGATTGTGTCGGTTTCAGAGGTTTCTTTTGGCGGTTTTGTCATAATTTTTTCTAATTCTGAGGCAGATACAGTAATTTACCTTTTCCGTGTTTTAATTGCAATATCGAGTTGTCTGTTATCTGATCGGGGTCGGTATCGGAATCGGCATCGATATCGTATCTTCTTACTGCTGGTCAGAAGTATCCGGTAAAATCTACATTAAAAAACATTTGATAGAAAAAGAGTGGGAAGGAAATCCCCCTTTTATTAAGGGGGGCGCTTCCAGCGGGGGATTCTAATACACAAGGGGGTACTGGTAAACCGGTACATTTAAAATAGAATGTTACTATTTAGATAAGTTAACCGGACACTACGAAATTGCAATATACCGAGTTGTCACTGAGCACGAGAAGAGCCATCGCGGCTTTGGCTCAGGAACAAACTTTTCTGGATTAATTTCCTGAAAAAACCGGATGAAGGGCATTCGATACCGATACCGACCCCGATATAAAAAACAAAGATCGTCGTTCTGACTGCTTTTTAACTGAGAAACTTTCACCTTGATTGCTTTGGGTCATGAACGCTTATTATTTTGCAACTGCTATCCTTCACACCACACGGAGACATCAAATTATGCGTAATTTTCTTCTTTTCTGCATCATACTGGCTCTGGCCGGATGCGGTCGGCAGAGTGTAAAAGTCGGAGAACAGCAGCAAAAGACTCCAAAGGTACATATCTCCGGGGGCAGTGGCGATTCCTACGAAGATGCGGTTGTGATTTCAGGTGCCCTCAAACAGAACGAAAGACTCGATGCAGAGTATGAGTATATCAGCAATAAACATGGCCTGAAAAACAGAGACTGGTCAGTAGCAGGACAGACTATTATTCATGAAGGCGGAAAGGTGTTCGACGTAATAGAAATCAAGCTGGGCTCTGTTTCCGAGCGAAGGATCTATTATTTCGATGTGACATCATTTCCCTGGAAAAAGGAATGAACGGAGATACACATGGTAACAGCACTGGTTTTATTGAAAGTAAAAAGAGACCTTGTCAACACCGTCGCATCCAGGCTTTCTGAGATGGATGGGGTAAGTGAAGTATATTCTGTCGCGGGAAGATACGATCTTGCGGTTATCATCAGGGTTAAAGATAACGAGGGATTGGCGGAGATTGTCACTGACCGGATGCTGAAAACTGAGGGTATCACCGATTCCGAAACACTTATTACTTTCAGGGTATACTCTAAACACGATCTGGAGAGCATGTTCTCGCTGTAGGTTCTGATCCGGTACTCGTGTAGTGTGAAATCATAAAAAGTGGAATCGATTCCGATACCGATACCGACCCCGGACTGGATAAAAACGGTTGTAATCATCGAAACGGCAGAACCACTTTTCCCGCTTCAAAGCATCTTCTCTCTTTTTCCCAATTTACACGATTGAGCAATCGTAATTTAACAGAATCATAAGCTGAGGTTTTAAACTCAATGAGGCTCTGAATGGAAGAATCAAAGAGAACCGGAATAAAAATTTCCGGTATGCACTGTGCCAATTGCGCGAAAAACCTAGAGAGAGCTCTTTCCGGAAGAAAAGGAATCATCGAGGCACATGTAGATTTCAGTAATGAGACTGCGTTTGTTAAATATGATCCCTCTCGGGTTTCAATTACCGATATGGAAAAGACCATAAGTGAGGCTGGCTATAAGGCTGTCAACCAGAATGTGACAATCTCAATCGGTGGTATGCACTGTGCCTCCTGTGCGGCAAAAGTAAAGGATGCAATTGCCGGACTTGACGGGGTTGTTGATGTCACTGTAAATCCGGCGACTGAGAGCGCATTTGTCACTTATAATCCGGATAATGTTTCGGTTTCAGAATTTCGCAACGTTGTAACTAAAGCCGGATATGAATACAGGGGAGTTGCAGGTGAAGCTGGAGAGGAGGAAAGTGAGCGTCTGCGTCGCATAGAGCAGAATGGGAGAATCCGCAGGATTATAGTTTCTTTTGCTGTCAGCATTCCTCTTATGGTTTTAATGTTTCTTCCTCATACTCTGCCTTTTGATTACGGTATTTTTTCACTGATTATATCGGTTCCTGTATTTATCTATGTCTCATGGCCTATCTTTAAAGCTGCTTTTGCGGCACTCAGGAGATTCAATCTGACCATGGATGTAATGTATGCCATGGGTATCGGGACTGCATTCGTTGCCAGTGTCATGGGTACCTTTGGTATTATACTCACTCATGAGTTCATGTTTTATGATACTGCTATCATGCTTGCCGGATTTCTGACACTTGGCCGCTATCTTGAAACAAGGGCTCGGGGAAAGACATCAGCATCGATCAAAAAGCTTATTGGGCTTCAACCCAGGACAGCGACAATTATTGACGAAAAGGGGGAGAGAAAGGTACCCGTTGAGGAGGTCAGGATCGGAGATGTAATCATTGTCAAACCGGGAGAAAAGATCCCGGTTGACGGTACGGTAACAGCGGGGGAGAGCAGGGTTGACGAATCGATGATAAGTGGTGAGCCAATTCCAGTGGCGAAAAAAGAGGGTGACCCCCTGGTTGGTGGTACCATCAACCAGCATGGAGTGCTGAATTTCAGAGCCGAAAGAGTGGGGAGTGATACAGTTCTTTCCCAGATAATAAAACTTGTCAGGGATGCGCAGGGATCTAAACCACCGATCCAGCAGATAGCAGATAAAGTAGTAAGCTATTTTATACCATTTATTCTTGTCATCGCACTGGTTACATTTTCTATCTGGTATTTTGTTGTTGGAAGTACTCTGCTTTTCGCCCTTACAACTCTCATAGCTATTATGGTGATAGCATGTCCCTGTGCCCTGGGGCTTGCCTCCCCGACAGCAGTAACTGTCGGCATTGGAAGAGGCGCAGAGCTTGGCATACTGGTAAAAAATGGCGGGGCGCTTGAAAACGCTCAGAAAATCACCACAGTTGTTTTTGACAAAACCGGAACACTGACAAGAGGGAAACCGGAAGTGACAGATCTTTCAGGTGTAAACTGTTCCGATGATGTACTGCTTTCCATGGCCGCATCTGTAGAGAAAGGATCTCAGCATCCTTTAGCTGACGCGATAGTAGAAAAGGCATCGGAAAGAGGACTTGAAATAAGGAGTGTAACCGGTTTTAACACACTCGAGGGTAAAGGCGTCAGCGCATCCCTGGACAATAAAATCGTATTGATTGGAAACCGGAAACTGATGCAGGAAAACGGAGTAGAATTTGATTCTCTGGAGCAAAGGATTACTCCTTTAGAGGCGGAAGGAAAGACTGTTGTGCTGGTTGCTGAGGAGAAGCAGTTAAGAGGAGTATTGGCAATAGCTGATCCGCCCAAGGATACATCTGCGAAGGCTGTCAGGGAACTTGAAAAGATGGGGCTTGAGGTGGTAATGATGACCGGTGATAATCGCAGAACTGCCGTCTCAGTTGCTGAGAGACTTGGAATAAAAAATGTCCTGGCAGAGGTTCTTCCAGGTGATAAGGCATCAGAGGTAAAGAAACTGCAGGGGAACAACAAATCTGTAGCTTTTGTCGGTGATGGTATCAATGATGCTCCTGCATTGGCGCAGGCGGATATAGGGATAGCCATTGGTAGCGGAACTGACATAGCACTTGAGAGCGGCGAGATTGTGCTTGTAAAGAGTGACCCTGTAGATGTTGTGGCTGCGATTCAGTTAGGTCGTAAACTGCTTTCAAGAATAAAGTTGAATCTTTTCTGGGCATTTGCCTACAATGCCGCT
>LFRM01333745.1_pt1 | contig 11114 bp, 9 predicted proteins | sample 618341 | NCBI WGS metagenome assembly LFRM01 (sample SAMN03654438, study PRJNA283298) | anaerobic digester metagenome | isolation source: pool of bioreactors CSTR01a, CSTR02a, and CSTR03a thermophilic anaerobic... | place: Denmark: Kgs. Lyngby | collected 2014-05-21
GCAATATAAGCAGCAGAACGATCGCTTTGATTGGCCAGCTCTTTAAGCAAACGCAGGTTATTGTTCTGGTCTGATTTCTCTTCGCCAAACAAGGTGGCGTAACGGGCTGACAGCACACCCGGCGCACCACCCAGGGCGTTAACCGTTAAACCGGAATCATCGGCAATAGCAGGCAGGCCGGTACACTTGCTGGCGTGGCGTGCCTTGGCCAGGGCATTTTCAACAAACGTATCAAAAGGCTCTTCGGCCTCGGGCACGCCCAGCTCTCCTTGGGGAACCAGCGTTATTCCCAATGGCTCAAACAATGCCTTGAACTCTTTCAGCTTACCCTGGTTATTAGAGGCCAGTACCACTTTTCCCTTGAAACTTACCACAACAATTCCCGTTTTTAATTCACTAAATACTTATTCAACCGGCCAGGCATCTTGCTGAACCCGCAACAAACTGGCAATGCCTTTCTCGGCCAGCATAAGCAGGCTGTCCAGTTCCTGACGACTGAATGCCAGCCCTTCGGCCGTGCCCTGCACCTCGACAAACTGGCCACTACCTGTCATAACGATATTCATGTCGGCATCGCAACTGGAATCTTCTTCATAATCAAGATCCAGCACAGGATAGCCCTTGTACATGCCCACAGAAATGGCGGCCACCCGGTCTTTAAGCGGGTTTTCGGGGATTTGCCCGGTTTTAAGCAGGTGTGAAATTGCATCAGCCAGGGCAATCCAGGCACCGGTAATACTGGCACAACGAGTACCGCCATCGGCCTGAATCACATCACAATCCAGATGAATGGTTCGTTCACCCAGTTTTTCAAGGTCAATAATGGCGCGCAGGCTACGGCCAATTAAACGCTGGATTTCCTGGGTACGGCCACTTTGCTTGCCGCGTGCCGCTTCGCGGTCGCTACGGGTATGGGTAGACCTGGGCAGCATACCGTACTCGGCCGTGACCCAACCTTTTCCCTGCCCTTTCAAAAAAGGGGGAACCTTGTCCAGCACACTGGCATTGCACAGCACATGCGTGTTACCCATTTTAATCAAAACAGAACCTTCGGCATAAGGCGTATAGGAACGCTCAACCTGCACATTTCGCAAGCTATTGGGCTCCCTGTCCGAAGGTCGTTTGAAGTCTATTGTCAGATCATTGCCTGGCATGCTTTCACCTATATAATTTACGTTGGTAACATTGTAGTATGTGGGCATTGGAAAATGGGCATTTCTTTAGCGTTTCTTTATTATCCAATGTGCATTAACATAGCACAGCAAAAAATTCACCAACCTATCCTTTGGAAATATTTATGATTCAAAGCATGACTGCTTTTGGCAGCGCACAAACCGAGTCGGAACTGGGTACCATTACCGTAGAACTGAAAAGCGTAAACAGCCGTTATCTGGATTTGAATTTCCGCATTCCCGATGAACTGCGACAAACCGAAAACGGCTTGCGTGAATTGTTAACCGGCAAAATCAATCGCGGAAAACTGGAAGCGCGGGTTTCCTTTATTAAAAACCAGGGCGCAAGTGCCCTTTCTGTTGACCCGGCATTATTGCAAAACATTGCCACCCTGCTGGCAGACGTTCGTGTTGTCATTCCCGACACCGAAGCCCCCCTATTGACAGACCTGCTTAATTGGCCCAGCCAGAAAGCCAAACCTGACTTGGCGACCGACTGGCACAAACAATGCCTGGAAACCGCCCGACTGGCCATTGAAGAATTTATTACCGCCCGCCAACGCGAGGGCGAGCGCCTGGCCAATGCCATGCAATCATACGCCGTCGCCATGACGGACATTGTTAATACCGTTGAAACCCTTCTGCCCGACATACATGCCGAATACCGCACGAAACTGGCCACAAAGCTGCAGGAAACCCTTGAAGCTGCCTGCCCCAATGGTTTGCAGCACTTAAGCGGCGAAGAGCTGTCGGCCCGCATCGCCAGTGAATCGGCCCTGTTTTCATTGCGCATTGATGTAGAAGAAGAAATTACCCGCCTGCGTTCCCATATTAAAGAACTGCAGTTGCTGCTGAATGGCAACACCAACAGCAAACAAAGCACTGGCAAACGGTTTGACTTCCTGTTTCAGGAAATGAACCGGGAGGTGAATACGCTAGGTTCAAAATCCAGCTCTTTGGAAATTACCCAGGCCGTGATAAACCTGAAGCTGTATATAGAGCAATTGCGCGAACAGGCGCAGAATATTGAATAGATCGTTAGCGGCAACTACATTCTGGCGACTGGTTTTTTTGATTGAGCCAGTTGCTGGATTGAACCAATAAAAAATAAAAACCGTTCAAATTTTCCGCCCTAAAACCTAAACCTCTGAGCGCAGTTTTTACAAACCCGATTTTCACGAACCTGCTGTAAATAGCAAACCAATTATTAGTCATATACTTTTTGTTATGGCAGACAATTAAATTTCATTTCAAATTGTATCGCCATTCATCCATAATAGTGTTTTATAAAAATCCGCTTAAAACAGCAGGCAGACATATTCACTATCAAGATAACCGCCCAAGCAATCCCATATTGTTATAAAGCGGCCCATAAAAAAAGAAACATGTCGCCACATTACAAAAATCCACTTTAATGACAAGTATTTATAAATTTTGGCCTCAGGAGACCCCATGTTATTTTTCAAGAAAACCACGCTAATTGCCACTGCTTTATCTTTTGCCTGCTTTGGCAATGCCGCCCAGGCCAACACCGACTTTCCACAAAAAACGGTCACCCTGGATTGCCGTGAGCGATAAATCGCCCTGGAAAAACATGACGGACCTGATTAACGCCGCCAAAACCAAACCCGACAACGTCACCTACGGTTCCTGGTTTGTAGGCAGCCCCGGTCACCTGGGAGGTGAATGGATAGACTCGCTCACTAACACAAAAATACTGCATATTCCCTACAAGGAAGTCAGCCAGCTATATACGGCCGTTGCCAACAGCGAAGTAGACTGGGCCTATGGCACGATTCCTTCCACCCGTCCGGTCTATGACAGCGGCAAACTGCGTTACCTTGCCATTGCCGCCCCCAAACGCCACCCCCTGTTCCCTGATGTGCCTACGGTTGCTGAGGCCGGCGGCCCAGCCGAACTGGATGTCAACTCTATCGTCTCCCTGCTAGCCCCCAAAGGCATTCCAGAAGCCGTACGTGACAAAATCCAGGCCGATGTAGCCAAGGTGCTGTCTAATCCTGAAGTGGTTAAACGCTTTGACTCTTTCGCTTTTGACCCGCTAACCTGGCCATTAAGCGAATTGGGACAACGCCTGGATCAGAAAGAGGAGACTTATAAGGGATTGATTCAGAAAGCGAATATCAGTCTGGATTGATAAGCCAACTACTTCACCTCGAAATGAAACGTTTGCATCAATAAAGGCTGTATGCCGCCCTTTCCTGGCAAACGTTCCTTTCCGGAAAAGCGTCCTGGATTTCTGGTAATAAATCCCCAAAATTCCAAAAAACGCTTAATAAAGCGTGATTTAATGCAAATGCCCAAGTACGCTTCAGGCGTACCAAACTCATTGGGTGGAAACTGACTCACCAACATAGGAAAGGCGGTGCACACCTCTTTAATCATTTGGTTAATAGCACCACGACTTTGCAGCCGCCATAACATAAATAACCAAATGGGCCGCAGGTCAACATTATCATCAAACCCATCCATGTAGTTCCAGTTGAATTTGGTGGCAGCGGCTTCCAGCATAGGCAGAAAAAAAGCGTTGATACCCTGCGTTTGATACTGTTTTTGTACCGTTTTTTTAATGTGATAACGCCCTTTTCTTAAATAAATAATGCCGGCAAGATCGGCCAATATGCGCGTGTAATGCAGGGCATCAAATTTATCTTCGTTACTGCCCACGTAATCACTAATACTGGGTGCCGTTTCAAATTCGGCAATGGCAAACTCAGGCAACAATTCGCTGGCTTTTTTTACCAATTTCGCCGGCAAGTTTCCTTTAGCAGTTGCTTTAAAAGATCCATCCTGCTCCATGGCTTCATCTAAAATCAATTCCAGATAACGCATCACAGGACTGCCCGATAAATCGTCTGGTATACAAATTTTGACCAATTCCAACTCATTAAACGGCGCATTCATCCAGTTAGCCAGTTGGTTAGATGAAAGACCACAAAACTCGGCCCTGGGCTGATTGTTTTGTTGTCTTATTTTGTGTTGGACTAGGGCATTTAACTCATCCAGATTCAAGTTCGGATTCATGGCCAACGCCTGCTCAAGACTTTCAACCAGTTGCGCATGAGGCTTTGAAGCGTTATTAATACAACAATGTTTATATTTTTTTCCACTACCACACGGGCATGGGTCATTTCGTCCGATTTTCATTTTTAAATCGCTTTTTACTGTTTGATTTTTGTAGCTGTTCACATTAATCATTTTCACATCCATCTAACCCACTGCCAGCTTAGCAGCTTGGTGCCACATAAATGGTGGCATTGGTGTTTTTAAACGCCAGGTGATATTCATGGGTTGGGACCCTGTGTGTGAAATATACTCAACCTCACCAAAATTCACGAATCCCATTGTACGTTTGTATTCATCTTTGGTTTGCTCACGAACAAATAAAAATAGCCGTTTATTTAGTTGCTTGTGCTGAATATAAGTAGCCCCTTTCCCACGATCTGGGCGCGTGCTATTTTGTGATTGCCAATGGAAAAGATGCTCATTGATCGCAAAATCATGATACATCGTTGTTGGCGAAAATTGTTTTTCATTTTTATTCAGCGTCACGAATAATAGTTCTATATTCTGATCTTTTAACTCAAGCACCCCTTCTCTTGCTGGCGCCTGTCGCTCAAAGGTAGACGCACCAAAAGCGACTAGAATTTGCTCACGCGCATATCTTGCATGAAGATTTAAAGGGATTCCGGGTAAATTTAGCTGCTCATTTTGCTCATGTTGAATTCTATCCAGCAATAAAGTCAAAAGATCTGACAACTCAGATTTTAAAGCAGGAATATCAAAAGCACTTAAACCATCTTGCAAATTTGAAAGCCCAATTTCTGCGCCGGATTTTTGCCAAAAATCATAATGGCACATCAATGCCATACGTAGACTCATTTTTTCTTTCAGCTTAAAATTATGCTGACATAAATCTCTAACAAAATACAAGTAGTCATAAGCATCAGTAGATAAAAACCGTGTTTTAATTGCCCTTTCAAAATTGCTTAACACGGAGTGATTGATATTTTCATTGAAATCAGCTTGCTTAGCTTTAATAAGCAAGCCTGTAAAGCTGCCCAATTTATATAAATCGTTCACATCAATAAATGGGTAAATTTTTAAAAAATTGCCTAGGCTAAGTGGTAAGCTTGTTTGCTGAGGATATTGTCGTATCAATCCCATTAAACTATTTGCATTTAAACTGGCTTGCCGGATATTTTTTAATACAATCTCCTGAGTGCGCTTAGTCAGTTCAATGCGACACCCCAAAGGCACATGTGGAAAGCCTTGTTTAATTTCCTCAACAATTGCCTTATTGGTTTTACCAACCAAAGCACGAAACTTATTTGAAAAATCATACTCAGGCCTTGAGTTCCCAATAAAATCCAGCACCGTACAACATTCTTTATCATCAGCCAATCGCAATCCACGACCTAGCTGCTGTAGAAAAATGGTCAAACTTTCAGTCGGACGTAAAAACAGCAAGGTATCAATTTCAGGTATATCTACCCCCTCATTAAAAATATCGACAACACAAAGCACATTAATTTGCCCAGATCGAATAGCTTGTTGTTTCTGCTGACGCTCATGACGATTATCACTTGTAAGCAGATCACTGGGAATGCCTTTTAGCAAGAATTGTTGACACATATAATTAGCATGCTCTTTACTAACACAAAAAGCCAAGGCTTTCATTTTGCTCGTATCGGTAACAATTTCCCGCAGATTCCTGATAATCATATTCACGCGTTGTTGATTATGAGTATAAACATTGCTTAATTGTGCAATATCATACCGACCGCGGCTCCAACTGATATTTCTTAAATCAGTATCATCATCAACCGCAAAATATTGAAAGGGACTAAGATGACGTTGATTAATTGCTTCAGGCAATCGAATTTCCGCGGCAATCACCCCACAAAAATCAGACAATATATCCATGCCATCATGCCTTTCTGGTGTCGCAGTTAAGCCAAGCAAAATATCTGATTTAAAGTAGTCAATGACCGAGCGATAACTACTAGCGGCAATATGATGGACTTCATCAACCACAATATAGTCATAATAATCAGGGCTTAAGCTTAAAGTAGATAACTGATTGTTTAATGACTGAATCGAAGCAAATAGTTGGTGATAGTGCGCAGGTTGATAACCACCTACCCATATTTCTCCAAAATAACTGTTTTTAAGCACGCCTCTGTAAGCCTCTCTGGCTTGCTTCAAAATTTCTTCACGATGTGCAATAAACAAAAATTTCGCCTCGGGTTTTTGTTTTACAAATCGCGCAAAATCAAAGGCCGAAATAAGTGTTTTTCCGGTACCTGTTGCCGCTACAACCAAGTTTCTGAATCGTTGATGCAGCTTACGTTCCACCGACAATTGTTCTAAGATTTCTTGCTGGTGAGCAAAAGGTTTTATGTCAAAAAAGTGACGCTCATCATCACGCTGCAGTCCTCGAGCTTGTGTTAAGGCCTGTTTTAATTTGCCAACACTTTCTACTTGCCCATCAAATACTTCAAAGTTATTTGACGCCCAATACGTTTCAAACGTGCTGATTGACTTATTAATAATATGCGGAATTTCCTGAGAGGTAATCTTTAAATTCCATTCAAGGCCACTGGTTAACGCTGAGTGTGATAAATTTGAAGAGCCAATATATCCAGTGTTAAAGCCCGTATTTCTTAAAAATAGATAACTTTTAGCATGCAAACGCTCACGCTGTGTATTGTAGCTAAGCCTAACCTCAGTATTGGGCAAACCAGCCAGAAATTCAACGGCTTTAGCGTCGGTTGCGCCCATATAAGAAGTCGTAATCACTTTCAATTCACGGCCACTTTTCGTGAACGCTTCCAACTCTTTACTAAAAATACGAATGCCAGTCCATTTTATAAACGAAACCAGCCAATAAATTTTGTCAGAAGACAGAATCTCTCTTTTAATTTCAGACTCTAACGACAAACCGGCATTACTACCGCTAAACAACTCACTTTGACTTAAGCCAGTCAAAGGAAATATATCACCCACATATTTTTTTAAGTCAGCGGCAATAGGGTTCTCTTTCTCAAATAAAGCAGTAAGAATTTTCCCCTGACAATCAAGCAAATTATCATCAATGATGTCATCATCATTGAGTTTGCTTTTCAACCAAAATAACAACTCATTGGATAACAATACTTGCTGCTGCACTTGATTTTCACCAGCAGGAATTGACGAAATGGCATACTCAAAAACATAGCATAAAAACCGAGAAAGCCACATTGACGCTTCAGCTGGTTCAAGTTCTCTCTCCCCAACATAAAATCTGTCTCGATTTAAACGTTTTGTAATGACTTGAGTAATAAGCTGCTCATAAATCCCGATCTGTTGCATGTTGTGTTTTACTCTTTTCTAATTTTCTAAAATACATCCATTGCAATAAATCAAACAGTTTTTTCAAGGCAAACAATAATGTTTCTCTGCTTCATTGGCTTACCCATGTCAAAAACTCTTTGATTCATCAAGGGGTAAAAGTTACCCCCGCCCAACAAACGGCATCTTCGTCGCCATAATGGTCACAAACTGCACGTTGGTTTCCAGCGGGAAATCAGCCATGGTGCGAACGGTTTGTGCCACATGGGCAACATCCATAACAGGCTCTGCCATTACCTCACCATTGGCCTGCACAATACCTTTTTGCATTCTTTCGGTCATGTTGGTACCCGCATTGCCAATGTCTATCTGGCCGCAGGCAATATTGTAGGCACGGCCATCCAGCGAGATGGTTTTGGTCAGGCCGGTAACGGCGTGTTTGGTGGCCGTGTAAGCTATAGACATGGGCCGTGGGGCGTAGGCCGAGATTGAGCCATTATTAATGATACGGCCACCCTGCGGGTTCTGGTGCCGCATCACATGAAATGCTGCCTGGGCGCACAAAAACATGCCGGTCAGGTTCACATCAACAATCTCACGCCATTCCTGGGTAGAAAACTCGTCAATGGGTACCGCTGTTCCGCTTTTACCGGCGTTATTGAACAGGACATCTACCCGACCATACTCGCGCTGGGTTTGCTCAAACAAGACTTTTACTTCATTTTCTTTGGTCACATCGGTGGGTACCACCAGGGCTCTTACCGCATCCAGTCCGGCTGCCGTACGCGTTTCTTCCAGTAACTCACGCCTTCTTCCGGCCAACACTACCCGGTAACCCGCACTTAACAATTCCAGTGCCACCGCCCTGCCAATGCCGGTACCTGCCCCAGTTACAACCGCTACTTTATGGTTAGATACATCCATGGTTTTATTCTCCATTACGTTTTATTTTTGCCATGCTACCAAGAATGGGGCTGGCTGGCATCATTAACAGGCAATTAAACCTCAACCCCCACCTCTTTCGCAATTTTTATAGCCAGCTGTTTAAAATCTTTTTTTGCATCCATGACTGCATTGGCATGGGCGCCAATCGCCCCGTCAGCAGAGGTCAGGTTAAAAATAGGCTTACGATACTCCTGCCCCATAGGTATCAAGCTACGATAGTGTTTAATGGTTGCTAAACAATAGGGGTCATCTTCCTGTTTCAAACCGGGCACGGGTGGTTCATCAAGCACCATTTCACGATACACGGAAGGAATACGCTGTACCCATTTATCATAAGCCTTAACTGGGCGATCTAGGCGCACACCATATTGTTGGCATAAATATCCAATTGGCTGCATTTTCCCGGCAGGTAACTTAAAACCCGGATAATGTTTCGCCTCATCGTTTTCTTTCCAGTTATTCAAACGCTTTTGCCAAAGCCCTTTCCAGGAACGCAATGTAGGCCCCAGGTTATTTAAGCCTTGTAATGAAAACAAATCAGCCCCCAAAGGAATCGCCACAAAATCAGTAGCCAGTAAGGCCGAACGATTAATTGCTCCTAAATTAGGGCCGATATCAACAAGAATAAGGTCAGCCTGCACTTGTTCTGCTGCCATTTGCATCATTTGCCAAAATGCAGTAAGAATTCGCATTGGACGATAAAGATTATTATCCGCCATGCTCTTGGGCCACTCAGCAGATAAAGTATCTTCAAAAGCAGATAAGGCTATATCTCCTGGCAACAAATATAAATCATTGGCAATATTTCTTACAACGGGTGTGGCAATATCCCCTACCCCCATTAAAGGTTTTACACATTGATACACTGTTTCTCCTGCCACCGGAGACCGCCAAATACTTTCAATTTGGTCTTCATCCAGAAAAGCTGCTGTAAGATTAACCTGTGGATCCAAGTCTATGACAACAACCCTTTTTTTTAAGCTGGCAAACATCCACGACAAATGGTAAATCAATGATGTTTTACCTACCCCACCTTTATTATTAAAAAATGTAAGAACAGGAGCCCTCATGCTTTACCTCGCAATATACAGACCACTGCTGTTTGATTTACTTCAAATTCCAAAGGTGGATTACCGTTTTTTTCCATCTCTCGTTGAGCAATCGCGATGCCCCGACCAAAGGCCTGAATAAAACCAAATGTCTTCAAAATATCAGCAATATTTGGATTACGGTAATCTGTAACACCTGGTTTAGCAAAATTTTCTGCGGTGACATTGCCATAGGGGCCACCTGGACTGTTAATTTCTATTCTATCGTCAAACCAGTACACACGAATCGGAGCATTCGTACTTTCATATGTACGATGCAATACCGCATTATAAAGAATTTGCTGCAATGCTGCAGGCGGATAGTCCCTTGTTATCTGGTGCGTTGGCTGCGAAGTAATATCCATTGCCGTACGGTTATGGGCTTTAAGTTTTTCTTCGATCCGTCGAAGCATATCAACAATAGAGCCCCCTATATTTTCTTCATCAATAACCTGATCTGCCAATTCAGTCCCATTGATTCTTAAAAATTGAATATAGGCGCCAGCCAAGAAGTCTTGAGGACTTTTTCCTATAGCCAATAATCCCGTCACGGTTGGAGTGGGCTCTTCCGTAGAAACAATCATTCGGCAAGATGCCAGCCGCTCTTCATAGCTCCGCCCATTTGCTTCCAGCACATCTTCCGCAAATGCACTGGGCAAATACTCATTTTCAAAAATAACTTGTGATAAATCATTTAGCTTTGCTATTGGTACTGGATAAAGATCGAATGGCAAATTTTTATATCGACGTTTCTCATTCAATAATCTTTCTTCTTGCGCATTAGCGATAGAGCGACGCGGGCCTGTACGTATCCAGATACGTCCTTCATATTTTACAGGCGGCATATCGGAAGGCATCACCGTAACAACAGCCATTTGCACATTCTTAAGCATGCGCTTTTCAACGGTTAAAACTGGTAGAGGAAGAATATTGCCATCGGTTTTTATATCAGCCAAAGACAACAACAACTGGTCTGTTATTTCACAACCACTTGGCTCGCCATTATCTTTAGCACCAATAAACAATATGCCTGGCTGGTTATAACCTGACAAATCATTGGCAAATGCACAAACAGCCTGACGAGCCTTTTTTGGCACATCACCTTTAAAGGACTCTTTACGCTCAGTTCTATCTGACTCAGTGTCATTAAGCAACACTAATAATTCTTCATCTGACAGTCTTAACATTTAACCTTTACCCAATTTTTATATGTGATTTATACCAAAAAATCCCGCTTCAATCCCGCCCCAGTTACAACCGCTACTTTATGGTTAGATACATCCATGGTTTTATACTCCATCACGTTTTGTTTTGTCATGCTACCAAGAAAGCGGCAGGCTGGCATCAGGATGCTCGTATTTTGACATGATTTTGTGCAGGAAAAACGCCAAACGCCCGCTTCTTTGGCTTATTAACGCAGCAAAGACAGCAATATCATTGTATGAGCCCGCTCATTTTTGTTATCCTTGCTACTTGTAAAAAACTGGACTCATCACCATGAAGAAATATCCCGGTAATGTATTTATGATAATCGCTCCCAGCGGTGCCGGAAAATCAA
>LFRM01182213.1_pt1 | contig 11111 bp, 10 predicted proteins | sample 618341 | NCBI WGS metagenome assembly LFRM01 (sample SAMN03654438, study PRJNA283298) | anaerobic digester metagenome | isolation source: pool of bioreactors CSTR01a, CSTR02a, and CSTR03a thermophilic anaerobic... | place: Denmark: Kgs. Lyngby | collected 2014-05-21
CGGCTGGGAAGTGCTGAAGGATTGCGTCGATGCATTCATCAGCTGCCCTGATTATGTGGCGGCTGACGGCATGCGCATCATGGCAGCACCTGTGAAGGGTGACGAGGCTGTGATATCGGGCGAATCAGGCGCTGCAACCCTTGGCTGCGTAGCCAATATCCTGATGGATAGCGATCTTTCAGAACTCAAGCAGCAGCTCAAGATTGATGAAAACAGCCGCTTGCTCTTTATCAGCACCGAAGGCGACACCGACAAAAAGAACTACCGTGACGTTGTTTGGGGCGGCAAGTACTCCAAAAACTGTCAGGGTTAATGATTGAAAGGAGAAGAAACAGCATGCTTAATCAAGAACAAATCAATGAAGTCGTAGAACTTTGTCAGAACCTAATTAAGTCCTCCAGCTACAGCGGAAATGAGGGGGATGTCGTGAAGAAGCTGACTGCTTATTTTGAAAAGAACGGCTTTGACAGCGTACATGTTGACAAGTATGGCAATATCATCGGCTGCATCAAGGGCAATCGCCCAGGCCCCAAAGTCATGTTTGACGGACATATCGACACCGTTCCCGTGCAGGATGCCACCAAATGGGATCATGATCCCTTCGGCGCAGAAATCGTTGATGGCAAGATCTACGGTCGCGGCACTTCCGATATGAAGGGCGCAGTGGCAGCCATGGCATGTGCAGCAGTGAACTTCGCAAAGTCCACCAACCGCGATTTCGCAGGCGAGATCTACGTTGCTGGCGTTGTGCATGAAGAGTGCTTCGAGGGCGTTGCAGCGCGCGAGATCAGCGCCTATGTGAAGCCTGACTACGTCATCATTGGCGAAGCAAGTCAGCTCAATATCAAAATCGGCCAGCGCGGCCGCGGCGAAGTGGTTGTGGAAACCATCGGCAAACCCTGCCACAGCGCAAACCCCGAAAAGGGCATCAATGCTGTCTACAAAATGGCAAAGGTGATCGAAGCGATTCGCACCCTTAAGCCTACCCATCACCCAGTCCTTGGCGATGGCATCTTGGAACTGACTGATATTAAGTCCGCTCCCTACCCCGGTGCATCCGTTGTACCGGAATATTGCCGCGCAACCTATGACCGCCGTCTCCTTGTGAACGAAACCAAGGAAAGCGTTCTTGCACCGATCCAAGCACTTCTGGATCAGCTGATGGCTGAGGATGCAGAGCTAAAGGTGAAGGTCAGCTACGCAACAGGCACCGAAATGTGCTTCACAGGCAATGAGATCACAGGCGAGCGTTTCTTCCCCGGCTGGCTATATGACGAGAACGATGAGTTCGTGCAGGATGTATACAAGGAGCTACAGGGCATGGGATATACTCCCTCCATCACCCAGTACAACTTCTGCACCAACGGCAGCCACTACGCGGGTGAAGCGGGTATCAAGACCTTAGGCCTTGGACCAAGCCGCGAAAACCTCGCACATACCATCAATGAGTACATTGAGATCGATCAACTTGCTAAGGTTTGTGACTGCTACACAGGCGTCATGAAGGCATTGCTTAAATAATAAGGAGGATGAACATGTCTGCTATTTTGCTGAAGGGTGGGCGTATTGCTGATGGCACCGGAGCACCGGCATACAAAGCCGATGTTTTAATCAAGGATCAAAAGATTGCCGCAATAGGGCAAGACCTTTCGGACGCAGACGCGCGCGTCCTTGATGTTAATGGGCTAGTCGTAGCCCCCGGTTTTATCGATACACATAGCCACTCGGATTTGGATGTCCTGCTGCGTCCGCAGGTTCTGCCCAAGATCATGCAGGGCATCACAACCGAGCTATTGGGTCAGGATGGCATATCGCTTGCCCCCTTGCCCGTGAAGTACATCACGCCGTGGAGAAAGAACCTCGCAGGGCTTGACGGCGATACAGATGACATTGACTGGACGTTTGAAACGACCGAAAACTATCTCAAGATGATTGAAAACGAGAAGCCCGGCCTCAACGAGATGTATCTCGTGCCCCACGGCAATATCCGCATGGAAGCGATGGGCTTGGATAACCGCCAGCCCAACGAAGAAGAAGTCCAGAAAATGCGCGATATCACCCGCCGCGAAATGGAAGCGGGCGCGATGGGTCTATCCACAGGGCTGATCTATATCCCCTGTGCATATTCCGAGAGCCAAGAGATCATCGAGATGTGCAAAGTAGTTGCGGAGTATGACGGCGTGTTCGTCATTCACCAGCGCAGCGAAGCCGATACCATCCTTGACAGCATGCAGGAAGTCATTGATATTGGCCGTAAATCAGGTGTGAAGGTACATTGGAGCCATTTCAAAGTATGCGGCAAAAAGAACTGGGACAAAGTTGACGCTGTACTTTCTTTGCTCGATGAAGCCAGAAAAGAAGGAATTACGGTAAGTTTTGACCAATACCCCTATGTAGCGGGCAGCACCATGATGGGTGCGATCCTGCCGCCATGGGTACATGATGGCGGAACAGACAAAGAAGTCGAACGCCTAGCTGATCCAGAGCTTCGCTTGCGCATGATTCACGATATGGAAAACGGCATTCATGGCTGGGATAATTTCGTGGACTTCGCGGGCTTTGAGAACATCTTTGTCACAAGCGTGAAGACGGAGAAGAACGCCGATGCCGTTGGGCTTTCCATTGTGGAACTAGCAAAACTTCGCGGCACAGACAACTATAACGCAGCATTTGACCTTCTGATGGAGGAAGAAAATGCGGTTGGCATGGTGGATTTCTACGGCACTGAGGATCATGTGAAGCTATTCATCAAGCGTCCTGAAATGAACGTTTGCACCGATGGACTTCTATGCCCCGGTAAGCCTCATCCGCGTCTATACGGCAGCTTCCCGCGCGTGCTGGGTAAGTACGTGCGCGAGGAAGGGATTCTGTCCCTTGAAGCCGCTGTTGCCAAGATGACGGGCAAAGCCGCCGCCGTCCTAAACCTCAAAGACCGCGGGCAGATTAAAGAAGGCTACTATGCCGATATCACGATCTTCAGCAGTGAAGAAATCATTGACAAAGGCACGTACACCGATCCCATTCAGTACCCCGAGGGCATTGCCTACGTGATCGTTAACGGCGAGGTCGCTGTGGATCATGGCACGCACACGGGCGCACTTAATGGTAAGGTGCTCTATAACAACAAGTAATTTGAGCAGGAGGAAAATCATATGAACACACCTATTAGCACAGACAAAGCACCCGCAGCGATCGGTCCTTATTCCCAAGCAGTTCGCGGCGGAGATACCATTTACGTTTCAGGGCAGTTGCCTATCGATCCCGCGACAGGCGCATTTGCTGGCGATGATGTGAAAGCACAGACCCGCCAATCACTCACTAACATGAAGGCAATTCTTCAAGCAGCAGGCGCTGACATGGATAAGGTGGTCAAGACGACTGTTTTGCTTAAGGACATTGCTGATTTTGGCGCAATGAACGAAGTATATGCAGAGTTTTTTGCAGAACCCTATCCGGCAAGAGCAGCCTATCAGGTAGTCGCACTACCCAAGGATGCACTTGTTGAAATTGAGTGTGTGGCTGTCGTATAAGAACAATGCTGCGCAGTTGCCGCCATTGGCAACTGCGCTTTTAAAGCAAGGGAGGAAAATACAGGTGTATAAGATTCTGCAAAAAGAAGTGCTTAACCCCACCGTAACTAAGATGGTGATTGATGCACCACTGGTTGCGCGCAAGGCAGAGCCTGGTCAATTTATCATCTATCGTGCGTCACAGGATGGCGAGCGCGTGCCGCTGACCATCGCTGATTTTGACCGCGAGATGGGAACAGTGACCATTATCTTTCAGATCGTTGGCGGTTCAACAATGGAGCTAAACGCCCTACAAGAAGGCGATAGCTTGGCTGACTTTGTTGGCCCGCTGGGCAAACCCAGCCATCTAGAAGGCCTCAAGAAGGTTGCGGTTGTGGGCGGCGGCGTAGGCTGCGCGATTGCGTACCCCACAGCAAAGCGCCTTGGCGAACTGGGCGTAGAGGTGCATAGCATCGTTGGCTTTAGAAACCAAGACCTTGTGATTCTTGAAAAAGAGTTTGAAGCTGCATCCACCAAAGTCGTGAAAATGAGCGATGATGGCAGCTGGGGCGAAAAGGGACTTGTCACCAACGCCCTTGAAGCGCTGATTAAAGAGGGCAACGAATACGACGAAGTCATCGCCATTGGCCCGCTGGTCATGATGAAATTCGTCTGCAAGCTCACCGAGAAATATGGTGTGAAGACCACCGTCTCCATGAACCCCATCATGATTGATGGCACGGGCATGTGCGGCGGCTGCCGCCTGACAGTAGGCGGCAAAACAAAGTTCGCATGTGTTGATGGTCCTGACTTTGATGGACATCAGGTTGATTTTGACGAAGCGATGCACCGAGGCGGCATGTATCGCGAGTTTGAAAAGCACGCAAGAGAAGCCGATTGTAATTTGCTAAAGAAGGAGGGCGTCTGACATGGCTAATATGGATCCAATCAAATGCCCCATGCCTGTGCAAGACCCCAATGTGCGCAATGGCAACTTCGAGGAAGTAGCACTCGGTTATACCTACGATATGGCTGTGAATGAAGCCAAGCGTTGCCTAGGCTGCAAGCACAAGCCCTGCGTGGCTGGCTGCCCTGTCGGCATCGACATTCCTGCATTCCTTGGCAAAGTGGCAGAGGAAGACATGGAAGACGCATTCGATATCCTGAATCTGGATAGTGCGCTGCCCGCTGTTTGCGGTCGTGTATGCCCTCAAGAGAGCCAATGCGAAGGCAAATGCATTCGTGGCATCAAGCACGAGCCTGTTGGTATCGGTCGCTTGGAGCGCTTTGTGGCTGACTATCACCGCGAGCATTCCGACCAGAAGCCTGTTATGCCCGAGCAAAATGGCAAGAAGGTAGCTGTCATCGGTTCAGGTCCTAGCGGATTAACCGCGGCTGGTGACCTTGCAAAGATGGGCTATAAAGTCACTGTCTATGAAGCATTGCACACCCCAGGTGGCGTGCTGGTGTACGGTATCCCCGAGTTCCGTCTGCCAAAGGATATCGTAGCCAAGGAAATCCAAGGGCTCAGAGAAATCGGCGTAGACGTAGAAACTAACGTAGTCATCGGACGCACCCTCACCGTTGATGAGCTATTTGACATGGGCAATGAAGCCGTGTTCATCGGTTCGGGTGCAGGTCTGCCGCGCTTCATGAACATCCCTGGCGAGAGCCTCAACGGCGTATATTCCGCCAATGAGTACCTCACCCGCATCAACCTCATGAAAGCCTACAAAGAGGGCAGCAAAACGCCCATCCAGCATGCAAAGAACGTGGCAGTAGTCGGCGGCGGCAACGTAGCCATGGACGCTGCACGCTGCGCAAAGCGCATGGGCGCGGAGAATGTATACGTCGTCTATCGCCGCGGCATGAGTGAACTGCCCGCACGCGTGGAGGAAGTCGAACATGCGGAGGAAGAGGGCATCATCTTCAAGACCCTCTCCAATCCCATTGAAGTCCTCGGCGACGAAAACGGCTCCGTTAAAGCCATCGTCTGCCAAGAGATGGAGCTGGGCGAGCCGGATGCATCCGGTCGCCGCAGACCAATGGTCAAAGAAGGCAGCGAGTTCACCCTCGATGTCGATTGCATGATCATGAGCATCGGCACAAGCCCCAACCCGCTCATTCGCAGCACTACCCCTGGACTTGAAACCGACAAGTACGGCTGCATCATCACCAACGGCGATGACGGCCTGACCACCCGCGATGCAGTCTATGCAGGCGGCGACGCAGTCACAGGCGCTGCGACCGTTATCCTTGCCATGGGTGCAGGAAAGCAAGCCGCAGCAGCGATTGACGAGTATTTGAAGACGAAGTGACGGGGGGACGTTGGGAGGGACTTTTTTGAAAAAAGTCCGAATAGACGGGCGAAAGCCCCAAACCCACCCGAAAAACGGATATGCATGGGAGAGGACAAATAATGGGTTCAGGGTGATGAAGTGGGCGAAGCCCCCCTGATCGGGTTGTAGGGGCGGCAGCCCCTACAGCACCATAGACGAAGTCCGCTATGTATGTTTAGAAGAAAGCAAAGAACGCAGCGAGTTTGCGTTCTTTTTTTGTGGGAGGACGTTGGGGAACGGATAGGTCGTTATATGAAACAAGGCGGGTACAGTAACGCATACTGTGCCCGCCTTTTTGTTCCTAAAGATAAAATAGGTATGACCAAATAACGGGTTCAGGATGATGAAGTGAGCGAAGCTCCCCTAACCGTACCTCCATCCCGTAACGTCCCCCGTCAATAATTCTCTTTGCGTACTTCGAAGAAGCTCTGTGAGTAGTGGCAGATGGGGCAGACATCGGGGGCTTTATTGCCCATGACGAGATGTCCGCAAATGCGGCATTCCCACATGGCAGCCTCGCCTTTTTCAAAGACCTGTTGCATTTCTACGTTCTTTAAAAGTGCTCTGTAGCGTTCTTCGTGTGCGCGCTCTACAGATCCAACCTTGCGGAAACGCTCTGCAAGCTCTGGGAAGCCCTCGTCCTCGGCGTCTTTGGCAAAGCGGACGTACATGTCGGTCCACTCGTAGTTCTCGCCCTCGGCGGCTGCTAGGAGGTTCTGGGCGGTCTTGCCGATGTGACCAAGCTCTTCAAACCAGATGCGGGCGTGTTCCTGTTCGTTGCGAGCGGTTTTCAGGAATAGCTCGGAGAGCTGATCGTATCCTTCTCTTGATGCGACCTGCGCGAAGTAAGTGTATTTGTTTCGCGCTTGGCTCTCGCCTGCGAAGGCATCTTGTAGGTTTTGAGCAGTTTTGGTGCCTGCATAGGGGTTAGCGGCGGGCTCGGGTTTGTTTTCTACTTTTACGAATACGGATGCGGGTTGTTTGCATCGCGGGCAAATAAAATCATCCGTCATAGGTCCTTCGTGTACGTATCCACATACGCTGCAACGCCATTTTTCCATTGAAGTTCCCTCCGTTTTTTCTTGTTCATTGTGTTTTAGTAATTTGAGTAGTTTTTCCACTGCCTGGATAGGGAAATCTGCCGCTGGAGGGCTTTGAAGGAGTGAATGCAGGAGGTCGTGTGCATTGCCGCTTTGAGGCAGCATATAGCCTGATTCACGCAATAGATCCTCCGCCATGAGCCTGCTAGACATGGCAATGGCTTTTGAAAGCTGAGCTGTGATTGGATTGCTGCTTTTCGCTATTTCACTGGCGATCTTTTCCTGCTCTGCTTTGGATTTTGATAGATTTGTCAAGGTGTGAATAACGGGGTCTGCTTTTGGCTGCTGAGGAGGATAATCATAAGGCGCGAGCGAGATAGCGCTAGAGGGGCAAGCCTCGGCGCATGCACCGCAGCCAATACACTTGTCCTTGTCAATGATGCTGTTTTCCGTATTGCTTGCACCGGTGGGGCAGACATACAGGCATAGACAATCCTTGGTACATAGCCTGATATTTCTGAATGCGAATTTCTTCATCGTCACTGCCTCCTCTCTATCTTCTGCAATTTCCAATTGGGTACTTTGCAGACAGGGCAAAGGGCAGGCGGCGCATCGCCAACATAAATGAAGCCGCAGCTTTCGCATACATAGATGTTCGCGTTTTCAAGGAAGACATCGCCTTCGCGGGTGTAGCGGGAGAGGATAGAGCTGGTCATACGGGTGACTTTTTCGCTCCATACTAAGGCACGTTGCGCGCCTCTGTCGCCGTCTGCTTTTGCAGCAGCGTTCGCAACGTCAAACGCGTCCATATCCTGAGCGATTAGGTGCATGAGCTGATCGGTAGTTGCAGTCTGGGTGCTTGGTGTTCTTTGCTTGAAATAATCAGCAAGCGTTGTAAAGAGGCTGGCTTCCTCGCCCAGATGCTGCTTGTCACAGCCTCTGGCAAGGTTTGAGAAAAGAGCGGATAGCTCACCTGTACTCAGCTTTCTTAAATCTCCATGAAACTCTTGGATAGGAGTGATAGGCGCTGTTTCTTGTGTGCTGGCTTTTAGTTTGAAATCTGATTTAGACGCACCACAAAGCGGGCAAACCCAATCCTTAGGTAGGTCCTCCCACTTTGTATCTGGCGCAATACCTGATGATGGAATCCCGACGGCTTCATCATAGACAAAGCCGCAGATGGTGCAGACATATTGATTCATTTTCTACCTCCTTGTCATTCACAAGTAAAACAAGCAAAATGGATATAACAAAAGGGTTGCTTGTATGGGGTGCTGTAATAGCAGGATATGGTTTCTCTCATCAAATCATATCTACATTATAGGGAATATTTCCATGAAAATCAAGTGCTATTGCGGGAATGGTAAATGCTGCACCCAACAAAAAAGATGCTATTTGCTAGCATCTTTTTTGATATCGCTTTATTTACTTCCCATAGGTTGTTCGCATTGTAAAGCTAAATCCCCACACATAGTAGGTCACGATCATCTCGCGAACAGGATGAGAATTTGCAGTGGATAAGATCATCGCTGGCACATCGCCTGATGTGCGCTGCGGCAAGGAATAGACTTGTGATTGACTGAGCTGAAGAATATCTTGGGATTGCGGGACAATCTGTACTTCAATCATATCGATGGGGACGAGGCAGTTGTTGGTAATGCTGAGCGTGTAGGTCATATATACATACTCGCTAGCATCCTTCCATTCGGTTGGCTTTTGGTAGAGCGTGCCGATGAATGTGCCATCATCCACGGTGGACGTGAGCGTATGAAAGGTATCACCTGCATTAACAGCGGGAATGCCCTGTGCGGATATATCCGTTACGACAACCTCGGCTGTTGTAAACAGGTAACCAACCATCAGGAGCATCACAAGGAGCATGGATACTGCAACGATTGTGATGATTTTCAGTGCGCGCATTGGGACACCCCCTTTTCTTATTCCTCGCTGCCTAGGATATCGCGGATCTGATCGATCATTTCTGCATCCTTTAAGCGGAATTTGAATTGGACGCGGCGGGACGCATCCATATTGATGCTGCCATCGTCATTGTAAATCGCATCTGTGGAGCTCCGCCCATTGGCGGTGAGGATGCTTCGAAGCATGCTGAGCTGATCGGTGGTAAGGGAATTCATTTGCAGACAATAGGTTGCAACCGTGAGTGCACGGTCTTGCGAAAGCTCAAGATTGCTCAGGTATGTACCCGTTATGTCGGTATGGCCTTCGATTATGATTTCCCCAAGATAGTCAGCATATTCAGGACGAAGCAAAACGCCAAGATACACTGGGATGAATTCGTTTAGTAGCTGTTTGCCCGAGTCCTTGATGTTGGACTTACCAACATCGAAGAATACTGCGCTTTCAAGCATGATATCGCCTGTGTTCTTATCAACCGATGCCTTTAAATCAGCCGATGAAAATGCGCTGCTAAGTTCCCGTATGATAGACATTCTCACGCCAACCAAATCATCTAAGCGCTGTTGCTGTGTTGCCATGGCCTCCTGCTGTGTGCCAAGGAGAATGGTTGCATCAGCGAGTTCTTTTTGCTTGCCTTCAAGGTCGGTTTTGGCTGTTGCCAGTTCGGTTTCCTTGAGTGATAATTCGGTTCGTGCTGTAATAATGAGCTTTTCCTGCTCCTCAAGGGTCGAAGTTTGAATGTCGAGCAAACCTTGCTGCTCGGTAAGGGTGGTGAGTGCACCGTCAAGTTCATTTTGCTTTTCTGTGAGCGCAGCTTCTTTGGTGGCAAGGTCATCTTCTTGAGCACGAAGGATGCTCCGCTGTGAAGAAAGAGTGGCTTGCTGTTCATCAAGTGTGCTCTGCTGAATGCTCAGCAGGCTGGCCTGTTCATCAAGCTCGATTGTTTTGGTTTCAAGCATTGTGAAATATTGGTACATGCTATAGCATAGCACGAGAACAAACACGAGCAGCAAAGCGGCCATCATGTCAGAATAGCTGATCCATGCAGAGCCGCCATCCGCCTTGCCAATAGATTTGCGTACATATCGTCTGCGTGCCATTGGATACCTCCTGTGGATTTGTTACATGGGGAGACTGGTGCTGATGCGTTCCTCGTCGATGCTCGATTCTTCATCCAGTTCACTGGTCAGAAGATCAACGGCCTTTTGCATACGGCTGAGGGATGCGGCCAAATCAACGAGCTGATTAGAAAGGTTCACACCAGAGCTTTCTGCGGTTTGCATCGAAGCGATCTGTGCATCGCGAGTGGCTTTCATATCGGAAGCGAGCTCCTGCATTTGATTTGCAATGGTGCTGCTTGCCTGCTGAATCAGAGCTGCATCGTTGCTTAGCGCACGAGCAGTATCAATGGTGCTCTGTAGGTTTTCCTGCGTTTGAAGCTGCCCGCTTGTGACGGCATTCATGGTATCACCAAGTGTATTAAGCTGACCATGAAGCGATGTATTCATCTGCTGGATAAACTGGCCTGAAATCCGCCTGATGCCTTCCACCTGTTCCTGCGTTGCACCTTTGATAAAGTTGTCAAGAGACTGGGTGAGGGGGGTCATAGCGCGAGCGACGGCCATCTCAAGGGATGCGGATATATGATTGCTGATGCTTTCAGCTACGCGAAGCATGCGCGCCTCTTCATCCTGTTTTTGGCAGAGCATCTGCACGTCAGGCTGGAGGGGACGGGGCATAGCGAGTTCGTAGAATGTATCTTCAAAGTTGTCCATTGCGCGGGTGGCGCGTCCGATTACCATGCGGTTGAGCATGTTGAACACTAGTGAGCAAGCAATACCTGCAACGGAGGTTGCAAAGGCAAAGCGCATGCCTGAAAGCAATAGGGGAATGCTCTGCATTGTGCCTTCGGCGGTTGCAAAGTCGATGCTGGTGAGTCCCTGCATCAGACCCATAAACGTACCCAAAATACCAAGAGAGGTGAGGAGCCCAGGGATAAGTTCGCCTAGCTGTGCGTGACCTGGCTTATCAATGACGGTTTCCTCATTGATATACTCGCTTGTATCGCATGGAATTCCGCGCAGATCAAGCTGCCCTGCGTTGAGCAAGAATTCTTGCCACTCATTACGAAGGGAACGTCCTAAAAATCTTGCCTCACGCCAAATCGGACGCTCTCCGGCAGCGGTAGAGCGCTCAAGCTTAGCGATGGCACGATTGAGCAATGTGGAGTTGCGGAAAACAGGATAGATACACTTGAGAAAACCAATGATTGTCACGACTGCAATCCCAATGTAAATTATATACTC
>LFRM01260539.1_pt1 | contig 11105 bp, 10 predicted proteins | sample 618341 | NCBI WGS metagenome assembly LFRM01 (sample SAMN03654438, study PRJNA283298) | anaerobic digester metagenome | isolation source: pool of bioreactors CSTR01a, CSTR02a, and CSTR03a thermophilic anaerobic... | place: Denmark: Kgs. Lyngby | collected 2014-05-21
TTTTATTTTCTTTAATAATTACTTTTTGAAAGTGGTTTAAATTTCTTTTTTGAGTATTAGTAATATATGTTAATAAGAGTTTTATCGTTTGAATATGGCGGATGTCACCTATTTCACTATAAATGCTATCATAATTTTTATTATCAGTAATTTCATCGGTAACGGTAATTATTAATTTGAATTGATTTTTTAAAATAGAATAAACATTTTTGTCAACTTTATCACGTAAAATAATTTCTTTAATACCAACACTGACTATTTCACTGACTAGAACAGATACATTATGATCAAGTAATGTTGTATAAATCTCACCGGTTGACACATCAGCATAACTTAAACAATAAGCATGATTAAAATCAATCACACTGCCGATATAATTATTCTCATAATCTAGTAAAGCTTCACTATTAATAAAAGTTCCTTTACTGACAATTTGAGTTATATCTCTTTTAACAATTCCTTTAGCATATTTAGGATCTTCTAGTTGTTCACAAATCCCTACCTTATAACCTTTTTCAACCAGTTTTTCAATATAGCCATTAGCAGAATGATGGGGAACTCCACACATGGGGATTCTTTCTTCTAAACCAGCACTTTTACCAGTTAAGGTTAATTCTAGTTCTCTTGATGCCGTAATGGCATCTTCAAAAAACATTTCGTAAAAGTCACCTAAACGAAACATTAAAATAATATCTGGATTTTTTTCTTTAATACCCATATATTGTCGCATCATGGGTGTTACTTTATTTATATCAACGTCTTGTCTATTCACTTTTACCACCTATTACCATTTTATCAAAAAAACAAAAATAAGTCTATTATTTAGACTTATATAACTAATTAATTCTCATAGTTTTCTAGATAATTAATGGCATCAGAAAAGTTAGCTATGGGAACAATTTCAATTTCATATTTTTTGTCTCTTTTTAGTTTTGTGGCATCATTATAATTTTCACCATCAGGAACAAAGAAAACATCGGCGTTCTTTTTTATGGCACCTTTTAATTTAAACGTAACGCCACCAATGCTACCAACTGAGCCATCTTCACTTATTGTGCCAGTTCCAGCAATTTTAAGACCATTAGTTAAGTCTTTATTGATTAATTTGTCATAAATAGCTAGTGCAGTAATAAGACCACCAGAAGGTCCAAATTCACTTTTTCTGGATTCAAACTCTATCTTTGGATTAGTATTATAAGTTTTTGTTTCTGACAAAATAACACCAACAATATTTTTGTTTTCTATATTATATATTTTGGCTGTTCTATTATGATACTTATCATTGTTTTTAACCTTAAAAGTTATTTCATCACCAACGTTATAACTATCAATTATCTGATTTATTTCATTTTGATTACTTATTTTAGTGTTGTTTACTTCTAATATTTCATCACCAATTTTTAAATCACTCATCGAATCTTCTAAAACATAAACAATAAAAGTATTTCTATTAGTTATTTCAACTGGCTTTAAAGCTTCATTATATGCAACAATAACAGCATTACTTAGTGATTCTTCAAGCATTTTTTTACCCCTAAAATCAACTTCCTCAATAGTTTCATTCTTACCGATAACATCATCTTTAGCTACTATCTCCCAACTAGGTTTAAACAGTGATACTAAATATAAAGAAATATTTACCGGGATTTCTGAGACGTAAGTTAAATTATAACTACCTTTATTTTTACTACTCTCGGTTATTTTTATTCTATTATCAATATTAATAATTCCACCGGGTGCATTAATGTAAAAAGGAAATCTAATAAGGCAGACAAATGTGACAACAAAGATAAAAACTAATGATTTATAATTGTTTTTTATAATTTTCTTAATATTATCATATAATTTATTGATCATAAGCATTCCTCTCTAATTAATACTATCATAAAAAGGTGAAAATATGAAAGAAAAAATTATTAGTATTGTTATTATGTTAGTATTGATTTTTTTTGCCTTTGAGATTTTATCGGAATCACAAACTATTTTACAATCAGTAGATTTTTCTTTTAATGTTTGGAAAAACAATATTTTCCCCTCATTATTTCCTTTTTTTATTTTATCAGAATTTTTAATTAATTTTGGCTTTGTTGAATTTAGTAGCGAAATATTTAAACCTATTATGAATAAGCTTTTTAAAGCAGACAGTGCCTGTTCCTTTATTTTTATTATGAGTATGATTTCTGGCTTCCCTAGTGGTGCAAAATATACAAAACAACTTTATTTAAAAAAAATCATTGATGAAAAAAGTGCGGGTAAAATTTTAGCTTTCACTCATTTTAGTAATCCTTTATTTATTTTAGGCACAATTTCTATATCTTTTCTCAACAATAAAGAAGTTGGTTTATTAATCCTAATTTGTCATTATATAACAAATGTAATAATTGGATTAATCTTTCGTAATTATCACCCAACAAAAGAAATTAAAAATACTTTTTCGTTTAAAAAAGCTATAGATGACATGCATAATAAAAGAATTAGTAATAATAAAAGCTTTGGTGAGATTATTACTAATTCCCTTATAAATAGTATTGATACATTATTACTTATTTTAGGTACGATTACTATTTTTTTAGTTATTACCACAGTGATAAATAATAATTTTAATTTGAATAATTATTATCAAAGTCTAATTAATGGTTTTTTTGAAATGAGTCAGGGACTTAAAAGTGTTAGCTTGTTAGATATTCCACTTAAAGTTAAAAGTGTTATATCGATAATAATTATATCTTTCGGAGGACTTAGCGTCCATATTCAAGTATTAAGTATTATCAGTGATACAAAGATAAAATACTTACCATTTTTTACAGGTCGCATTTTACATGCTTTAATTTCAGGTTTATTACTATTTATATTATTTGATTTTTGGATTAGTTTATTCTAAATTAACATTGGTGTTATTACGGTTGAACTGGAAAACAATATTAAGACCAAAATCACCATCGATGTTATTCACAGTTATTGGAACTTTGATATTTAAAATTGCATCATTTTTATTAGGATATGGAACCATTGCATACAACAAATCGATAACAGGGATCTTCATTTTACTTCCTTCAACTATTTTATTAGCGTTACCACCAAAAGAAATAATACCATTTTGATAGTCCATTTCCAGGATTTGACTGGTTCCATCACTATAAACAAAATCTAAACAATAATCTCCACAACGAGTTACTGAAATTACTACTTTTGAATTAATATTGCTATTAATATTCTCACTTATAATGTTTTGATTATTAATTAGTTTGGTTTTTATATCAGTTTTATCATAAACATTTTTTAATACAAAAATAATTTGTAGTAAAGTAAAAGCGATAACCGAAATTAAGGTAAAAGAGCTTATTACTTCGACAACTGTAAATCCTTTATTATTCATAATTCACCTCTATAAGTTTATTTTGATGGAAGCAAAAGTGTCGTTATTAAATTCGATAATTAAACGATATTTTCCATCCTCTTTATCGCTATTAATATATTTAACAAATCTTTTTAATTCATCACTATAATTAGTGTTATTAAAAGAACTAGCAACTAAAGTTGTGTCCTCTTTGGTTAATAGAACTGTTTTAATGTCACTTGCTTGAACTAAATTTATACATTGATAACTTTCTCCCAAACCAATATTATTACAATCAGTTAAATCAATATAGTGTTTAGTTTCTAACTGTGGAATGATATTATTAATTCCAGCGGTTAAAGCATATGCTCTATAATTATTAGCTAAATATAAGTCTTCTACTAGATTATATTTAAAAGAGCGTTCATAACTATTATTAACTTTGACAAATTGGGTATAGAATGCTACTAAAGTTCCTAAAACAAATGTAGATACTACTAATGTTTCGGTTAAAACAAACCCTCTATTTCTTTTTCTCATTAAATTTACCCCTTCTATTGTTTTTATCTTAAAATTATTATATAATATATCTAAGATAAAATCTAGTCAAAAAGAATAAAAAGAAAAAAGGGGTGCATAATTATGCTACGAAACTTTGATTTTAATCGAACTCCTGTCGTTGATATTATTGATGATATTATTGTAGACAGTTCAAACAGAGGGGCCAGTGATATTCATTTTGATCCAACAGACAGTTGTTTACGTGTAAGAATTAGGATTGATGGTGATTTGATTGACTACACCGAAGTTCCTAACGAATTAAAAAACAATATGATAACTCGTTTGAAAATACTAGCAAGTATGAATATTACTGAAAGTAGATTACCACAAGATGGTTCAATCAAATCGACAATAAAAGATAAAAGTTTTGATATTCGGGTTTCAACTATTCCCATCATCCGTGGTGAAAAAGTTGTTCTTCGTATCCTTGACTATACAATGAGTTTGTCAGGAATTGAAAACTTAGGTCTTAGTACTGATAGTTATAAAAAAGTTTTACAAATGTTAAATGTTCCAAATGGTATTATTTTAGTAACTGGTGCTACTGGTACTGGTAAGACAACTACTGTATATTCGATGCTACAAAGACTAAATCGTGAGGAAACAAACATTATAACAGTTGAGGACCCAATTGAAATGGATATTAGAGGTATTAATCAAATTCAAGTAAATAGCGAAATTGGTCTTGATTTTGCTACTGCCCTACGTTCCATTTTAAGACAAGACCCAAATATTATCATGATTGGAGAAATCCGTGACAGTGAGACTGCTAGGATTGCGGTTAGAGCTTCAATCACTGGACACCTGGTTTTATCTACTATCTCTANNATCCATACCAACAACTCACTTAGTACTATTGAACGTTTACAAGATATGGATGTCGAGAGATATTTACTAGCTACTTCACTAATCGGTATTGTTTCACAAAATTTAGCTCGTAAACTTTGTCCAGAGTGTCGTAAACTTAGAAATACTAATACTTACGAAAAGAAACTGTTTAAAATGGTTTTAAATAAAGAAGTAAATAAAATATATACTGCAGAAGGTTGTGAATTCTGTGGTAACGATGGTTATATTGGAAGAACTGCAGTTCATGAAGTACTACTTATTAACCAACAAATCAGAGATGCTATTAGTGATGGGGTATCAAAAGAAAAATTACGTAGTTTAGTCTATACTTCTGATGTTGTTACTATGCTACAGGATGGGCTTGAAAAGGTAAACCAAGGTTTAACATCTTTTGAAGAAATAATTAAACTAGTTGCTTTTGAGGATGATTTTGAATAGTAAATAAAAAAAGTTCATATTATGAACTTTTTTTTATATGTTAATTAAAAAGATATTGATAAATTTTTCTAGAAATAGAACTATTAATGCTCCTAATCCTAAGTATGGTCCAAAAGGAATAATATCGCCCTTGTTTTTGACAAGTAAGATTAATGATATTGGTAGGCCAATAATCGAACCAACAAAAATTGATAGAATCGCTAATGGCCAGTTTAATACCATGCCAAATAGAAACATTAGTTTTATATCGCCACCACCCATTGATTCCTTTTTAAAAATCTTATCACCTATTACCTTTAATAGATACATAATGGTAAAAGCAATTATACCACTAAATAAAGAAGTAGTTAGATCATTAACGCCTTTAATTAAAACAATTTCAATAGCTAATAATATTGAAAAGAAGACTAAGACTTCATCGGGGATAATCATATATATGATATCGCTAATAACTACAATACTAATTAATGATACAAAGGTAAGGGCAATTATTAGTTCATAACTAAAGCCAAAACTTAAGAAACAAAGACTAAATAGTAACCCATTCACTATTTCAAAAATAAGATAAAATGGCGATATTTTATTTTTACAATAACGACATTTACCACGTAAAAATAAATAAGAAAAAATTGGAATTAAATCTAAAAAAGTTAAATAACGTTCACAATTAGGACAGTGTGACGAAGGAAATACCAAAGATTGTTTCTTTGGTATTCGGTATCCTACAACATTATAAAACGATCCAAAAATAGTTCCTAGGAAGAAAAACATTATTGTAAAATATAAATCCATTGGTTTCCTCTTTCTATTGAACTGAACTGTAGATGTCAAACATTGGGATAACAATAGCTAGAACGATTACCCCTACAGTAGCTGTTAAAAATATGATTAATACTGGTTCAATATAACTTTTAATTCTAGTTACGGCAGTACGATGTAAATCTTGGTAGTAAATTGATACTTTATCCATCATTTCAGCTAATTGACCGGTTTTTTCTCCAGTAACGATCATTTCATAAGCTGGTAAAGGGAATGCCCAGTGTTTAAAGGCAGTTGATATTTTATCACCTTTACCTAAATTCTTAATAGTTTCTGCAACTATTCCTCTATATATTTCATTATTAGTAATCTTATCTAGAATTTCCATAACATCAGTTATATAAACATTATGAGACAGTAGTGTTGCAAATGTTTTAGTAAACACCCCTACTTCATTATAAATAATAATATTACGGAATCCTGGAATTTTCATGATTATTCTTTGAATAGAAGCTCTAAATAACTTAACATTATTATACATATAAACAAATACTGCAATTATAATTGCTATAATAACAAGAATTATAAATATGTTGTTTTGCAAATAATTACTAGTTGAAATTATGAACTTAGTAAAGGCAGGTATTTCAGCATTTTCCATTGTATCATAAATGGTTACAAATCTTGGAATAACATAAATCATAATAAAAGTTATAACAGCGATTGAAACAACAAAGACAATAGCTGGATATGTTAAAGCTGTAAGCATTTGTTTTTTTGTCTTCTCAGTTTCATTATAGTATTCAGCCATATTATCTAAGGTTTCTGGCAACTCTCCAGTCAACTCAGCACCTTTAACCATACTAATTAATAGTCTAGGGAAAGCGGCTCCTTGCTTTTCCATAGCGGCACTTAAATTTTGCCCCATTGTTAGGTCATATAAAATAGTCCTAATAATTCTTTGATAAGATTTTTTACTAAATTGATGAGTTAAAATACTTAACGAATCAACTAAAGTTAAACCTGCTTTTAAATAAGTCGATAATTGGGTTAGGAAAAAAATCAAATCTTTATTTTTAATTTTTACTTTACTTGAAGAAGCTTTACCATACATAAATTGAATATATTTATTAGTTTTGATATTAATTACTCTAAAGCCTTGACTTGTTAAAAAGGTATATATTTCAGCTTTGGAATTAGCTTCAAAATGGTTTTTTAAAATTTTTCCGTCTTTGTCTTCTACCTCATATTCAAAAACAACTTTTTGCATTGATTTGGAACGATCATTTCTAATTTCTTCAATTAGAGCATCGGCTCTCTTGTTTACTTCGTCCTCTTTTTTCTTAACTCCTTTTGAGTTTTTGTACCATTTGTTATATTTTTGGTTCAAATTTTCAATTGGGGTTTTAATATATTTTTCCAAGAAGTTATTAATATGATCGGATACTTTTAAAGGACCTTCTTTTTTATTTATAGATTCAATATAAGAATCAATATCAATATTTTCATTCATGAATTTGGAATCACCAGCTAAGTTTTGTTCACTATAATCCACTATTACTGGTTCAGTAATTTGCTCAGCTTGGTTTTCTTGTTCTATTAAGGTATCAGTTTCAATATTTATATTGTCAACTTCATTTGGAATGGTAGTTTCAACAATACTGCTTGAATCGATAGTTTCTACGTTTTGTTCACGTTCAGTTTCAAGTTCAATTGAATCATCAACATGGTTAACAACTTCATCATTATTTTTAATTGATTTGTTTTTATCTTTTTTTCTAAATATCAAAATAAAAGGTAAAAACAGACCAATAACTAAATATTTAAAAATTCGATAAATGAAGATAAAAGGAAATAAGTAAAACTTGTTTTTCTCTTTTGGTTTATTTGGTTCTATTATTTCGTCCTTAATTTCTTCATTTTGATAATTTTCGGTATCATTAGCATTTATTATCGTTTCTTCTTTTATTAATTTTTCTATTGGATCAACGATTTCTTCGTTAAAATCTTTTTTATCCTTACGCTTGCTTTTCAGCAAAATAAAAGGTAATGTTAATCCAATAAAAAAATATCTAAATATACGATAAACAAAAATAAAGGGCATCAAATACCATGGTTTTTTCATATAAAATCACACCTGCCAATTCAATATTTTATTCTATGATAAGATTATAACATAATCTAAACGTATTTGAAACATTTTTATAATTATTTTTAAACATTTTTATAATTAGACATATATTATAGGGAAAGGAGTATTTTTATGAATTATTATCCTTATTACAATATGTCCCCTTATATGTTTGCATCAAGGCCTGCTAGTACCGGGTTATTTAGTCGATTGTTTGGTGGGATAAAATGGAGCAGCCTTTTTAATGGTACCCAAAAAACATTGAGTTTTGTAAACCAAGCTATTCCATTAGTCAAACAAACATCACCATTAATAAAGAATGCTAAAACAATGTTTAAAGTAATGAGTGAGTTTAAAAAATTTGATACTCCAACTAATCAAACAAAAACAAAGTCATCTAATCTAACTAACAATGAAACAACTGAAATTAAAAACACAGCTAGCGTCACTAATGATAATAATCCCGTATTTTTCATATAAAAAGAATAGATTTTTAATCTATTCTTTTTATTCTCCCATATAGTCTTTAAGTTTTCTTGAACGTGAGGGATGTCTTAATTTTCTAAGTGCTTTAGCTTCAATTTGCCTTATTCTTTCTCTAGTTACCCCAAACATTTGCCCTACTTCCTCTAATGTTCGTGATTTGCCATCTTCAAGACCAAAACGAAGTTTTATAACTTTTTCTTCTCTTTCCGTTAAGGTAAGCAAAACATCAGAAATTTCATCTTTTAACATTTCATTAGTAGCAAATTCTTCAGGACTTAGATTATGTTCATCTTTAATAAAGTCTCCTAAATGAGAATCTTCCTCTTCACAAATAGGTGTTTCTAAACTAACTGGTTCCTGGCTAATTTTATAAATTTCCCTGATTTTATCAACAGTTAATCCCATTTTTTTAGCTAATTCATCATCACTAGGTTCCCTATTTAACTCTAAAGTTAATTGACGTTGAACACGAGCTAATTTATTTATAGTTTCAACCATGTGAACTGGCACCCTAATAGTTCGGGCTTGGTCAGCTATGGCTCTAGTAATTGCTTGTCTAATCCACCAGGTAGCATATGTAGAAAATTTAAAACCTTTAGTAACATCAAATTTGTCAACGGCTTTCATAAGCCCAATGTTTCCCTCTTGAATTAAATCTAAAAACAGCATACCCCTACCAACGTATCTCTTAGCAATTGATACAACTAAACGTAAATTGGCTTCAGCTAGTGTTGATTTAGCTGTTACGTCACCAGCTTCGATGCGATCAGCTAAGTCTAATTCTTCCTCAGTCGTAAGTAATTTAATTTGTCCAATTTCTTTTAAATACATTCTAACTGGATCATTGATAGTTAAGTCTTTAGTTAATACTTCATCATTTAATAAAACTTTATCAACAACCCCACCACCATCACTATCAACTTCATCCTCAGTAAGAATAGCAATGTCATTTTCATTAAAAGCGGTATATAATTCATCTAAAGATTCTGAATCTAAATCCAATCCTTTTAGGGCTTTAGCTAATTGTTCGTATGTTATATAACCATTTTCTTTTCCTTTTTTTACTAATTGGTTTTTTCTTTGTTCAAAAGTTTGAATTTCATTAAAATATTTTCCTCCATTATTGCATCTTTTTAAGAGCGATTATTTCTTCTAATATTTTGGCTTTTTCTTTTGGGTCAGTTTCTTTCTTCATTTGTTTTTCTAATCTAGCACACTGATATTTTATATTGTACTCTTTTATTACATTAATATAATCCTCAATTTGTTCTAAATTAATATCTTCATTTAAATTCTGGATCTCAATTTCTCCTAAGGCTGTCATTAAATCTGGTTTGTCATTGATATAACTAATAAAGTCCGCAATATCAATAGTATTAAATTCACGGTGATAGAAACTAATATCACTTGCCAATAAACGATATCTATCAGTTGGCATATAAGTGATTTTTTTATTATACATTTTAATAACATCAGTACTTCTTAGCATATAATAGATTAATTGTTTCTCTGCCATGATGTATTTATTTAATTTAATTGATTTTGTTTCTATAATTGGTAATTTTTTATTATCAAATTTTTTCAGTTTATCTCTTAAAAAACTCTCCTCTAAACTAGTTTCTTTACTAATTTTTTTAATAGTTAATTCTCTTAAAACTTCATCATTTATTTTAGTTAATTCTTTAATAATATTATTAACATAATCCGCCATATCATTTGTATTAGATATATCAGTTTGATTTTTAAAATATGATAATTTAAAATCCATAACACTCATTGGATTTTCAATTTTATTAATAAACTTTTCTTTGCCATACTTTTGAATATAATCATCGGGATCGAAATCTTCTAATCGAACGATTTTAGGAATAACTCCAGCACTAATTAATTCATCAGCACATGCTAAAGTCGCTCTACTTCCAGCTTCATCATTATCAAAGCAAATAATTATATCACTAGCCATTTTTTTTAATAATAACGCTTGGTTTTTGGTAACTGCAGTTCCCATTGTAGCTACTACGTTGTTAATCCCAGCAATACTGCAGCGAATAACATCCATGAAACCTTCAACCAGAATAACGGTATTTTTTTTACGACTCTCATCTTTGGCTAAGTGATAGTTATATAAGATTTCACCTTTTTTGAAAATTTCAGTTTCTCTAGTGTTGATATATTTAGAGGTATCAACGCTATTATATATTCTCCCACTCTAGCCGACAACTTGTCCATTAATATTATGAATTGGAAACATTATTCGATTATAAAACAAGTCATTTAAGCCCTTGGCACCTTTATTAATTAGTCCACTTTTAATTAAATCAGATTCCTTATATCCTTTATTAATTAATAATTTTGTTAATAAACTATTATCCTTTAGTGATAATCCAATGTTAAAAGTTTTAATAACTTCGTTACTAATGTTACGGCTTTTTAAATATTCAATTGCCTCTTTTCCAACACTAGCGTTAATATTATTTTGATAAAACTTAAGACTTAAATCATATATATCAAATAAAACATTGTCATTTTTCTTTTTTGATGTTA
>LFRM01286418.1_pt1 | contig 11105 bp, 11 predicted proteins | sample 618341 | NCBI WGS metagenome assembly LFRM01 (sample SAMN03654438, study PRJNA283298) | anaerobic digester metagenome | isolation source: pool of bioreactors CSTR01a, CSTR02a, and CSTR03a thermophilic anaerobic... | place: Denmark: Kgs. Lyngby | collected 2014-05-21
TGTCTTCGATGTTTTCGCTGATTCCATCAGCCAGGTTACCATCGATACCCTGCTCTGTCTCGGCCATGGCTTTTTGAATAGCAGCGCTGATCTTTCTTCGATCAAACTCCACTTCATAGCCTTCACGCTTTTCGACTCGCAACATAATTCCCTCCAAAATACACTAGATGTAGTGCCTATAAAATGTTTATATACTACATAGGATATCCTTTAGGGAGAAATAAGGCAAGGTTTTTTTTAGTTGTGATTTATAGGGACTTGTTTAAAACAGGCTGTACACTATGGAATAAGCGACTTAATTGAGCAGAAAAAAAGAAGAAAATAGACTTAGAATCTTTTAAGTTGAAATATCTTCTATTCGAATAATGGAATATAGTTGAAAATAAAAATCAAATGTAAAAAATAAAAGTTTTGAGGAAAGTCCCCTATGGACCTTCCTCAAAGTAAATTACTATTCCCCTTGGGGTAGGGGTTTCATTGTGGGGAAAAAGATAACATCTCTTATGGAGGGTGAGTTGGTGAGGATCATTATTACACGGTCCACTCCAATACCCAGTCCAGCCGTGGGAGGTAGTCCCACTTCCAGTGCTTGAATAAAATCTTCATCCATAGGATGACTTTCTTCATCGCCCTTTTCTTTTTGCTTGAGCTGCTCATCAAAGCGTTGACGCTGATCTATTGGATCATTGAGCTCGCTGTATCCATTAGCAATTTCCCAGCCATTCATAAAGGCTTCAAATCGGTTGGTATAGCGAGGATCATTGGGGTTTTTCTTGGAAAGAGGTGATATCTCAGCAGGATGGTGCATTACCATGGTGGGTTGAATCAAATCTGCTTCACAAAATTCCTCAAAGGCTGCTTCAATAATATGCCCAATTTGTGCATAGGGCTCAAGTTTTAAATGAAGCTTCTCCTTTGCAACACTTTTGGCTTCATCAAGATCGTCGAAGCTGTAGAAATCCACACCGGTTTTTTCTTCCACCATTTTATGCATTGAGACCCGTCGCCAGGGAGTTTTAACATCAATCTTTTTGCCCTGATAGTCAAGTTCTGTAGTACCGTAGAGTTGAAGCGCAAGATACTCTATAAGGTTTTCGGTAATTTCCATAACATAGTGATAGTCTTTATAGGCTGTATACAGTTCGATACTGGTATACTCTGGATTGTGGCGGGTAGAGATACCTTCATTACGAAACATTTTTCCCATTTCGTATACTCGATCAAAACCACCTACAACAAGCCTTTTCAAATAAAGTTCATTGGCTATTCTAAGCTGCATATTCATATCTAGGGTATTGTGATAGGTTTTAAAGGGACGGGCAATGGCGCCACCAGCCACAACATCCAAAATCGGTGTCTCCACTTCTAGATAATTTCTTTCGTCAAGAAAGGCTCGTATGCCGCGGATAATTCGATTGCGTTTTACAAAGGTCTCTTTGACTTCGGGATTCATAATAAGGTCTACGTAGCGTTGACGATAGCGTAGTTCAGGATCTTTAAGTCCATGATGTTTTTCCGGTAAAGTAAACAGTGACTTACTCAAAAGAATAATTTCTTCGGCTTTTATAGAAATTTCGTCCTTTTGTGTACGAAAAACACTGCCCTTTATACCTAAAATGTCTCCGATGTCATAGGCTTTAAACTCTTCAAATAATTCTTCTCCTATATCATCTTTTCTTAAATAAACTTGAATACGTTCTGTAGAATCCTGAATATTAATAAAGGCTGCCTTACCCATCAGCCGCTTTTGCATCAGTCGTCCAGCTATGGCTACTGTTTTGCCTTCATAATTTTCATAATTTTCTAGAATATCCTTAGCGAAGCTATCCTGATTATAGCTTTCTTGCAAAAATGGATTTTTGCCTTTTTCTATCAATTCATTTAACTTGTCAATACGTATTTGCCGAAGATTTGTTTCTTGGGTCATAGCCTTCCTTCCTTCTTAAGTAATCTTAAATGTGTTTGTTCAAACTTTTAATTTTGTAACGCATAAGTCCCGCAGGGAGATGTACCGTAACGATCTCCCCGCGTTTTTTCCCCATAAGGGCTTTACCCAGGGGGGATTCATGGGAGATTTTAGATTCAAAGGGATCCGCTTCGCGGCTTCCCACCAAAAGAAAGTCTTCATCTTTTTTTGTGTCCATATTATATAGTTTAACTTTATGACCAATGAAAACCACATCTTCAGGGATGTCTTTTTCTTCAATAACAGTAGAAAACTTGATTAGATTTTCCAGTTTTTCTATTTGAAGTTCCATCTCAGCCTGTGCGTTTTTTGCTTCATCATATTCTGCGTTTTCTGAGATATCACCAAAACTTCTGGCTTCTTTTATACGCTCAGCGATTTCTTTGCGTTTTACGACCTTTAAAAACTCTAATTCTTCTTCGATTTTTAGCAGTCCTGCTTTTGTTAAAATTGTTTCGTTCACTCGATTACCTCCACTTAAATATACTAAAGTCTATGTCATCTCACTCTATCTGTCAACAACAGAGGAAAGAATCACATCCAATTCCTGAGCATTTTGCAGATGAGAGAGCCTATCGCGAAGTTTAGCACTTCCTGGAAAATCCCGCATATACCAGAGTCCGTGTTTTCTGAAACTTGCTGTGCCGTTTGCTTCCCCCATCTCTTCTATTAAATACTTAAGATGGGTTCGCATAGTTGAAAATCGTTCTTCTAAGGATACGGTTTCGGGTTGAGTTCCCTCTGTGAAATATTTCTTATAATCTCTTACTAGAAATGGATTTCCCCTTAGTGCCCGGGCAATCATGATTGCGTCAACCCCATAGTGTTTTATTTTATCAAGGCCTTCTTCTAATGAAGTAATGTCTCCACTGCCCACCACTGGAATTTGAAGGGCATCCTTAACTCTACCGATATCGTCCCAATTGGCTCTGCCACTATACATTTGATTTGCCGTTCTTCCATGAACGACCACCATTGATGCACCAGCCTTTTCCATGGCTTTGGCAAAGGCAACACAATTTTTGGAATCTTCACTGATGCCACTTCTGAATTTCACACTAACGGGCTTACTTGTGTTTTCAACCAGTTTGCTAACAATCTCCATGGCTAATTTGATATCTTTCATTAGAGCGGAACCGTCACCATTTCTCACTACTTTTTTTACAGGACAGCCCATGTTGATATCTAAGACTTCATAAATATAGTGCTTTTCTAAATAAAGAGCAGCCCTGAGCATAAACTGAGGATCGCTGCCAAAAAGTTGCAAAGCCAGAGGATGGTCACTAGAGTGAGCCCTTGCATAATCGGCGGTTTCATCATTGCCGTAACACAATCCCTTTGCACTAATCATTTCACTGACACCATACTCAAGACCCATTTCTCGAAGTAAGCGCCTAAAGGCATAATCCGTCACTCCGGCCATTGGCCCCAAAAGAAGTTTTGACGGAAATAATTCTATCATATCGCCTCCAAACTGATAGATATACTGACTTAAAACGAAATTTAGTTCCTAATAACTTTAGCATATAATCAGTAAAAAAGATAGGAAAACTAATCCATAGCTTTACTCCTGACAAGGGCACCAGTTTTTTTGATACATTGCTTTTTTCTCAATAGTCAGTTCTTTAGAATTGTCTTACAAAAACCTCTTTCATATATAATCATTCAAAGCTTATTTAAGTCTTTCCTTAAAAGTTGGTTATCTTCTGAATCTCACAGTCTTTCCTTGGAAGCCATAATGGATATAAATCTAACCCATTAACTGCAAAGTTCATCTGAAAATCAAGCCAATAGAGAAGTATTCCTATTTTCACACCAAATATGAATATGAAATTATTAAGTGTCCGCTTTGAAATCAATGTTTAGTTTTTTCTTATCCATTTAAGGATTTTTATACTATAATTTGATTTATTTACTACTTAGATTGTAAAATTAAGCGAGACACTAACGGAGTTTGTCAAGCTAGTTGTCGCAAATCTTCTATCAAACTTTTGTCTGGATTTAACCATACTTCTTTAGGAATAGACCAGTTTCTTGTAGACCCAGACCAGCGAAGAGGATTCTTTGATTTTGCTTCTTCATAAACTAGTCGTCTTTTTTCAAGAATTTCATCTGCCATGCCTAAGTGAACTTGACGTGGCGTGATAAAGCCTATCTTGCTATGATGATGTTCATCACGATACCACTTAATAAAGCCTAAGCACCACTTTCTTGCTTCTTCTAGGGATACAAAACCCTTTACTGGAAAATCAGGTCGATATTTACAGGTTTTAAATAATGACTCGGAGTAGGGGTTGTCATTACTCACGCGAGGTCTACTGCGGGAAGGAGTAATGCCTAGCTGGTACAGTGTATAGAGCATGGTAGAGCCCTTCATGGGGCTCCCGTTGTCCGAGTGCAACACAAGTGGTCTCTTGCGCCCCTTCAAGCCTTGGGCTAGCACTGCTTTTCGGATGAGGCGACTGGCATGCTCTGCTGACTCTTCTTCCCAAACTTCCCACCCCATAACATCTCGGCTAAAGATATCGATAATAAGATAGAGGTAGTAGTGCATGCCTCTGATGGGACCAGAAAGATAGGTAATATCCCAAGACCAAACCTGGTTAGGACCAGTAGCAACATGACTAGCAAGGGCTCTTGTAGTTGGCTTCTTACTACGACCTCTGTGGTGGATTTGACTAGCCTCTTTCATAACTCGGTAAAAACTTGATTCTGAAGCAATGTAGACGCCTTCATCGGCAAGGGCTGGAACAATTTGACTGGGTGGTTTACTTGCATTACCAGGTCTGTTGACGACCTCCAGGATGCTTTCACGCTCTTTTGCTGTTAATTTGTTTTTAGGGGCAGGCCTCTCAGCTACCTGGCGCTGATCTTCCTGGGGCTCCTTTGGGCTCACCCATCTTTGATAGGTCCTTGCAGAGATTCCTAGCTCGTCACAAGCCTTCGCTTGCCTTGCACCAGAGGCGACAGCCTCTTCCACCAGCTGAATAAGATTTATGCGATCTGTAGTGCTGGTTAATCTTCCTCGTCCTCTGAGGGTCCCCAAATCGCTTCGGCTTTTTTTCGTAGTACCAAGAGAGCAGCTGTCTCAGCTAGAGCAGAATTTTTTCTTTGCAGTTCCTTTTTGAGTTGTTTTATCTCACGCTGGGTCGCTTTATCTTGCTGCATGATTTCTGCTATCTGGGCGGTAATGTTCCCGTTAGCGTTTATACAATTGTTTTGCCAGGTTTTTACTTGATCTGCATAAAGACCGTTTTCCCGGCAATACTCTGATAACTCAGTTTCGTTCATCTTCATTGTTTCGGTGACAACAAGAAATTTGTCTTGGCTACTCCATCTATCTGCGGGTGTGTCTTCTGTGAAAAGAGAGTGTCCATTATCTCTAAGCTCCTGGCGCCAGTTTCTTAGAGTTCCATCAGAAATTCCAAGTATTTCTCCCACTTTCTTTAGGGGTGTGTTTTCTGGTGGTAACATCATCTTTATTGCTGTTTCTTTGATTCTTTTCGTATAAGCCATGTTGTCGTCCTCCTGTTATCCTTTAGGATACTTTATTTTAATCGGTACGACAACTACTCTGACACATGGGGCTAGGTTGTTATTGAGGCCCAGCTTGGCCGGTTATGAAACCATCCCCAACTGGATTATGCAGGGCTATGGAAGTCTTATCGATGAGACTATGGATCAATTAGATGAAATAGGCGCCAAGGAGCTAACCCATGTTTTCCTACAGGCCGGTGTTGGATCCTTTGCCAGGTAAGTTCTGGGCTATCTAGCGGCCCGTTTTGGCGAGGTTAGGCCCATAGGCCTTATAATGCAACATAGTAAGGATCATTGCCACTACAAATCAGCCCTAAGGGGTAAGATAGAAATCGTAGAAGGGGATTTGCCAGCATTATGCCGGGCCTTGCCTGCGGCGAGCCCAGCAGTGTTAGTTACGGGATTCTTACAAAGTATGGCCAAGGCTACCTTTCCTGCCTTGATGAAGTTAGGCCACGGCATGAGAATCCTAGAGCCCCTTAAGGGAGATCCACAGATTATCTCCGGCGAATCGGGAGCCCTGGGAGCCAGTGTTATCGCTCTTATAATGGGAAACCGGAAATACAAGGAGCGTAAAGACAAACCAAAGCTGGGAAAGGATTGGGTTATTCTTCTTATAAGTACCCGAGGCGATATTGATCCTAAAAAATACAGAGAAATTGGCCGGGGTGCACAGTAGTAGGATTAGATGAAAATGCGTCTATAAGCTCTAAAGTCCGACGCCCATGGCTTTTTTGGTCGAATTTCTCAGCATTTCTAGTTATCTTATAGTGGAATTATTGGGTGTGTATTTAGAAACTGTAAAGGCTAGAAAACCAGCACTAGAGCTCACTTACCTAGCTGGATATAGACAGGAAATTTTAAAGGAAATTAAAAAGAAGATTTTTAGTAAGATAATAGTTTAATGAGTTGTAAGTAATAAAAATAAAGGGTATGAGCTCTACAAAGCACAATACCTTGTTATATAACAGTTAAAGGAGTAAATATATGAAAAAAGTAGGAATCATCCTAGGAAGTTTGCGAAGAGAATCCTATGCTCGCAAATGGGCCAATAACATTGTGGAGTTTTATCCCAAGGACTATGAAGTAAAGATTATTGAGATTTCACAGTTACCCTTTTATAATGAAGAATTCGATGAAGAGGGTCCACTGCCGGAAGTTATCCAGGCCTTTAGAGATGAAATGGAGACCCTAGATGGAGTAGTCTTTGTAACTCCTGAGTACAATCGCTCCATACCTCCGGCTCTAAAAAATGCTCTGGACATTGCATCAAGGCCCGCCGGAAGCACCTCTATGGCAAAAAAACCCGCTCTAATTATTTCCCACTCCATATCAAGACTAGGGGGCTTTGGCGCCAATCATCATCTTAGACAGGTACTGGTATTTTTAGATATGCCAACGGTGGCCCAGCCCGAAGTATATCTGAGCCATTCTGGAGAAGCCTTCGATGTAAAGGGCAAGATCATTAGTACTTCAATTATATCTCTACTACTACGGGCTGTGGATACCCATGTGGATCTTATTAAGAGATTTCAGTAGAAGATTCTAGCAAAATAGAGTGCCTAGCCTGGGCACTCTATTTTTTTCTTTCTATCTGTATATATCTATCTATACCAAAGCTTTTAGTATTAAAAGCAGAAGTTTGAAAAGGGTACGGGTTCTGAGCTGATATCAAAAAAGTGCCACCACTCGGTATTGCTGGGAGAAAAGCCGTGTTTTTTCATCACTTCTCTAAGGTAGAGAGCATTATCAATGGCTCTTTGTGGAGCACTGCTTATAAGGGGATTGGCGTCTTCACTAAAGCAGTCAAACTCCGTAGGCATAAGGATTTCTTTGTTGTCTTGGTCCATAAGAGTCATATCCACGCACATGCCATTCATATGGGTAGGACGAAGTCGGTAGGGTTTTTTAAGGTCCGGTGGAAAGGCAACGAAATTATCATCGGGCAAAATATCCCACAGAGCCCTCTGGGCCCGATGGGGCCGGTAGGCGTCCCAGATTTTGACGGTAAAGCCGTCTTTTTTAAATTCATCCTTTGCCCCCACTAAAAGCTCCGCCGTATGTCTATGTATATAGCAATCGTTAAAGTCATAGACGACTTGATTGGTGAAGTTATTTCTGGTGGCGTAGCGAAGCTCAATGTGAAACTCTCCGTCGATATCCAGAAGTCGCACAAGATCTTCTTTTCTTGGTGGATTTTTAATTTTTAAGGCAGGGTAGGTTTTTTTCCTAGTCATAGATCGATCCTTTCAAGCCTTTAAACAAAGACATATAAGGGCTAAGCTTTATAATTTGATTTGTATATAAATATGTAGTGAATTGGGCGGTGTCTTTTTGACTATAAGAAGTATAGCATCAATACCAAGTATTCTAGAGTATATTTTTAAATAAAAGAAGCGGGCTCTGCCGCTTCTTCTTACAATCCCCACCAATCCCTTCTAGTAGTGAATGCCTTCTTTTAGAAAGTTACCCTCTTCAAGATCGGCAAAGGCCTGTCTAAGTTCTTCCTTTGTGTTCATTACAATGGGGCCACCCCAGGCGATGGGTTCTTTGAGGGCCTGGGAACCAATAAATAAGATTTCAATGTCTTGATCCAGGGCCTGGATGTCAAGTTCAGTGCCGGGGGAGAGTTTTACCGCAGTTTTTTCTTCTACCACTTCTCCGGCTATTCTGGCATCTCCTAGAAGTAAAAAGACAAGGACGGATGTATCTTCCATCATTTCTAAAGTAATAGATCCATTTTTTTCTAACAGGATATGATAATAGTCCAGGGGCTGGTACTTTCCTTGAAAGCCCCTGTGGTCTTTATAATTGCCACTGATTAGGCGAAGGCTTCCCTTTTCCAGGGGGATTTCTTCTATTTCATCTATTTTGATGCTGTGGTATTGCGGAGGAGCCATTTTGTCTTCCTTGGACATGTTAAGCCAAAGCTGAACCCCCAGCATGCGCTGGGAAGGGGGGAGTTTTTCCTCGTGCATAATGCCCGAGCCCGCCGTCATCCATTGAACTTCACCCGAGGTGATGGCGTCTTCGTTTCCTAGGCTGTCTTTATGGACCATATTTCCCTGGGAAATAAGAGTGACGGTCTCAATGCCTCTATGGGGGTGCAGGGGAAAACCCTTTTCATAATCCCTGGGATCTTGACTGTCAAAGGAGTCCAGCATCAAAATCGGATCGTAGGTTTCCACCGTCGAGCGGCTTAGTACCCTTACAAGACTGACTCCGGCGCCGTCGGTGGTTCGAAAGCCCTTTATTTTGTCTACAATTTTTCTTTTCATTGTTTCTCCTTTATTTCTTTGCTAATGATTTAATACCCATCTTTTAAAGTAATATCCGTTTTCCTATCTTCTGTTTCCACTAATAGCTTTGCTATAGGACATGCTAGGATTCATTATCTTTTCTCAACCCAATCCCTTCAGCCTTGAAACAAATATAATGAACAAGTACACCAAACCAAGGGGTAAAGAGTTACCCACAGAGTGCAGCTAAATTACATGAGAGCTTTATGAATCAAAGCTACAAAGACCTACTCAGTCCTGGCACCATTGGTAGGCTTCAATTAAAAAATGAGTAACTCCAGGACTGCCGGGGCTGGAAGCCGCCTCTATCCTTGGCAGAAAAGTACACAGCATTGTTCACTATGAAGCTTCGGATAAACTATGGGGCTGTCAACTGGCCGAGGCCAGTCTAGCCTCTAGTAAAAGCATTTTGTATCATACCCCGGTATTACGAAGCACAGTTTCTAACACTACCCAATGTTAAGGTCCATCTAAATTATCGCATCTAGGAGGAAAACCTAGATATTATAAAGACCGAAGTGGTGCTACAAGCTACGGGAGAAAAACCCATCATCCCTCCAATAGAAGATTTAATGGCCCCAATGGCTATGGATAGGATGAAGTTCCTAGAGAAAAACCCGAGCTTTCTGGGAAAGTAATTGTAGCCCGTGGTGGTCAGATGGGCTGGGAGACGGCACACTTTCTTTTAGAAAAGGGCTGTCAAGTCACCATTGTAGAAACGCTGCCGGAAATTATTATGAAAGAACAACTGATCTCAGGACTGATGAAAATGGGCATCTTAAATGAATTGGGAGAACAGATTCTAACCAATAGTCGCATTCAGCTCCTTAATGAAAAAGACGTTGAGGTAATCAACACCCTAAGGGGATGAGAAACCCGATAGAGGCCTACGCCATTGTTCTTGCCTATGGTACTCTAACTAAAAAGAGCCTATATAGGGCCCTGGAAGAAAAATTCGAGGTAATCGCCATGGGAGACTCGGGCTCTATATAATAACTAGAGGCACAATCGCTTCTCTATGTTTATCTAGCAGCCCAATGGATATAATTAAAATGAAACATTGCTATAAAAATGCCTCCAGGAGATTTGAATTTAAAAGGAGTTTTGCTAGTTTAATACAACAAGCAAAGGATGTAAAATCTAGCAGGATAAACCGCTAGAAGGGTGTATTTTTGTTTCAAATGGGCAAAGAGAAAAATTAACTAACAAAGTCGCAGAATAGGTAAAAAAAATTAAAAGCACTGAGTAGGAAGAAAGCTTTACGAGACTACTACAGGCATTTTCAAGAAGGACATACATAGAAGAACACACTTTTTCAAAGTTCCTATCCTCCTAGCAAACATTATTTTCCTATGAAAACCTCTAATTCTTTTTTAATATCTTCTTACTACTATCTTTTAAAAACTCCAAATTCCATATAAAAAGCTGATACTGAACTTTCTTTTAAAGATGCAAGGATGCATGGTTTTCCTCCTAGAATTTTAAGACTCTAGGAGAAGAAGAAGTACAACAAATAAAAATAAAGCTTTGTGCTTATTTTGTATTTTTGATTTTAAAAAGAGCAGCAAATCCAGCATTAAGGATGAATAGATCCCACTAGCTCACAATTATAAAAGAGAAATCTAGTAATCTTCTTTAGATATCTATACCCATGATGGCTACTAGGACTTTAGCCAGAAAGCTTAGGGCTAAAAATAAAAGGTTTCGGCGATTTTACGCTATTGAGGATTAAATATTTAATCAACACATATTAGTGAAGAGGAAATTTCTTAACCTACTAAGAGAGGAGTCTAATTATCAACATAGATGTGAGCTTACAATCATCCTACAGCTTTACAAACACTTAAATAAATAATATATCATGCAGTAAATCTCTATATAAAAATAAAGGATATAGGTTTAAAGGGAAAAATGAAGAATTATAAAAAACCTTTAGCGCTATTTATAGTGATTTTGATGGTAATAGGTAGTGCTGAACTAGGCAGTTTTGCAGAAGCCGTGGAAAAAGAGGGGGTATTAAAAGAAGATATCACCTTACAGCCGGGGGATCTATCATCGGCAGATATTCCTGAAAAGGAAATTCCCAGACCACCGGAGAGTTTGCCAGACCAAGTAGAGAAAGAGGAAGTTGATTTGGATGGAGGCCCTTCAAATCCTCCGGTGGTCTTTTCAGATCAAACAAATAATGGGCAAGAATACATAAAAGAATACATAAAAGAATACATAAAAGAAGACATAAAAGAATACATAAAAGAAGACATAAAAGAAGACATAAAAGAAGACATAAAAGAAGACATAAAAAG
>LFRM01399106.1_pt1 | contig 11104 bp, 4 predicted proteins | sample 618341 | NCBI WGS metagenome assembly LFRM01 (sample SAMN03654438, study PRJNA283298) | anaerobic digester metagenome | isolation source: pool of bioreactors CSTR01a, CSTR02a, and CSTR03a thermophilic anaerobic... | place: Denmark: Kgs. Lyngby | collected 2014-05-21
CTTGCATAAATTATTAATAATCCTCCTGTACCATCTTTTCCTGGGTATGCAGTTAAGCCACTTCCGCTAATTGCTGGTTTACCTCCTGGGTTGCCAGCTCCTCCACCAGCAGCATAATTCCAGTCAGTAGTTGTACGAGCTCTTGCATCTCCGCCCTTACCTCCATTAGAAGCTCCTGCTTCAGCTGATAGCCCTTTGTCTCCTGTCCCAGCACAACCACCACCACCAGTCCCCCCAGAGTAACTTGTGCCCTGTCCTCCTGCTCCAGAATAAAACCATGTACTACTGGTGTCACCTCTTCTTACTCCTCCAGAACCACCACCACCAGTAGATCTATTTATTCCATCCTGTCCTTTATTTCCTTTAGTAGAACCATTTGAATTCCTGCCTACTCTTGCTCCACCTGTACTACCAGTAGCAGGAACAAATTGTATTTGTCCATCTTCATCTTTACAAATATAAACATTCTGGCCTTTTGCTATAGCACCTCTAGAGGTCATGGAAATTGTACCACGGTTTTCTAATTTTCCTTTTACATAAATAAACATGCCCTTTTTCCGAGTAGTAGGCCTTAAAATAGCTTCTTCTGCTATCGTCAGGTTTTTATGAAATTTAAGAACTAGCATTCTTTCATCTGGAGTATCATTGCCTGCATTATCTATACCAGTCCATACTATATCATCATAATAATTTATAAATTCTACATCTATATCTACTAATTCGTTATTGGCTGTGGTCTGAAATGTATGATCACCATCAGGAATATCAGACTTTATATAATCTAATAATGTTTCTTTTCCTGTGTATTTTGCCATGTTACATCATCTCCCTAAATAAACCCAGGTTTTTAAGCTCAAGGTTTTCAGCTATATCTTTAACTCCTTCTGTTACTCCATAAATTTGCTGCATAGAGGGAGGAAGCTTATTACTATAAACCCTTCCACCCCTCACCATTGCAGATTTATAAGCAGCCATGCCAGGCCCAGGGGTAAATACCACTGGGCCACCACCAGGAGCTGTAGTTCCTGTATACAATCCAGTAGTTAAAGCATTTTCGATAATATGAGAGCCACCTTTTATTGTGGTTAAAACTTCTCTGGTTGGATCAGCTAAATCCTGGCTGAAAGGTATATGGTTCCATTTAAACCCTGAGCCATTTCCCAAAGTATTAATATGAACATTATAGGATTCTAATCCTATCTTTTCAGCTCCTTTAAGATAAATTGACTTACTGTTAGGATCTATTTTAATCCCAACAGCACCTGAAAACATTTGAATAACACCATTATCTTTTATTCGTATATTTGCACCAGATTTTCTATTTTTTAAAACAATATCATCTTCTGTAGGATATTGTTCTTCTTTAACTTTTTCTTCTACATTAAGAGGTTCTCTACTTTTTTTACGTCTAATTCTCCAGCTTTGTTTTTCATTTTTATACGACATAAATACTCATATCAGGCACATAGGCTCCTTGCTCCGACTTTATTTCTTCTCTATATTCTGTTTGAAAATCCATAATTAATCTTCTAATGATTTGGGGCTCGGAGCCCATCCCGCTAGAATAAGAGACTACAACGTAATCTCCTTTTTTCAGGGAAGGCCCATCAAAACCTCCTTTCGTATCCAGAGTAACTGGAACATCATATAATATTCCAGCTACTCCTGTGTTTAGATCTATGACTTCCACATCGGCTAACCCATCTTTATGATAATAATTAACTATTTGTCCTGGTTGATCAAAATGTTTTACACTTATAACATCATTGGCTATTTTTCGAATAGCTTCTTGTACTGGGTTGCTTGCCATAAAAAATAATAACCTCCTATATATATATTCGAGATAAATGTTAAAAATCCTGCTATGTTTTCAGAAAATTCTGAAATTAATAATTAAGTTCCCATCTTTTTTTAGGGCCCAGGTCTAGGTGGATTATATTTTCGCCAACAGCAATTCCGTGGTTATAGAATCCTCCTAATTCTGCTTTTTCTATTATTTCTTGTTTCAGATATTCTTTGTTGCCTTCCATGTTATTCAAATCTATTGTTATGGCCAGTCCTGCATCATATAATAGATCTGTTCTATCATCAGATGTTTTAAGGGGATTGTTTGATAATAGGAGATCTATACCTAGTTTGTCTTCAAGGTTTTTTAATAATTCAACAAGATATGCATGCAATGGAAGTCCTTTGAATTCTTTAAAAGTAAGCTCGTGATTTGTTGATTTCTGATAAGCATTTCTATTCCATTCTAACCTATCAGAACCTTCAATTCTTTCTATTTCTTCTTTTGGAGAGATATAAACATCTCCAAATATACTATTTACATTTCCTCTCTGCATATCTCTACCTATACTTGTTTGTTCAATTTGTCTAATAAAATTATTTTGCACTTGTTTTTCAAATTCTTTATGATATTTCGACCATTCTTCTAATAGAATTCGATCTTCGGATTCTTTTACATCAAATATTTTATAAAGTATCTTTTCCCACCATTTGTCTAGTTCGGCTCTTTCTTCTCCAAGAATACATCCAGCATGACCGTCTAAGCCTGCAATATATGGTTTATTATCCTTTTTAAGTGGTATAATAGTTAATACCTGTTTATTATCCCTTTTTAATTGTAAGTAATTTCTAATATGTGCAGAGATTATCATCTCTGTTAAAATAAGTGCTATAGTAATAGTTATAGAACCAACAAATTTTACTGGTACTTTTATTCCTAAAAACAAACTAAGTTTTTGGGCTATTTTCGTTTGAAGTTTTGGCCATAGACCTTTTAAATAAGTTATCATATTCTTAACTGTTTTTGGTATTGTTGTTTTTAATTTTTGTAACCTTATAAACTCTTTATTTTTGAGAGCTTGAACAGCTTTAGTACCTTTGATATATTGAGCTGATTTTTTAGTAAGCTCTATACCGGGATCTAAAACTTTTAAACCAAAACCTGTTATCCTATTTAAAGTTTTAATTCCCTGTTTTTTCCCTAAGTATTTTAATAGCTGAACTAAGCCATATCCTCCAGCAAGTCTAACCCCGTGTAAAATAAAACTTAAAAGCTTTGGAATTAAAGAATTAGCCACAATATTATTAGCTAAATTTTTTGCGTATATATAATAACTCATATCCTCTATTATTCCTTCATTAATTATGACGATTGGATTTGGAGTTATAGAAGTTATAAAACCAACTTCTTTATTTAATGTGTGAATTACCTGCTCTACTTCAAACATTCCAGACATGTTGTTTTTTATATCACTCATAAAAACATAGTCATACGGTTTTACAGTTGGATCCCCTATAATCAACAATTGTCCAGAATACATTTCTTTCATATAATCTTTTAAAGCAGATTTTGTAATTCTGTAAGCACATACTTCTTCGTTTTTCCAATAAAGATTTATAAACCCTAAAAACTTGGGTTCAAAAGCTCCTGAAGCATCAACCGAAGTATCAATCTTAATAAGTTTCTGCATGTTTGGATATATGTTTTGATCTACATAAACTTCTTCAAACTCTTCTATTTTTCCTCTTTTTACTACCACAGGTTTTCCAATGGTGTAAATATTATTAGAACTTACGCTAATTTGATTAGATATTATATCACTAAAATCATCATAAATATGAAGTTGCCTGTATGGCTTCACATTTTCTATTACATCTTCATCTGCAATTGTTCCATCAGCGTTTCTCTTAGGCTTGTCATTTATATATTTTATTGAATAGTCATAGGCTAAATCCCATAATGGATGCCCAAAAAACACTGTTGATCTAAACCCAAATGGATGAATTGTACCAATAAAATTTGGAGCTGCCATAGCACAAGTTTGAAGTACATCGTAAGGAGNNAAATAATGCATCATCGAAACCAAACCCTTCTTCTGCATTTGCCAGATTTGATGAAGAGGGATGAATATTTTGCGTAATTTCAGAGTACTCAAATACATTAACAAGGTTTAAATGATCTTTTGGTTTTCCTTTAATAGAAGCAAAAAGTCTTCTAACTCCATCCACAGTCCCTCCAATAAGATCGAGTATCATCCAATCAGGGAAATCTTGGTATATTAGATTTTTATATTTATTTATAAAATACTCGTTATTATTCCAGAAGTCAGGTTTAAATCCTGATCCAAAATGCTCTAATCCTAAAGCATTTTCTTTGTAGAATTTCCCTTTTGAAAATCTATGCCAGAAACGGCCTTCCGTTTTTTGAAGCATATCTCCTATAATCTTAGCTGGTTCTTTAGATGTTCCAATATTCTCCCCAGGCTTGACTTGTAATGGTTTTAATAGTTCTATTGCATCACTTTGTGCGACAAATATTACATCTTCGTTTTCATCTATATTTATTTCTGTTATTGTTCCATTAAAAAGTATGGGTAAATCTGCCGGACTAGAGCCATAACCTATTCGTAAATGTATTCTTGCCCCTGCTTCTAACTGTACACTAGTGGTTTCTCTGCTTCTTGCTATCCTTTTTTCTTCAAGTTGCTCCCAGGGAGTCATTTTCCATAAAGCCTCAAAGAAAGAATATTCTACTTCATACTTTTTATAATCTGTTTCAGCTTTTGTTAAATTTCCTCTAGAGTTAGACATATGAATCATGCATGTGTCTGCTGCTATTTTTCTGCTTCTTACAACATCAATACTTTTAACCCCATTATATTCATAAAAATTATCATGCAGTTTCCACCACCATATTCTCTCTCCCTCATCGATCAACATAATATAAAAAGTAGGAAAAGCCCTAACTAATCTACCTTTTTTACAGTACACAAATATATCATGTAATGTATCAACAAAACGATCAGGAGAAGTTCTTGTACCTCTTCTTTCCTATTCTTCCTGGTTGTCTGTAACATTACTAATTATTACACCTTCAAGTTCTGTTGTTACATAGCCATTTTTTAAATCTACAATTGAAACCGCCTGATTTCCACCACTATCAAGGTGAGTCATTTCTGTAAAATCAGGATTATTTAACGCTTCTTCTACATACTCTGCAAAAGTAGTGGTTAATGCTATAGCATAAAAGTCTGGATCAACAAATTCTTCGTTGTTTGGATCATAAAGATATGAGTTTATTGGTAACTCGTTATATTTTGGTAACTCTAAATCAGGATACAGTTCAACATATCTCAGAATTTCTTTTAACTCAAAATAATCTGCTATTCCTTCTTGTGGAGATTTTTTTATTTTGTTTTGATAAATTTTATTCACTGATTCAAATCCTTCTGGAGCTTTATAAAATCCTATCAATGTTATAGATATTTCATATGCTCCAGGCATATTGGGAATAGTACTGACTACATAATCCTGATAACCAACAGCATCAATTCCTGTTAATTTAGCCATATCATGATGAAATCTCATAATAGGCATGTCAAGTATATTTGCATATCTTGTTTCCATTGCCTTAACATAGGATATCATATTATCAAATTTTGTTAATTCTTCTTTGTTTTTTGCAATGAAGTTAAGGCTAATTAAAACTTCTTTTCCTCCCAGGTATTGATGTGCAGGAGATGTTTGCATATTTAACTTTATGGTATTAACTTTATTTGATATTGAGACAGCTATATCTGTTAATATTAGATTTGGAAACATTTTGACTTCCATATCTAAGTCATGTTGAAATGTTTCAGCCATTTCTTTTATTTTTTCTCTTCGTTTTTCTTCATTTTTCCCATTTAAACTAATAGCAGAAAGTAATAATGAATCTTTTGATGATACAAAATAATATTTGCCTTCCTGTCCTTCGTGAGAATAAATGTCAAATAAGAAGATTTTAGGAATAGATTCTGTATCACCTTTTTCTATCATTTCTTTATATTCTTTAAACCTTGTATTAACTCTTTCTTGATTAACTGGATCTCTTAAAGGTAATCTAAATACAGGTATATCATTATATGGATCTTGAAAACTGTAGCCACGATCATTTATAACATAAAAATCCCAATCTCCAGAGCGTTCTACAACTAAAAATGGATTGTAATACAATTCATAGTTTTTAAATTTATAACTCCGTAGACCATAGATGTCATCTAAAATATTTTCTACTTCACCATAAAAATCACGTTTTATAAGTTCAAACTTTTCCTTGTATTCGTCTTCACTCATTTTTCCTAGTTCAAATTCTTGTTTAAGTTTTACAAATTGTTCGTAATATTTATCTTTATATAGTTGTAATTGTCTCTGGGCTACTTGAACACTCTTATAATCATGCAGATTAATTTCTTCTTGGCTTTCTCCATCTCTATAATCAAGTGTATGTTCTGGTATTATAGAACTCATTAATCTCATATAATCTTCTTTTGTTTGCAATGTTTCTGGAGACACTACTTCAAACCAAAAATTATTTGTATTTAAGTTTTCTTTAAATAGTGGGAGTTGTGTTCCATTATGTCTCATTCCAGTTCCTTCTAATAATCTTTGATAATAAAACCTAAATAACTTCCAATCAAAAACATCACTAAAATTTGCATAAGGTGGTATATCTAAATATGCAAAATAATTAAATTCAAGAAGTGTTAGTGTTGCTTTTATAACATTCGGAAATCCTTTTACATTTGTTAAAGTTATATTTTGTAAAGTAACTGCAAAAATATCTTTTTCTAGATTTAAGAATTCATTGTCTATAGGTAAAAATGGAGTAAGCATAAATTGAGCGATTAAACTTCTAAGTCCATTTATATAATAAACAGGAATAATAGTTTCTCCATCTCTTATAATAGTAGCAAATTCATCCTTTGGTTCTATAGGAGTACCATTTATATCTTCCAGACCATTAAAATATATTTCCATCTGAATTTGCTTTATCTGATGGCCAACTGATCCTTGCAATGTTGTTTGATGTCTTAATACTGCAGCAGGATTGGATTCATTTATTTGAATAACTTGTATATGGGTTGGTGGTATATTAAATTTAACATCTCCTATTACCACTTCATTTTCTAAGTTAAATTCTCCAAGATATATTTCTCTGTCATCTTCTAGTTCTTTTTCTACCTTTAACTTAGAAAACTTATCTGGTCTATCTGGGCCTTCATTTTTCCATTGTTGTATTTCGACTAAAGATAGATTCGAATATTCCGTAAATGCAACTTCTGCAAGTTGATTTTTTATTAGGCTTCTGTTAACATTAATCCATTTATCACCATGCCTTACATATAAGATTGCAATTGGCCTTCCATATGTATCAAGAGCAAGCATTCCAGATTCTTTGTCTACGCTAAAGTCAAATATATAATCATCTGCATTTTTTATTAAGTTTTCAACAAACAATACAGCTTCTTCTGCGTAGTTAGGAGTTTTTACAATGTCATAATTTTTATCACGCTCTATTTCATCGGCGTTTATATTTGCCAACCTTACACTAAATAATGCTAAATTTTTATCAATATTATATTTTTCATAAACCTCTTCGTAATTCCATATTGTACCTTTGGTATCAGGGGTAATTATAGCATTGAAATCAATATCAGCAAGTTTACCTAATTCTTCTCTGTTTTTAGTTATTTTATTATATTCATCCAGATATCTATCTTTAGGACCTAAAATAAGATAAGGAGTGTCGCCATCACAAATCCAGGCGACATCCTTTTTTATTAAGAAACCTTCTTTCGCTTTTGGCTTGATAAGATTTCCGTCATAATCTCTTTCTATAAAATATTGATATTGCTTCATACACAAGCCCTCCATTTAAGCATTAATTGCTTTTAAGATTTGCTCCTGAATCCAACTTTGTGATATATCGTTCCTATTGTCTGTTGTATTAATATTAATGTTCATTGGTAAACTGGTTGTATTGTACATGCTTTGTGCTACAATTCCTCCCAGTTCTTCTACATCTCTATTGATAGTAGTCGTTGCTTTAATATTGATATCATATCCTGTTCCATAAGCCCCTGGAACAGGGGTATAAGCATACTTGGCATGACTTCTGGGGCTCATACCTGGAACATCAACAAAATCCATAGGTAATGATTTATCTGATGTAATCATTGCTCCTGCCATAAGACCTCCAACAAAAGCAACACCGATTCCCAGAGTACTAAGTTTACCTGACATCTTGTTCCGCAATTTTCTAATGACTGTTTCGCCAGTTTCTTTTACCTGTGTTTTTACAGCGGCTTGCAATTCGCTCTCGTCAACCTCTATTTTGCTTAATTCATCTAGCCTGCTCAACATTTTTTCATCCAGTCTGCCAACTTCTTCTCTAATTGAACTACGGAACTTTTTTACTCTTTCTACATCTGCTTCTGCTCCTGCTGCTCTTAGTAAATACTCAAGATTTGCAGTAGGAGGTACATATTCTGCTTTTAGTATATTTCCCAACAACTCTGCATCTTGATGACTTATTGTTTCACTATAACCTATTCGTTGTGCCATTGAAGTCCACACGTCTGCACCAGCTAATTCTCTAAGCTTTACGAATGCATCTACTTCTGATTGAGTAAAGAGTTTTTTATCTCCTATAGCAATTTCAGTTAAGTTTTGCAGTGCATAACCACTTTTATTGATGGGATCTATATCTCCCGTTGCCATGGATTTAATAATAGTATTAAGAGCTTCAATAGCTGATCTTGCTTCATCTTGTGCAGATAAATGTTTTCCAGACAGAGATGCCTGAATTAAAGAACCTACTCCTTCTTGCAGATGTTTTATATCTGTTGGGTCAGTAAAATATATTTCTCCTAATTGTAAAATACCCATACCCATATTAGTCAAACGCCCAGTGAAAAAGGGGTTTAACACTTTAGATATAAAGGCGAGTTCATCATATTTGGGCCCTATTCTCATTGTTAAATCTTCGCCCAATTCTAAAATTTCTTCAAAAGGAGCACCTCGCAATATTGCTTTTCTTACACTTTCTAGAGCTCCATCATCTCCATATTTAAATTCGTTTAATAAAAGCTTTGCGTTTTCCATAAAAGCTTTTTCCCATGCTTCTACATCATAGTTTCCTGAAGCAAACACATAAGATACCCTGTCACCGTCAGAGTCACCAAACAGAGCCTTGGCTAAAACAGCAGACAATTTAGTGCCTTTTTCATCTATAGAATCATCTATTTTAAATTTAACTACATTTACAGAATGTCTATGGATTGACGGATATCTTACCAGTATACCATGATGTCCAGCATCTTGCATGTTTTGTATTATTTTTACTCTTTCAATGAGTTCATCTCCAACTTCTCCTATTTCTATTTTTCTAAGTGTATCTTCAAAATCTTGTATACTACTAAAACCAGCCATTCTTAAAGCTTTTTCTCGGCCAATATAAACAACATTAGGCTCACCAACTTGACTGGTAAATTTCTCTAATAATTTTTCGTCTATATCTATAATATTTTTTAAATCCTCTGCTAATTCAGGAATAGGATTCATTACTTGAAGCAGGCCGCCACCAGAACCAAATAGTCTACCAGAGTAAATGTTTTCAAAAACGATTCCTTCGTTTCCTGTAAGATCAACCTTGATAAAGTCATAATAATCTTGAACTGCTTTTTGTATTCTTTCTTGTAAAAATGCTTTAGATTTTACTGGTTGTCCACGATAATCTAAAACTTCTTGGCCAGAACTCCATGCATTGTAATCTTCTATTGCTTCGATTATATTAAGTTGCTTTCTAGGTAAACCCGACAATTGATATGCATCAGATTCTTTAACGTATTGCGGGTCTACCTTGCCTATAAATATTTCTTTGATTTCTTTAATACTTTTACCATCTTCATCGAGGTTGATTGCTACAGGTACAGGTAATTCTAGCATAAAGCCTTCTCTACCAGGATCAATAAAAGAACCTATTAATTCTTCTTTGGTATACAATCCCTTTTTCAGGCCCCGAATCCCTTCAACTTCTCCTCTTCTAAGACTTTTCCATCTTCCCTCTATGTTTCTAATTCTTTCAATATTTTCAGGGACTTCTTGATCGAGGAGAATGTATTTTAAAACATTCATCTCATCCCTGGCTACTTCCCGTGTTATGTTAGAAACATCTTTCAAAATCATATCTTCAAGCCATTGTGCTGGCTCAAGAAGTCCTCTTAATCTTAAGTTTTGTACTTCCTGTATTCCAAATTTTGCTCCCCTATGTCCTAATACTTCATCTCCAAGATTTAAATAATGAAAGGTTTCATCTACATTAGCTTTTAATACTGGAAGCACCAGTTCGTCTGTTCTAATACTCAATCCAGCATCTGATAGTATTTTATTAATGTCATCAACAAAATCAGCATATCCTTTAGTTACATTCTTGGCATTTTCTGTTGCTTCAGTTTCTCTAAGAATTTTTTTATGTGCTTTTTCTAACATTTTATAGCTATCATATTGGATAGAAACAACTCCATTTTCATCTGAAACTACTACTGCATCAATATTAAAAATATCATTAACAAGGTTTGCTAATTCCTGGGCTTTTTTTTCTCTGACTTCTCTATCTAATTTATTTATCTCAAATAAAGCACTATTAATATATCCTGTGAAAACTTCTCCATAAGTTTTATGTTTTACCCAGCCACTATTTGCAATAACTGATACGCCTTCTCCAACTCTTCTTCTCATTAAATCTTCTTCTATAATAGCAGAAGTTGTTCCTTTTTCTGTGCCAACGAAAAGCTTTGTCCCTGGATCAAGCCCGTATATCTTTTCAAATTCAAATTCATAACTCCCATCATCAAGAACCTGTATACCTGTCAAATAAATTTCTCCCTTGTGATAAAACCTGCCAGATAGCAATTTATCTTCAATATCACCAGCAAAGCTACTGCTTCTATATTTATACAGTTCTTTCATGTACTCTACTCTATATCTTTTTTTAGGTTCGTATCTTTTTGTTTCGGGATTAAATTCAAAACTATCTAAAATATTTTCGCTTAATGTTGGAAGATTTGTTCCATCAACTGTTTTGGTAAATGTTTCAACCGATACCATGCTATCTGCAAGAGTATCAACTACAACAAACTGGTCTTCGTGTACCGTTGGCAAACTAGCAAGAGTATCATAACGATCACCAAAAGCTTTTAATAAATCAGCATCATCCATTATTCTTACTTTTACTAATGGTGTTTGCTGATCTTTCATATGCTCTGGCCCGAATAAC
>LFRM01196375.1_pt2 | contig 11102 bp, 8 predicted proteins | sample 618341 | NCBI WGS metagenome assembly LFRM01 (sample SAMN03654438, study PRJNA283298) | anaerobic digester metagenome | isolation source: pool of bioreactors CSTR01a, CSTR02a, and CSTR03a thermophilic anaerobic... | place: Denmark: Kgs. Lyngby | collected 2014-05-21
GTCATATTCATACGCGGGATAGAACACCGCGATAAACCGCTTGGCCACCATGTCAAAGAGTGCCTGTTCATCCTTCTCCAACTTGCCCGGATCAATTCTTTGCGGTGTAGGGATGATGGCATGATGATCGGACACCTTGCTGTCATCGTACACGCGCTTGGAATGCGGCAAAGCGCCGTCCACCCGCGGGATGCCGGTCGTCAACGCGCTGTATTGCGCGGGCAGATTATCTACCGTCTTTTGCACGCGGGGTGCCATATCATCGGGCAAATACCGCGAATCAGTCCTTGGGTAAGTGATGCATTTACGTGTTTCATACAGTGATTGAGCCACTTTGAGCGTTTTGGAAGCCGTGAACCCCAGCGCCTTGTTGGCTTCCCTTTGAAGTGAAGTCAAATCATACAGTGGCGGCGGCAATTCGCGCTTGTGTTCAGAAGTAACGCTGGCCACGGTGGCGGGCTTGTTCTTGACTTTCGCGGCAATGCTGTCCGCCGTTTCCTTACTCTTGATGCGCGATGCGAATTTATCCTCTGTGATGTTCAAGTCGAACCACTGTCCGGAATAATCGCCAAAGTCCGCCGTTACGGTGAAATATCCCTCGGGAACAAACTCGCGGATCTCTTTCGCCCGGCTGACAAGGATGGCGAGCGTGGGCGTTTGCACGCGCCCCACGGACAGAAGTGCATTGTACCTGAGCGTAAAAGCACGGCTGGCGTTCATGCCTACCAGCCAATCCGCCTGGGAGCGGCACGCGGCGCTGTAATAGAGGCCATCGTATGCGCTGGCGGGTTTGAGTGTGTCAAACCCTTCTAAAATAGCTGCATCTGTCATGGAGCTGATCCACAAGCGATCCACAGGCTTGTTGCAGCCGCTCTTTTCATAGATGAGTCGAAAAATGAGTTCGCCTTCCCGTCCCGCGTCGGTCGCGCATATGACGCGCTCGGTCTGTTTGTCGCAAATCAGCTTTTTGATGACCGAAAACTGTGCGCGCGTTTTGGGGATGACTTTGGTGCCAATGTCATCAGGAAGCATCGGCAGGTCCACCGCCCGCCACTTCTTGTATTTCGGATCCACTTCATGCGGATCGTTGAGTGTGATCAAATGGCCCACTGCCCATGTGACACAATATTTCTCGCCTTGCAGGAACCCTTCCCCTTTTGTTCTGCAGCCCAGTACACGGGCGATATCACGTCCTACGCTTGGTTTCTCCGCAACGACTACGATCATGTTTCCTCCGATGTGTCTGTATGATAGGCAGCCCGCGCTGCTGCGGTAAAGACGCCGTGTCGCGCATAAATCGTGAGTGGTTCTTCCATTACAGCGCCGGGCGCGGCCTTAAGGCGCCCCTCCAACATGCACAGATAGGGCCGTTTGCTTTCGTACGAGCGCACGCAGCGCACCCGTTTCACTTCGATCCCCACCGATTGCATGGCAAAAGACATTGAAAAAACGCGTTTGACCGGGCACATACTGATGAATTTCGCGCGATAACGCAGTAAATAGGCTGCCGCACGTGCCACATCCTGATAGGTGCACCCACTTTCTGTCCTTGCCGCGGCGTCCCTTTGGTTATCCGCGCACTTCTCATGATAGGGAGGATTGCATATAACGACATCGTAGGCAGCCGCCGCGGCGTGGCGCGCGATTTCACGCAGATCCCCTTGTGATACCCGTATTCGCTTTTCCAGGCCGTTAAGGCGAATGCTGCGCTGCATTCTGTCTACCTGTTCGGCATCGATCTCAATGGCATCAACACAAATAGCGTCACTTCGTTTTGAGATCAGGAGGCTGAGAATGCCACCGCCTGCGCCAAGGTCAAAAACGCGGCCGCTCTTCTTTATATTGGCAAAGTCCGCCAGCAGCACTGCATCGGTGCCATAAGTGAAAACCCCGGCGCGGCTGATGATCCTGAGGCCCTTGTATTGAAGGTCTTCAATGCTTTCGCCGGGCAGCAAATCAGCGATAGACATCGATATCCAGATACTCTGTCTTGCAGTAGCCCGCTTGTCCCTCGTAAATGACGGCACACCATTCCTTGCCATACATGGTCATCATGAGGATATTATGGCGGCTGATTTCGGCCAGCAGCGTGCTTTTGGTGCTGCAGCCCATGCGCAGATTAAGGCTGTCATACCCCGCTGCCAAAGTCAGTTTGATGGGCTCATCCAACTGTGTCAGCGTCGGGTCACGCATCGCGTTGGGGTCTTGCTCGCCTGTGCCTGAAGTAGGCGCGGGAGTTGGTGGTGCAGTCGGGAGGACGCAGGGCGAGGCGGAAGGCGCAGGGCTTGCGCTGCTTGAAAATTGCAGGAAAGAACTCATCACGTATCCCACTTTGCCCGCATATTGCGTTTGCGTCCATTCATCGCCCCTAACAAGTACCGAAATGGTCGTATGGTTGGGAATGGTCGTAAGCACTTGCGCCCCCAGCCACGGCGAAACCCGCAAATTGAGACTGCCCGACACCGTTCTCACTTGTGCCGAAGGCAACGTAGGCTCCGGGGTATATATGGGTTCCTCGCCCTCGCTGCCGGTCAATTTGATTTCACTGGTCAATACATATCCAATTTCATCCCCATACCCGACGCGCGACCAGATGCTGTCCCCATAGACAATGGTCACGAAAGCTCCGTTTTGGAGGGACAACAGCGCCCGCGCGGTCAGTCCGGGCGATTCACGCAGCCAGGCAAAACCCAGTGGCGCGTCAACAACTGCCTGCAGGAGGCTCGGGTCTGCTACTTCCATTGGGTATTTTTCGCTCACGCTCAAGAAGCTTGCCACAACATAGCCTGACTGCAGACCCGCTTGCGTCCTGACCCACGAACCCAGCGATTCAAAGATGGGCACGACTTCACCGGCATCTATTTGCGCCAGTATCTGGGCCGTATCCGACGCAGCGGCGCGCAAATTGAGAAAATCAGTCCCCTTCACAGTTCCGTAGCCTAAAATGCCGGAAACTGGCACGGCGCCTGACGGCTCTCCTTGTTTGGTTAGGAAAGCTCCCTGCACATAGCCGGATATGCCGCCAAACCCCACGCTGCACCATTCTTCTTGAACGCTCAGCAGCGTAACCGTGGCGCCGTGCGGCAATGCCCACACCACGTCACTCCCGGTATCCGCCGATTTATGGACCGGAAGGCTGCCCCGTGTGTCGCGCAGCGATACTATGCCTACGCCGCCTCCGCCCTCCATCTGCGCCGGATCAACTTGGTCCACGATGACAGCGCTGTCACTGCCGAAAACGTATGCGCTCAGCACCGATTTAGTTAGTATGTACTGGATTCTTCGGCATCCCGGAAAATAGAAAGCGATGATCTGATCATAGGTGTGTCCCAGTTGCGCCATGCGCATGGCGCCTCGCTGGCTCATGCCGATACCGTGCCCGTAGCGTCGGGACGCCATGAGGAAGCCTGTGGGCGTCTTGCTGACAGACCACAATTCGTTATCCAGTTTGTTGATGCTCATTTCAAGGGCATCCTCGAGCTCGCCAAAGATGGAAAAGCTGAGGATGCTGCTGTTTTTTGCGCCGTTGACTGTTAATTCCACATAGAAATCCATCCGCGTATATAGTCGGCTGGGCAACTGGTGCAGCGGTGTATGCGGAACGACCGATGTGATCCTGTTAAGCACGACGACGGCAGTGGTGGGAAACAGGGTTTTCGCTTTGTTGATCAACAGCGTCTTGAGAGCCTGCGGCAGCTTAGCTGCGTCCGATGGAACATCGCACGTCTTCTTGCTGGCGGCGGTGCTTGCAAAATCATATGGGTCGTCACGCACCGTCAAGTAGGAATAGGAGGATGAACCCCAGGCGTTCAGCGGGGACTCAGTTTGTCCGCCGTTTGAAGCGGTATAGAAAGTGGCGGAGAACTGTGCTCCGTTCTTCATCACAATACCGCGCGTCGCGTTCACCGCATCTTTGCAGTTGGAAAAGCCTGAAGGCGTTCCGTTGTAGACTTGGTCGCTGGTAGTATCCACCACATCGTACGAGCGGCCGGCAGAGGAACTCATCGCACGAAGCGTGTAGGTTCTTGCCGCCACTGCCTGTGCCTTAAGTGCTTCGCGGGGAGAGCCGTCCCCCATTTCATATGGCAGCACGCCGTACAAATACTCTTCGATAAAAACGTACGCGATAACGTTGAGCGCGTATGCGCCGGGCAACCCTGATACAGAGAAAGATAAATCGCCCGGATAGGTATTGCTTGATACGTTCGCCTCCGCGATCGTCACACCGTTTGTGCCTTCGGCGGTATGCCGCCGCAGCCTGAAGCCACCACCCATGGGATATGTCTGTCCCGCCACTGTAATGCTCAATTGACCGTTCGGGGCCGAAAAAGCTACGCTTACCAAAGCGCCTTGGCTGACCGAAAAAGACTGTGCTCCGGAAACGGAATAATTCCCTTTGATAGTCACGTTTAGCCGGGCAGGCTGTCCCAGGGACGACAGCTTTACCCGCACCATGCCATTTTGCGAAGCCGCGGCGACAGACAAGGGCGCGCTCATTATTTGCAGTGACAAGGCCGGAACAGCGACAAGAAATAGCATGACACAAACAAAAAAAGCCGTTATCCGCTTTTTTGCCACTGCATATTTGCCCCGCATCCTTACGCCTCCCCTGTTATTCCCTATCACGTCGCTATACAACATTATCCGCATTATATCATGGGATTTTACCCATGTCCACGCGCTGAACGGCACAAAAAAACGCCGTGAAATCACGGCGTAATCAAAGTGGGGGTTTCACCCCTGTGAAATTGCACCGGTGGGGCATACATCGGCACAAACGCCGCAATCCACACACTTTTCGGCGTCAATTTCGTACTGATTGTCGCCCTCATGGATCGCTTCCGAAGCGCACTCGGGCTCGCATGCGCCGCAGCTGATGCAGGCGTCACTAATTGCATAGGCCATTAATATAGTACCTCCTCATTTTCGCGCCGTCGGCACGTAATCTTAATTATACACGAGCTTCCAAAAAATGACAAGCAATTGACTTATGCTTTTCCCAAAATGATGTCCACCATATCTTTAGGTGCATCCGCCAAATAGTCCGGCTGCGCTCCTTTCAGATGCTCACGGGGCTGGAATCCCCATGTGACAGCGATGCAATCGGCGCCAATATTTTTGGCGCAGCTTATGTCCGTCACGGTGTCTCCAACGTACCATAGATCCTTGGCATTAACGCCCTGTTCTTGCAGCATCAAATCAGCCAGCGCGGGATCCGGCTTGACGTTATAGCCTTCCGTACGTCCCTGCACCGCGGCAAAAGATACGTTGGGAAAATAATGTGCCACAACATTTTTCGCGTCAGCATCATCCTTGTTGCTCAGCACCATCAGCAAAAATCCGGCGCCTGTCAAACGAACAAAGGCTTCCCTGATGCCGTCATAAGGCGCGCTCCTGTCACGCCAATGGCGTGCATATTCTTCCCGATACTGCCGGTAAACGGTATCGATGAGATCACTGCGCTTGCCCAGCGCGCGCTTGGTCAAGTTGAGAGCTCCGTCCCCTGTAAACATCTTGTACTCTTCCTCCGGATGCGGAGCGACACCGCAGCGCTCAAGCACCCGATTCATGCTGCCCGCAATGTCCGGCAGGGTGTTGATCAGCGTGCCATCCAAATCAAACATGATTGCCTTTTTCATGAAAGTGCATGCCTCCTGTCGCGGGGAATTCTACCACATCCGGCCGGTGCGGGCAATGTTGACTTGCGATGGCATGCCAATTATACTGAGAACCGAAATCTTAAGGAGGATCAAAGATGAAAAAGCGGGGCTTCCCCTATACCATTGTTGGAATTATCGTAACGTGCGCCTTGCTCGTCGCCATCCTCATTGTCGCTTTGCAAACACGAAGTATCCGCCGAACCTATCAGGGGGAAGCGCAAATCACGCCGGCGCCCACACTGGCGCCGCCCACTCTGTTTGCCCGCCCCACGGAAGTGCTGCTGAGGCTGGGTTCTGTCAGCCCTGAAGTCAAGTCGCTGCAAACAAAACTCAAAGAGCTTGGCTATTACGCCGGTGATGTAGACGGGCAATACGGCAACGGCACGCGTGAAGCCGTCGTACTTTTTCAGCAACAGCACGATTTGGATGCCGATGGGTTGGTGGGTGAGACCACGCTTGATGTGCTCTACGGTCCCTTGGCGCATGCGGTGGTAGTGACACCGGAACCCGTTTTGCCGCAGGCAGACCAAGACGACTTGCCGCTTCTGGTCAACCGTACACATTTCCTGCCGGATGCATACGCCGCAAAAAAGCTTGTTGTTATTGAGGACGCGCTCCCTGACAACCTTGCCGTCATAAAGGAAGCGGGCGAGAGGGCCGAGAAAGAAGCTGTAGAGGCATTGGCTGCCATGCTGGAGGCCGCACATGCAGACGGGCTGACGGTTTGGCAGGTAAGCGAAGGATACCGCACACTGGAGGAACAACTGGCGCTCTTTGAAGCGCAAAAACAAAAGTACCTAAACGGCGAAGAAACGGGCTCCGCCCTATCCCCTGTGGCAGCCGAAAAGGAAACGGAACGCCAGGTCGCTAGGCCCGGCACCAGCGAACACCATACGGGTCTGGCATTTGATATCACTGTTCCCGGCCGCAGTTTTGCCGATACCGAACAGTCAAAATGGCTGGCTGAAAATTGCTGGGAATACGGTTTCATCATCCGCTATCAAAACGGCAAAGAAGGCGTGACCGGCTTTTCGCCGGAGCCGTGGCATATCCGTTATGTGGGAAAGCAACACTCTCTTTACATGGAGCAAACGGGACTGGCTTTGGAGGAATATCTGTTGCTGTTTGAGTGATTTTGCCAAACAAAAAAGGAGCGTCCCACCGCGGATGCTCCTTTTTGACTGGATCACTCAGTCACTCATCAGGGTCTTTTCACCCTCAAGGGACCTGAGCTCCGAAATTTCTTCGGTGCATTCCAGCACCCCAAGATAAGTACCTTCATCGTCACGCACGGCGAAATAGCGGATAAGGATAAACTTGCCGCCCCGCTGGATCCAAAAATTCTCAGCGTCCTTTGTGCCGTCCTTGAATGCCTGTACCAGCGCTTCCACACGTTTAAGGCTCTTGGGCGGGTGACAGTCTTCCACCCGGCGCCCAACAATGGTGCGCGTACGGGGAAACACGCGGTTTTTTTGTTCCGAAAAGAAATGAACGGTGTCGTCCGCGCCCACAAATGTAATGTCACTTGGAAGGGTGTTCAGCACCTGCCGCAGTTCCTCTTTTTCGAAAAAGCCGCTGGGAAGCTGGATGGGGGCTTCGTTGCGCTTTTCCGGCGCCGCGGATTCTTTTTGCGCCCACCTTTTTGCGTCTGACGGGCTGGCCCCCTCCACATCTTGCGCAAAAGCAAATCCTATCTGCGCGCTTTCCGCAGCAATCACCTTCCAGTTGTCGTCGCTTACGTGCTGTCTTAGCAGGGGCCTCAATATCTCTTCTTCTTTGGTTATCATGCCGGTCAGTTTATCCATCATGATGGGATAATTGGCCTTTGCATCTGCAGCATCCTTCTGGCTGACTGCCATGGTTACGCGCTTGATGAGCTCGCGGATCTCATCATCAACGCCCCACATGACCTTTGGCGGACCCGTGACGCCCGCCTTTTCCAAATACGGGAAAAAGAGGTTCTCTTTACGGGCATAGTGTCGGTCTACTTTGTAAAGCGCCTCCAGAGCGGCTTTCAGCGCATCTTGCCCCTTTTCGGGGCTTGCCGTGTAGTATTCCCACGCGGGCGCCAGTTCCTTGTCAATAAAGGCGCGAAGTCCCTCATTTTCCTTGCTGAAGACAAAAAGCGGGTGGCCTGCCGACTCGCCGCAGTCTTGCTGCTGCACGGCGCCCTCAAAGATGGCGGCATGCACATCGCACAGCTGCTGCACTTCCTGCAGCTTCATGCCTTCCTCCATCAACTGACCTTCCGCAGCGGCGATTTCTTCAGCAGGTACGTCTCTAAACTCACTTCTGAACTGCGCGCGCACCTCTTCCATCGGGCGCCCGTCACTCACCAATTTGATGTAGTGTTTTACTCTATCTTTGCGTTCCATTTTGTCTGATTCCTTTCGTTTAGTGGATTAGGTGATGTGTAAGATGCCTGATAAGCGGATCTTGGGTTCACCTGTGTTTTCCAAATTTCCTTTGGAAAAGCTTGACGATTTCAACAATGGGGATCACCGAAACGGCCAGCGCCATCGCGATGAAATATTCCTGAAGAGAAATGGCTTCAAAGCCAAATGCATTGCTGAGGAACGGGATGTAGATGACGGCTGTAGTCAGCAGCAGCGATAAAGCCATAGCCCCCGTCAGATACTTATTATGTGTCTTATGGGAAAAAATGGACCCGCGCTGGGAACGCATGTTAAACGAATGGAATACTTCAGCCATGCTCATGGTAAGGAACGCCATCGTCATGCCATCTGCCGAATTGACAAACTCCCACCTGCCGGACTCCACGAAGTGGCCTATAAGAAACGCCGCCAACGTCAGTATGGCCACCATTATGCCCTGATAGACGGCATCAACACCTAACCCGCCTGCAAAGATGCCTTCATCCTTGGGACGCGGCGGCCTGTTCATAACGTCGTGTTCCGGTTCTTCCATACCCAACGCCAACGCGGGGAACGTATCCGTGATCAGGTTGATCCACAATAGGTGCGCGGGCTTCAGAATGATGAAGCCCACCATCGTCGCTACGAAAATGGACACAACTTCTGACAAATTGGACGACAGGAGGAACTGAATGGCTTTGCGGATATTGTCATAAATGCGGCGGCCCTCTTCCACGGCGGAGACGATTGTCGCGAAGTTGTCATCTGCCAGCACCATATCCGCCACGTTTTTGGTAACATCCGTGCCGGTAATGCCCATGCCCACGCCAATATCGGCACGTTTTATTGAAGGCGCGTCGTTGACACCGTCCCCCGTCATTGCCGTCACCATGCCGTTTTCCTGCCACGCGCTAACAATGCGCACCTTGTGTTCGGGCTGCACGCGGGCATATACTGAGTATTCGCCAATCGTTCCGGCGAGTTCCTCATCACTGATCTCGTCCAGCTGCGCACCGGTGATGGCCTTAAATTCACCATCCATCATACCCAGAGATTCGGCGATAGCCGCAGCAGTCTCCTTGTGGTCGCCGGTTATCATGATGGGCCGTATGCCTGCGGTGCGGCATTCCTTCATCGCGGGGATGACCTCGGGCCGCACCGGATCCTGCATCCCGGCCAGTCCGATATAAATGAGCTCCTTTTCAAGAGCAGGGGGCGAAATGTCTTCGGGCACGTTATCCCATACGCGGAACGCCCCGCACAGGACGCGCAGCGCTTTTTTCGCCATGGTGCCGTTAGCGGAGGATATCTCCTTACGCATGTCATCGGTCAACATTCGAATACTATGTCCATCCCACCAATGCGTGCACTTTTCCAGCATCACATCGGGCGCGCCCTTAGTGTACTGGTAGATTTTATCTTCTTCCCTGCACAGAGTGGACATCATCTTGCGAACAGAATCAAACGGCGCTTCCGCCACGCGCGGAAACTGCTGTTTCAATTCCGATTTTGGCATATTGAGATTGGCCGCGTAGGCAACCAGCGCATTCTCCGTGGGTTCGCCGACCGCCTGGCCGTCTTCCCACTCAGAATCAGAACACAACGCCAGCGCTTTGGCCAAGAAGTTTTCATCGGCTCCCGCATAATCTACCACGGTCATCTTATTCTGCGTCAAGGTGCCGGTTTTGTCTGAACAGATGATTTGCGTGGAACCCAGTGTTTCCACCGCGGTCAAGCGGCGGATGACCGCATTGCGCTTGGACATGTTGGTGACACCAATGGAAAGCACTATGGTCACGACGGTCGCGAGGCCTTCGGGGATGGCAGCTACCGCCAGAGAGACCGCCACCATGAAAGTGCTCAGCACAACATCGCTGTTCAACGTGTCCGCGCGCAGCAGGCTGAACACAAATATAAACACGCTGATAGCAAGCACCATGTAGGTCAGCACCCGGCTGAGCTGATTGAGTTTCAGCTGCAGCGGTGTTTCCTGTTCCACAGTCTTGGTGATAGCATCGGCGATCATACCCATTTGGGTATCCATACCGGTTGCCACGACAAGCGCCTTGCCGCGCCCGTAGACAATGGTGCTGCCCATATAGACCATATTTTTTCTGTCACCCAGGGGGATATCTTTAGCACCCTTTTCCAAGGACAGTGCATCGGTTGCCTTATGAACAGGCAGCGATTCTCCCGTGAGGGCCGCTTCTTCGCTCTGCAAAGAGGCACTTTCTATAACGCGGCAGTCCGCCGGCACAGCGGCGCCAGCCTCCAGCAGCACGACGTCCCCTACAACGAGATCTTCGGTCTTCACCTGCACAACGCGGCCATCGCGCAGCACGGCGGACGTGGCGGCAGCCATTTCCTGCAAAGCTTCGATTGCTTTTTCCGCTTTGTTCTCTTGATAGACGCCCAGCACAGCATTGAGCAGCACCACCGCGAGAATGATTACGGCATCGGTGGACACTTCCCCCTCCAGTATGCCGGTAATAAACGAGATGACTGCCGCGCCCATCAGGATGAGAAGCATAGGCTGCGCCAATTCCTTCAGGAATCGTGAAATAAGGCTGACTTTTACCGCCTCTGTCAGCTTGTTCTTGCCGTTTTTTTCAAGTCTGGAAGCTGCTTCACCGGATTTGAGTCCCGCAGCCGACACCCCGATCTCATCAAGCACCTTGTCGACTGAACGCAGATATTCTTGCATAAATGCCTCTCCTTATTAACAAAAGCGAGCCTCATGTTTGGAACACATGAGTCTCGCTCTTTCTGAAATGCCAGGGCTTTCACCCGGTCTGTTGACATTCCAACGCTTTCGCGCGAACTACTCCCTCAACTTGGAAATACAATCTCACGATAGCAAACAAATGATGACTTGTCAAACGAAATTTGCACAAAAGCGGGCATGCTTGTAACCGCTTTTGCGTTTTGCTATACTTGGCGCAGGCAAACAGGGAGGGCAAAGGATTGAACTTGGAGCAACTCATTGATTCGCTAAGCGCGGACACAACCTTCATGTCGTCGGTAACCAATTGGCATGTGGACGAGGCGCGGCCCGCGCAATTGGCGC
>LFRM01042297.1_pt1 | contig 11101 bp, 11 predicted proteins | sample 618341 | NCBI WGS metagenome assembly LFRM01 (sample SAMN03654438, study PRJNA283298) | anaerobic digester metagenome | isolation source: pool of bioreactors CSTR01a, CSTR02a, and CSTR03a thermophilic anaerobic... | place: Denmark: Kgs. Lyngby | collected 2014-05-21
TTATTGAAGGAGTTTTCCGAAATGAGCCGATGAGCATGCATATGAAGCAGACCATGAAGATGCCTCTTGAAATGCTAGGGGTCAGCCCCGAAGAAATGGAAGCATCAGGTCTTGCTGAAGGAATAGTTACGGAGACGGTTTGGCACGATAATGTCATTTATACTAAGAACCCCGACACTGGCCAGTGGATATACCAGGATTTAACCGGAATGGAAGAAATGATTGGTTTTGATAGCTTAATTCAAATGACTCCCCAACAATCGATAGAGATGATGAATGAAGCAGGAGTTATCAATGTGTTTGGCGATGATGCAGTAATTGAGGGTAGGGAGTATTACACTATCAAGAATTACATTGATGCTGAAAGTTATAGGAGTTTGGTGGAACAAGTCCTAGGAAATATCAATTTGGGTTCTTTTATGGCAGCTTTTGCCGCACAAGCTGGGGATGGCGAAGATGTCAGTGCACAGTTAGAGCAAATATTTGATATTGTTCTGAATAACATAGTTTTTGATTACTATATAGATACCTTTATTAATAAAGAAACTCTGCTATCCGATTACATGAAGATTGATTTGAATATGGTAATTGATGTAAAACAATTGATAGAAGCAATTGCGGAAGTGACAGAAATGGATGAAGAAGAAAAAGCAGCGATTCCTGAAAGCCCCATGGTTTTCCAAATTAATATGAAAGGCGACTATCAGATGTACGATTACGGAGTTGAACTCGAACTTCCCGATCTGAGTGATGCAATCAGCCAGGAAGAATATATGCAGCAAATAATGGAGATGATGGAGGAAATCGAAGAAGCAGAAGCATTAGCTGAATAGAGAGGGCATGATATAAAGGGATTCGGTTTGCATATGCTTAAGAGCAATGACCAGGCGGCTTAGATAGCCGCCTTTTATTATTATAAACTGACACATCCCAGGCTGCTTTCAAGAATTTTATGCTTGAGATGAATTGATTTATGTGGTATACTTTTCTGAAATGTTATATAACAGGAGGTGACATACCATGAGTATTCAGATCTTAATCGCAATGGTACTTTACATTGGAGCAGTCATTGCCATTGGCCTTAACTATGCCAAGACGGCCAGTGAGAGCACGGAAAATTTCCTCATAGGTGGAAGGTCCCTGGGGCCATGGGTTACCGCCTTAGCCGCAGAGGCGTCCGACATGAGCGGCTGGCTCTTGATGGGCTTGCCCGGCGTCGCCTACTGGGTGGGTTTGAGTGACGCCTTTTGGACGGGCATCGGTCTTCTCGTAGGTACATATTTAAACTGGCTCTTTGTGGCAAAGAGAATACGGGCCTATTCGGAAATTGCCGGCAACTCAATCACTATCCCAGACTTCATCAGCAAAAGGTTTAAGGAAGAGAACAAGGTACTGATGACACTGGCCGCTCTTTTTATCTTGGTTTTCTTTACGGTATATGCAGCTAGCTGCTTCGTTACAGTGGGTAAACTCTTCAGCACTCTTTTTAATTTTAAGTATGTTTACATGATGGTGGCAGGGGCCCTCTTCGTCATCATCTATACCTTTGTGGGAGGTTTTTTGGCTGAAAGTGCCTCAGATTTTATGCAGGGAGTCGTCATGATCTTTGCCCTGGTGGCGGTATTGGTTGCGGGAATCGGTGCTGCAGGCGGCCTATCGCAGGTCGTACAAAATGCAAAGCAGATACCCGGATTTTTCGAGTTTTTCGGAATAGCTTCTCCCCAACTGGCAGATGGAGTGCAGCAGGTGGTGGATGGAAAGCCCGTTTTTGGCGAGGCCGGCAGTTACGGCTGGCTTACGGTGATATCCACCTTGTCCTGGGGCTTAGGCTATTTTGGCATGCCCCACGTGCTCCTAAAATTTATGGCCATTCGTGAAACCTCGGAGCTGACCTTGTCCAGGAGAATAGGCACCCTTTGGTGCGCCATCTCCCTCGGAGCATCTATTGGCATAGGAATCATCGGCAGGGTAATATTTCCAGATGCCTATCTTACCCAAAGCGCCGCGGAGAATATCTTCATCCTGATGTCTACCAGCTTTTTCGTCCCCATATTCGCCGGTATCGTGATGTCCGGAATCCTTGCAGCTACCATCAGTTCGGCGGACTCATACTTGATTATTTCCGCATCGGCCTTTTCCAAGAACATCTACCATGGTCTAATCAAAAGGGAAGCCAGTGACCGGGAAGTGTTGACCATGACCAGAATTGCCCTTTTGGTCATCTCGCTCTTTGCCATATTTATAGCCCTGGATGAAAATAGCGTCATCTTTAAGGTGGTTTCCTTTGCCTGGGCGGGCTTTGGTGCCACCTTCGGACCGACGGTGCTGTTTTCCCTGTTTTGGAAGAGGGTCAGCAGGGCAGGGGCCATGGCCGGGATGCTCACCGGTGGAATTACGGTCTTTGTCTGGAAATTGTTAGTCAGGCCCTTAGGGGGTGTATTTGATATCTACGAACTTCTCCCGGCTTTTGTCCTGTCATGTGTAGCTATAGTGGTGGTTTCCCTGCTGAGCGAGGAACCTTCCGAGGAAGTTCTGAAGGAATTTGAATTGGCCAGGAACATGAGCATGGGCCTATAAAAAAACGAGGCGGCTTTAGTAAAAGCCGCCTTAAGTATTATAGGCTGTCTCCGAAATCCTCCCGGAACTTTTTCAGCAGTTTTTCCTGCCAATCCGATACAGGCTTTAACCTGCCGAAGAAGAAGCGCAGTATGCTGGGCTCGTATACGAACTCCAAGCCTCCGATGAGCCTTCGATTTTCATACAGCCATACAATCCTGTCAACTGCATACTTCACCTGGGAAAGGGTAAATACCCGTCTCGGCATGGCGAGCCTCAAGAGCTCCATGTTTGCAAAACATTCGCTTCCATCGGGATTTCTCTGTTCCGATAGTGTGCCGCGCTCCATGCCGCGAATTCCGCCGGCGATGTAAAGGGCCGCTGCCAGTGCGCCTGCTGGGTATTGGCTTTGGGGTATGTGGTCCACAAATTCCATGGCATTGATGTGGCAACCCAGGCCGCCGGGAGGAGTGACGACGGGAACCCCGTGTTTTATTAGCTCATTGCACATAAAATCGATAAACTGCGGTCCTTGACTTATTACATCTTCATCCATAGTTTCATCTAAGCCTACGGCTATTGCTTCCATTTCCCTGACTGACATGCCCCCGTATGTCAAAAAGCCTTCATAAAGAGGTATAAATTCCATCATGAGTTTGTACAGCTTTTCATCCCTAAAACACAGTCCGCCGCCTCTTGCACAACCGAGTTTACGGGCGGAAAAATATATGATATCGCAAAGGGACGCCATCTTGCGGGTAATTTCCCTAATTGTCATGTCCTTGCATTGTTCTTCCCGGCTTTTGATAAAATGCAGGTTGTCTTGAAGTAAGCTGGCATCCATGACGAGGATGATACCGTACTTGTCGCAGACTTTGCGCACTTCAGCTAAGTTTTCCAAAGAGAAGGGCTGACCGCCGATAAGGTTTGTCCCTGCTTCCATGCGGACAAAGGCAATTTTGTCCGGGCCATGCTCTTGGATGACAGCTTCAAGCTTGTCTATATCCATATTGCCCTTAAAGGGATGTTTGTTATTGGCATCCAGGCCTTCGTCGATTAAGAGCTCCTCCACCGTTCCGCCACACAAAACTATGTGGGACTTGGTGGTGGTAAAGTGGTAGTTCATCGGAACTATCTGGCCGGGTTTTACCAGGGTTTTTGCGATGATGTGCTCACATGCCCTGCCCTGGTGTGCCGGCAGGAAGAAGTCCATCCCGAATATTTCCTTCAGCTTGCTTTCGAGCCGGTAAAAGGTTTCGCTTCCAGCGTAGCTGTCATCTGCCAGCAGCATTGCTGCCTCCTGCCTGTCGCTCATGGCATTGACGCCGCTGTCCGTCAGCATGTCTAAAAAGACGTCCCGGTTTTTGAGAAGGAAAGTGTTGTTTCCTGCCTCATTTATTGCCTCGAGGCGCTGCTCGATGGGCCTTAGCTCCAGTTTTTGCACAATCCTTACCTTGTGCATTTCCAAGGGTACTTTTTCATTGTTAAAAAATTTGATGTTTGCCATATTACCATCCTCCATTTTTTTATACTATAAAAGCCATGCTACCATCCTACAGTTTACCATCCTACCGTTTTACAAACCCTAATAGCAACCCTCTCCTTTCATACAAATTAAAAAATCCCGTCCTCATATGTAAAGGACGGGTTAGTGTTCCCGTGGTACCACCTTAATTCATTGATATCTCGCGATACCAACCTTATCAAGTACATTGCAATGGCAATATACTCTAGCACTGTAACGGGTGCAGGCCCCCGGCCCAGTCTACTCGGGTCTTTCCTTTCGGTGAGCAACTCCTGAGATGTATTCGGATACGCCTCCCCTTGCGCCTCTCACCAGCCGGCAACTCTCTTTAAGGCTCGCGCGTTCCTACTTCTTCTCGGTCATAGTTTTTAAAATATTGAAGACATTATACCGAGAAAGGAGACGACTGTCAAGAACAAAAATCAAGTTTTTTTGCAATAAAAGCCAGAATGTGCAATTCTTGATGTTGCGTGGGACAAAAAGTGATTATTTTTTAAAAATAAGTAAAAGAAATTTAAAAAAATGCCTTTTGGTTGATACTATAATTACAATTGAGAAAGATAAACATTCTCAATGCCTTAATAAAGGGAGGAAGATATGATGTCTTTAACCTTTGGGAGCAAACGCAATAAGTACAGGGTAGTTGAACTGCCCGATTCTCACTTGTTAAAAGTACTGGGACTTAGAAAGGGAACGGAGTTTACCCTTCAGACCAAGCATCCCTTTAAAGGCCCGGTTGTTGTTAAAGTTGGATGCAGATGTATAGCAATAGATCACGACATAGCAAGGGATATCATCGTGGAGGAGGTTTCGTAGTTTGAGGTGCCATTCATCAAGGCCCCATGAAAAAAACATAGAGAACGAGAAGATAAGGATACTGCTCATGGGAAACCCCAATGTCGGCAAGAGCGTTATCTTCTCAAAGCTGACAGGAGTCAACGTAGTAAGTTCCAACTATGTCGGCACTACTGTAGATTACACCGTGGGAGATGTAAGCTTTGGAAGGCAGCGAGGAGTCATGATAGACGTGCCCGGTGTATATTCCTTAGAGGCAACTTCCGAAGCTGAAAAGGTGGCGGTGAGTTTACTAGAAGAAGGGGCAGATGTCATCGTCTGCGTACTAGATGCTACCCATCTGGAGCGAAACCTGCTTTTGGCCTACCAGTTAAGAGAGTACCAGATTCCCATAGTCTACAGTTTAAATCTGCTGGACGTGGCTGAAAGGCAGGGCATCAAGATTGATGCGGCAAAGCTGTCGGAAGAACTGGGTGCTCCCGTAATACCTACAGTTGCCATTAAGAACGCGGGCTTAATGGATCTTTTGAGGAAGGCCGTAAGCTTTGCCAAGGAAAAAGCAAAGCCCGAGCCAAAGCTTTCCGATGAGGAAAGATGGCTTAAAATAAAGGATATCGTGGCCAAGGTCCAGACCGAGGTGGAAAAGAAGACCACTTTTATGGATCTGTTGGAAGACAAGACGATTCAGCCCTGGCCGGGCATACCTATCGCACTATTGGTCCTTATTTTGTCTTTAGGTGTCGTAATTGGCGGAGGAAAGGGATTGAGGGCCCTGGTCCTTTTGCCTTTGGTGAGGGATGTGATTCAGCCTTTCCTCACTAATATAGTGTCACTGCTTGTGCCCCCCGGCATTTTTAGAAACCTGCTGGTGGGAGAGTTCGGGATTTTCATAATCGGCATCGAGTGGCCCTTTGCCCTTATACTGCCCTACGTTTTTTTATTTTACATCGTCTTTTCCTTCCTGGAAGACAGCGGGTTTATGCCCCGGATTGCGGTTTTGGCTGATGGGGTTTTCAGGCGCATAGGCATTCAAGGGGGAAATATCATTCCCATAATGCTGGGTTACGGCTGTGCCGTTCCTGCAATTTTGGGCAGCAGGACTGCCAACACTTACAAGGAGAGGCTTATAGTCGCGGCGTTGGTTTCCTTTGCCGTTCCATGTGCGTCTCAAAGTGCGGCCTTCTTCGCCCTATTGGGCGACAGGTCGGTAGCGGCCCTGGCGTTTGTATATCTCCTGTCCATACTCATGGGCCTGTTCGTAGGCTATGTCATGAACCGGATGGTTCCGGGCAAGAGCCAGCCGATGCTCCTTGAAGTGCCAAATCTCTTGTGGCCTGACAAGGAAGCCTTTAAGAAAAAGCTAAAGATCAGGATGAAAGGTTTCCTGGTGGACGCAGAAGGGCCCATGCTGATGGGCATAATAATAGCATCCCTGATAGCGGAAACGGGTGTGCTGAATGAATTTAGCAAGCTGATTGGCCCCCTGGTAGAAGGCTGGCTAGGCTTGCCGAAAGAAGCCAGCTTATCTCTGCTCCTTGGGATAATAAGAAGGGAATTGGCGGTACTGCCTTTGCTTGAGCTAAATCTAAGCACTTTGCAACTGGTAGTAGGTTCGGTAATAGCTCTATTCTACCTGCCCTGCCTGTCGGTATTTGCGGTGCTGGCAAAGGAGTTCTCGCTGAAAGCTGCAGTCTTTATAGGTGTATTGACCACAACTTTCGCCTTTATCTTCGGCGGGATAATCAATAAACTGGGCGGCCTGATACTGGGAGTATTGTGATGGGAGAGGCTTAGTATGATAGCAGTTTGCACTGAATGTATAGAGAGAAACTTTTCCAAGAGCAATTTTCTAATAAAGCTGTATGGGCTGTATTACAGAAATATTGTAAAAAACGAGGTAAAATTGGCCGGAATAAGAAGCTGTGACAGGATACTTTGCATCGGCGGCGGGCCCATTCCCTCTACAGCCATAGAAATGGCAAGGCAGACCGACGCCTGTGTTCATGTCATTGATATGGACGGCACTGCTGTGGTATGTGCCAGGGATGTAATAAAGAAGCTGGGTCTCGCGCATAAGATTACGGTAGAGCAGGCTAGGGGAGAAGAAGTGGATATCAGCCCGTACAATGTAATCCACGTTGCCTTGCAGGTTAGGCCAAAAGAGGCCGTTTTAAGGCATATCTGGAATAACTGCAAGCTGGGAGCAAGGATTATCGTGCGCATGCCGAAGAAGGGCCTCAGGTCCTTTTATTCAAATGTAACGGATGCCTTTATAGAGAGAAATTCCGACTACGTCAGCTTTGACTCTTCCGGCTTGTGCGCCAATACCATGGATAAAACTTTGCTGATGGTGAAAGCTTAGAGGATGACTATGAAGAGAGAATATAAACTTGTCCTGTATGCCCTGGGAGCTTTCATGCTGGGCTATATAGTGCTAAGTGCCGATTGGATAGAGTTCTACACCTATCTACAGGTAACACCGGTAAAGGTTATAGTGCTGCTGTTGTTTTACCAGTGCATCACTAAGCTCCTGATCAACATTCAGTGGAAATCCCTGGCCAGTGAGGTCTGTGGCGAAGTCTCTTTTCTGGATGTAGTCCTGGCTAATGCTACGGGAGATATAATGGACGGTCTCACGCCCGGAGTTAAGATGGGGGGAGAGCTTGGAAGGATTTTTGCGCTGAAGAGCCGGGCAGATATCGATATTGCCGATGCCAGCATAATCGTGGGCCTGCAAAAAACCTTTAGCCTGTTTAGTTTCCTCCTCTTGACGTTGGGGAGTGTAACCTGGTTTAGTCTCAGCTTTGGCGGAAGCGATAAGTACTATTTATATATATTCACTGCGGCAATTGCGGCATTTATAGTGATATTTGCCGCTCTAATATTATTTGTCCTAAAACCTGAAACTATCATGGGGCGGCTGGGCAGAATATCTAGGGGTTCTAAAACAATAATCAAGATTGAGGAAAGCTTAAAGAAGTACAGCCAGATACTAAGAAGGCTTTTTAGCAACAAAAGGCTATTTTGCTCGCAGATGCTTTTGGGAATCTTCATTTGGAGTTTTTATGCCTTTAAGCTGCATGTGCTGGTGAAAAGTTACCATATCCAGATGGGTTTCTTTTCCCTGGCAGCCATCACCTTTTTATCTTATGCAATGGGCATGATTCCCCTGCTGCCCGGCGGCATGGGCAGTTTTGAAAGCTGCATGATACTGCTCCTGAAGCTCTCGGGCATCTCCGTGGAAATGGGAGCAGCCATTGCTATAGTGTTTAGGCTTGTGACTTTCTGGTTTGAGTTTATCTTAAGCGGCCTTATCTTAATCTTGGCCAGTGTCCCTGCAATTTGCAGAGGTGATAATGATGTTAAAATTCAAGTTTAAGGAGCGGAATCTGTCACACATAGTGCCTAATGCCATAACCTTTGCCAATATGGCCTTGGGTGTCATAGCCATATATTTAAGCATGGGTGCTACGGTAGACAAAATAAAAGCAGCCGCGGCAATTATCCTGATAGCCGGGGCTGCAGATAAACTGGATGGTTTTGCTGCCAAAAAACTGGGCTCCGTTAGCGAATTCGGCAAGGAATTGGACTCCCTTTGCGACCTGGTTTCCTTCGGTGTTGCTCCGATACTTGTTTGGTGGAATATGGGCATGGATTCACTGAACTTTGCCGTGTGCACGGTGTCCCTGCTTTACATCGGTGCCGGTGCATACAGGTTGGCTAGGTTTAACCTTGGCAAAGACAAGGGCTACATTGTAGGACTGCCCATAACCATAGCGGGCATGGCCATGGCGGGGAAGGTCCTCATAGATATCAGTTTCAGATTGGAATATATTACTAAAACTATCTTAATGCTTGAAAATCTTGGCCTTACCCTTTTGCTGTCCCTCCTGATGGCCAGCAGTTTTAAAATAAAAAGGCCCCTATAGGGCATTGAGCTCTTTTCCATCCTGATGCCTGTGTTCGCTGTACAGTTTTCTATATTGGTTTGGAGTCATGCCTTCAAAGCCATTGAATACTCGGCAAAAATAGCTTTGGCTGTTGAAACCGCACTCTAGTGTTATATCCATTATCGAAAGCTTTGTTTTTGCCAGGAGTTCCTTGGCTTTTTCAATTTTCATCTTGTTGACATGATGGGAAAAACTATTGCCTATGCATTTTGAAAACAGGTTGGAGAGATAGCTCTTGCTGACGTGGATAGCACTGGATACCTCGTCCAAGCTGAGCTCCTTGTCAAGGTTGTTCTTTATATATGCGAGGGCATCGTTGATTATGGGATTGTTTATCCTGCAAAGCTGGTCATTTATAAAGTTAAGGTACCGCTTGACCATCTCTTCCCCTACAAGAATCACGTCCTCTAGAGTTTGCCGTGCTTCTATTTCGTTCATGATACTATCTCTCATGTTAATAAGCTTTCTTATACATACTAGCCCTTTGCGGCAATTGACATACATTATACTGTTTAAGGAAACAAGGTAGTTTTTCATGTACCTCAATCTCGCCTCGGGCTCAAGTTCTTTGCTTATGATAACATTTACAATTCGCCTGTAGATGCTCAAAGCGTCCTCTTCAGCTTCGATGTTGACAAAGTGTATCAATTTATCTTCTAAAGAAACCATTATTTACCTCCCGTTTATGCGGCTTCAAATGAAAATGGTTTTCATTTATATTATACCAGTTATATTTAAAAGATGCCAGCAACACTTTTGTGAATAATTGGGGACAGGTACAAAAAATTCATCGGGATGAATTTTTTGTACCTGTCCCCAATTATTCACAAGTTTTCCATATCTGCTGATATAATATAGATAAGTAACTTTCAGAGGTGAAAACAAAATGAAAAAGCTGTTCCAGGGTGAAGAGATTGTGCATGGGGCTAAAATCTTGGGAGATATGATGAAAAAATCCGCAAGCACGGTAGTGCTGACGGGTGCCGGCATGGATACGGAAAGCAACATACCGGATTTTAGAGGAAAAAATGGCCTCTGGAGAAACATGAACCCCATGCTGGTGGCCAGTATCGACAATTTCTACAACAATTACGATGAGTTTCACGATTATTACACGACGCGGATAAAAAGGCTGGAGGACGTCAAGCCTCACGAGGGCCATTACATCCTGGCGGACTTTGAAAAGCGGGGGATTATCAAGAGCATCGCTACCCAGAACGTTTCGGGCCTGCACCATATGGCAGGCAGCAATAGTGTCTACGAACTTCACGGCAATATTAAAAGGGCAGTATGCAATAGCTGCAGGCGGGAAGCCAGCCTGGATGACTTTTTGAACAAGCAAAAATGTCAGCATTGCGGAGACCTCTTGAGGCCCGCCGTGGTATTGTTCGGCGAAGCCTTGCCGAGGGACATGTGGTCTTTGGCCGAAAAAGATATCAAGAACTGCGACTTGCTGATAGTTATAGGGACCAGCCTTGAAGTGTATCCGGTAAACCAATTTCCAAGAATGGCCAGGGGTAGGATTGCACTGATAAACAATGAGGACTTAAGCTATGGTCGCGAATTTGATATAAAACTCATAGGAAGGGCAAAGGAAGTCTTACAGGAACTAAGTAGAAATGTTTGAATGAATGAAAGTGAATAATTGGGGACGGGTGAATAATTGGGGACGGGTACAAAATATTCACGAGTGAATATTTTGTACCCGTCCCCAATTATTCACCCGTCCCCAATTATTCATATTTCAAAACAAAACGCCTTCAGGCAAAAACCGGAAGGCGTTTTATTTGAAGCCCCTGTCCAGGAGCTTGTTTTATTCGAAGATGATTATTGCGTCTTTGCACTTAATGCGAAGGGCAACGGTTTCTACGATGCGGAATACATGGTTAAAGTCCGTGGTTTCCAGGTACCCGGTTTCTATGTCCTTACCCACGGCAAGGTCCATGTACTGAGGCTCGGCGCATACCATGACTGCCTTGCCCTCGCCCAAGACCGGCGAGCTGTATATATGGCCATTCAATATTTTCCTGATGCGCTCTTCTTCTGTCATTCCCAGCGAAGGCTGCAGGCGGTATAGCTTATAGTACATATCGGGGCTTAAAATCAGGCTGTACCGGCCGATAAGGCTCTTGCTCTGGAACTGGGCGATGGCTGAAACAACGTCGGTAAAGGCATTTTCGCCGACGGTCCAATCGGACCTTGAAATCTTGGAAGCGCCCTCTGCAGTGAAGAGGCCTTCCAAGCCCAGGAACTCATCTCCGAAGAATATGAGCCT
>LFRM01070860.1_pt1 | contig 11096 bp, 10 predicted proteins | sample 618341 | NCBI WGS metagenome assembly LFRM01 (sample SAMN03654438, study PRJNA283298) | anaerobic digester metagenome | isolation source: pool of bioreactors CSTR01a, CSTR02a, and CSTR03a thermophilic anaerobic... | place: Denmark: Kgs. Lyngby | collected 2014-05-21
AAGCGGAAAAGAACTGCCTGCCTATGATGGACAAAGAGCTATCACGCAGTGCAGAGGGTCTGCTTCGCGGCATGGGCGTCACGCTGCTCACAAGCACTCGCCTCACGGGCATTGCCAAAAACGACCATGGTTTCCTTGTCACAGCGCAGAAAAACGGCGAGCAGGAAATCATCTGCGACCGTGTGCTGCTGGCAACAGGGCGCAGGGCGCAGACCAGCGGATTATTTGCGCAGGGCGCGGAAATAGCGATGGAGCGCGGTACGATTGTCGTTGATCGTGATTTTCAAACAAATGTTAAGGGTATTTATGCCATCGGCGATGTCAACGGCATTTACCAGCTTGCGCATGTCGCGCATGCACAGGGACTTGCAGCCGTCGCGCATATGCGCGGCAGACGCGTGCCAGTTGACACCCAGCTGATCCCAAGCTGCGTTTATACCACCCCTGAAATTGCCAGCGTTGGCATTACGCAGGATGAAGCGAAAGCGCATGGCACTGAAATCGTTGTGGGCAAGGCGCTTACCACACAAAATGCCCGAAGCATGATCGAAAATCTCGGTCGAGGCTTCATTAAATTAATTTTCGAGAAGGACACTGGGATTCTTTTGGGTGCACAGTTATTTTGTGGGCGCGCAACGGATTTCCTTGGCGAATTAACGCTTGCAATTTCGCTCAAACTAACGGGGAAACAATTGCTTGGCACCATGCGTGCGCATCCCACATTCTACGAAGCAGTTGGAGAAGCTGTGGAAAAAGCATTGGGAAAAAAGTAAAAAAACGCCTCATAAGTGGCTAGTCGTGCCGTCTTTGGGAAGGATTGTCGCAAATACCTTCCACTGCTTTTGCACACAATAGCCGCGAGGAGGCGAATAGCATTGAAAAAAACATGGATTCTTCTGGTGATCTCTATACTATGCATGGGATTGTTCTCGTCTTGCGCAAGCAACGCCGATGTCATGCCTAGTCCGCTCCCAACAGTCAGCATGATGCCTAGTGCCAATCCTGCAACGACTATGCCACCCGTAGCAACTGTTATGCCAACCACGATAATGCCTACAACTGAAGCAGGCATTAATTCCATTGAGGATTCTCTTCGCGTAAGCGATAAGATTTCCGAGGAAGTGGAAAAGCTCTCTGAGCTAAAAACCGCGGTAGCAGTTGCAGCTGGTAACATGGTCATCATTGGCGTGGATTACGACACCAAATATCAGGGTGGACTAACCGACCGTATGATGCAGATGATTGACCAGCGTGTTCAGACCGTGGACAAAGCCATCACCGTCGTTCGCGTAACAGAAGAGAAGGCTGAGATGGACAAAATCAAGGCGCTCAAGGAAAAGGTTGATAGCAAGGACATCACCTTTACCGAACTGCAAACGCAGGTTGCTGACATTGGCAGCACCATCGCTGGCGGCAGCAACATGGACATGGAAATGCCCCAGACCACCACAGGCGTTTAATCGGAAAAATCAGCTCATTTGCAGCTGAAAAGCAGAAGATTCAATGCATGAAGCCAAACAAAGCCGCACGGCCATTACGCCGTCGGCTTTGTTTGTTTATAGGGACGCATGCAAAAAACACGCCCTTGAGCGATTGGCTCAAAGGCGTGTTTAAATGATTTGTTCGATTTGTGATTACTCGGTAACTGTTGCAGCTTCGATCTCTGCGATGCTGGGGGTTGCGCCGGTGTAATCAACGGTGGACTCTGAGAGCCACTGCTCCATGGTGGTCGAGTAAAGCTCGTTTTGCATGGTTTCAAGCAATGCAGTACGCTTTGTTTCGCGCTGTGCATCAGTCATGGCAATAGCGCCTTCAGGCACATCAGCGATGTACTTTACGATGTGGATGCCGTAGCTGCTCAGGTAAGGAGCGGATACTTCGCCCACGGTATCAACGCTGAATGCAGCTTCGACAAACTCAGGAACGTAGTTGCTGGAAACAGAAGCGACTTCATAACCATCGGTCATGTAGGGCTCTGTGGTCATGCCAGGATCGGTTGCGGTGCCGTCAGCGCCGATGGCATAGGTTGCAATCAGTTCGTCAAAATCAGCGCCTTCAGCGACCTTCTGGTTGATCTCGTCGATGGTAGCAGCCAAAGATTCAAGGATCGCAGCCTCTGCAATGTTGACCTGTTCCTCGGTTACAGGCTCTGTTGCTTCAGTTTCTTCCGCTGCTGCATCGGTTGCTTCAGTACCAGTGGTCTCTGCGGTTGCCATATCCTGCTGCTCTTCGAAGGAAGCCTGCAGGTTGGTGTATGTTTCCATCAGCGTGGTGTCCACTTCAAGCAAAATGTGCTTGACAGAGCGGAAGCCGGCGGGACGGTACCATGCATAGTCCATGGTGGCGTCTGTGCCATACATCATGGAGTACATTGCCATTTGGTCAACATACATGTTATAGTCGACATAAGCTGCGATATCGTTTTGATACAGCTCTTTGTCGGATGCGAGCTGCTCTTGGTAGGACTGCTCGATGTCTTCATCCGAAACCACTGCGTCCTGAACCATCAGGTTTTGAACCTTGGTCAGGATGGAGTAGTGCTGATATTCTTCGCGAAGGGTTTCTTTGCTATAGCCTGCTTCGTTGTAGTAGGCTTCAGCAGCGGCGTTAGCAACAGCTTTTTCTTCGTCTGTGCTCTCGTCGGTCAGGTCAGCATAGAAATAGCTGATGTAGTTAGCAAGAGCGCTGTCCCAATCTGCATCAGATAGGCTGTCGCTTTCAGCGATTTCGGCTTCTGTCATTTTGTCAAAGCCAAGCTCGACTGCCTTTTGCATGAGCAAACGCTCAACAATGGTGTTATCAAGTGCAGCAGCGCGGAACAACTGGATGTTCTCCTGCAATGTCATGTCATAGTAATCGCCGTAGTTAGCAGCGAGGTTTTCGTAACCGGCCTCAATGTCACCCCATGTAATGGATTCGCCATTGATGGTTGCAAGCACGGTATCCTGTGCAAGCTCTGTAGCAGTAGTTGCTGCGGCGGTTGTTACCTCGGTTGGGTCCAGGGTCGTTGCATCTTCTGCGAATGCTGCTGCGCCTAGCATCATGCTTACGCATAGCAACAGGGAAATGAGTTTTTGAAGCTTTGTCATTCGGTCAACGTTCCTTTCAAAGACGGATTATCAAAGAATGCGGGCGTCCAAAGATGCAATGCTGTGATATGCACATGAGGCAACCTTACGTTTGATATCAAAAAATATTATGACATAACAAATGGCTTTGCGCAAGGGTTTTGCAAACTAATGCTAGAATGTTACAGTACATTCACACGTTATTCACTTAATGTAAACGGAGGCGGACAGATGAAGCTGATGATCATCAAATCAAGGCGTGTATTGCATTTGCTGGAAAATGAAAAAAGCCGCTTTGTTTGCCCGATTGCGCTTGGACGCGAGCCGCTGGGCACCAAGAAAATGGAAGGCGATGGAAAAACCCCCGAGGGAATTTACCACATTTGCCTAGTGAAGGCCGATGGAAAATATGGGCGCAGCCTCGGGCTTGATTACCCATCTGCCCAAGATGCAATGTCTGCTTTTAATGAGGGGCGCATAGACGAGCAAACCCTGGAGGCAATCAACCTTGCCCATGCGCAAAGCCGCCGCCCGCCGTGGGGTACACCCCTTGGCGGCGAGATTTACATCCATGAGGGCGGGACGGATAGCGACTGGACAGCGGGATGCATCGCTGTATCTCCTAGTGATATGGACGAAATATACCCCATATGGGAGCGGATCACGCAGGTTGTAATCGTGGCGTAAACAGTCATATGGGTTTATTTGATCTGTTTCCTACAGCGTTCCGTTTTTAAGACGCTCCTGTGCTTCCTTCAAAATCTTCTCAGTTGCCGATACGCCGCAGCGCGTTGCGCCGATAGCGCGTGCTGCGAGCACCGTATCAAGATCGCGAATGCCGCCGCTGCCCTTGACCTGCACGGTCTTTGGCACGGACGCGACCATGAGCTTGAGGTCATCTAGCGTGCAGCCGGCAGAGCCGTAGCCCGTGCTGGTCTTCACCCAATCCGCACCTGCCTGCGTTGACATTTCGCATGCGCGCACCTTCTGAGCATCGCTTAAGTAGCAGGTTTCAAGGATGACCTTTACCTTTGCATCGGCGGCGTGCGCTGTGCGGCAGATCATGTCGATTTCGTCCTGTACATACTGCTCGTCCCCGCCGATCATGCGGCCGACGTTGATCACCATGTCAAGCTCCACGCAGCCGTCATCAAGCGCAGCTTTGGCTTCCAAAAGCTTGATTTCGGGCTTGTGGTTGCCATGGGGGAAACCGATGACGGTGCAGACCTTGACATCGCTTCCGCGAAGCATTTTCTCCACCAGCACCATATCGCCCGGGCGTGCGCAAACGCTGGCGGTGTCGTATTGCAGCGCGATTTCGCAGCCGCGGCGGATATCGTCTTGGGTGAGGAAAGGCTGCAATGTGCTGTGATCCAGCATCTTGGAAATATCATGCAGGGTAATGTTCATATGAAAATCCTCCTTTGATTGTTGGCATATCGATTGATTGCATCAGCCAATGGTTGGCTTGCTATCGGGCTGTATGAGGTCTTGCATAGCGATCTGCTTGATTTTGGGTACGGCGGGATGTACCTCGCTATCGTGCGCCCGCTCTGAGGTGTTCGCCGCCGCTGGCGGCTCTGCGGCATCATCAAGCATGGAGAGCTGCTCCGCGGGAACAGGGGACGGATTGGCGGCGAGCTTAGCCTGTGCAATCTTAGCCTGCGCGGCGGCTTCGCGGCTTGAAAAAATCTCGTCTGCCGCAGCGGCCAGTGCATTTACATCATTCATGGGTTCATCCGTTCCGGACGTTCCATCATCCACATCCACATCCTCAGGCTCAACAAACTCGTTGTCCCGCTCGAGGGTCGGGTCGTATAGCTCCGTGTGGGCAAAAAACTTAATGCTGCTGCGCATGGCATAGCCGCTTTCAACGCTCTGCTCGCGCAGTGCATCAACCGCAAAGGGCGGGGCTTTGGTGAACTCCGATTCGTCCTGCAAGCCAATTTGCGCGCGGTGTTTGCGGTCCAGATAGTGGATGTCCGCATCGTAGCCGCTCATGGGGCAGCCGCCCAGCTGCGACTCGGTTTGCTGGATGAAGGTGGTGAGCTTTCGCACCTTTTGGTCAAGGCGAGACTGCGCACGCGTGTAGGCTTTTGTGCCTTCCTCCAGCTGAGAGAGCGCACTCTCCCTGCGATACATCGCATCAATCAGCCGCCCCTTGTATTCTTGGAGCTCCGCAAGCGCCTTCATGCGAAGAAATGGCTGAGCGGATAGCGTGGTATTCTCGCATAGAATGCTGACAGGGTCATGCTCGATTTTTCCCTGACGCCACAGCTCATCGCTCTCGCTCAGGTAGATCAGCTTATTGATCATGCCAAGGGGATTCATGCCGCGCCCGTAGGCGGGGTTGTTGATGGTGGAAGTCTGCATGAGCGGCAGCGAACGGTCGCGCAGCAATACCACCCTGATTTGATCGGGATACGTACCATAGCTGCCTTTGCCGCTTTGGGCAGGGGCGATCTGGAAGCCGCCGCAAAGGGCAGCGATATCCAGCGTCATGGTTTGTTTATTGAGGTAGGCTGCGACATCTTGGTAGGGCATCCAAAGATCGCGTATCGTATCGTCCCCCTCAAAATACAGCTGCGCAAGGCGCAGGGTTGTTCTGGAGGCGGGGATGGATTCAAAGGTATCACAGCCATAGCGGAAAGGCACGTACTGGGGGATATGCTCCGCTTTCTTGGCATGCTCGGTATACAGGTCGGTCTTGCTTTCCTCGTCCTGCAAATTCTTGATAATGCTCAAATCCTGCATCAGCCGCCCGATCTCGGATTGGGTGATTGTTACGGGTTCAAGCATGTTTTGGATGATGTAATCCCCTTCGAATTTCGCTGCATCATACGCTTCGCCGTGCGCCATGCGCTCCTTCATATAGGCGGTAAAATGTGCGCATCGGCGGGTGATGAGCATATCGGTTTCGGGCGCGCGCACAATGCCGCCCCCGCGCGGGTAAATGCTCTCTGGTACCGCGGCCGCCTGATGTCCGCCGCCAATGAGGTAGATGCATAGCCTCTCGCCAAGAAACGGCTCATACTGGGGGAAGGCAGCCGCCCACGACGGATCCACAGTGACTACGCCGCGCCCATGGAAATTCCCGTCGTAATCAAGATTACGGCGTTGATTGTCACCCCTGTAAAGCTCGGGCATTTGCGCATAGAGCTTGGTGTGATATTCAATTGGATCAATGGAGAAGCCCGCAAACGACTTGCGAACGAGGTTCCCCGCCTTCTTGCCGATATAGCTCATGTTTTGCACGAGCTCGATGGGGAAGAGGGGGAGGAATGAAGAAAAACGCGCAGGCACGGCGTTCCCTTGCTGTTGATAGGCAATGCGTGCCTTTGCCAGCAAAAGCTCCTTATCAAGGCCTGCATAGCTGATAATACCCGCTTGTCCAGTTATTAGACGCATGAGACCGGCCTCCCTTCGGGCAGGGCAAACGAACGGGGAATTATAGATCGTATACGAATTGCAATTTAGGTAGCAGTCGATCGACTGTGAGCTTTAGGTATAAGGGCGGCGCCTCGCGGTCAGTATAAACAACGTAGGCTTGTCCATCCTCAGCGCAAAGCATGAGCAATAGCGGATCACCCTGATCGCATGTGCCTGCCATGGTGAAGCTCAAAGGCAGATTGGGGTGCTGGGTTTGGTAGAGCGTTGCTTCTTCAAATGCGCGCGATGGCGGCGCTAAATCTGTGTTTTTATAGGTTTCAAAGGTGCGTCCGTACAGGAAGCTCAGCGGGCTGCCCATATGCGCAACGGGGAGATGAAACCGGATCTCCAGGAACTGGCACATGGACAGATAGTCCACAATGCTGTAGTGGAATTTCTCTGCCTGATCCCCTAGCGGTGCGATTCCGTCCGTCCATGCGATGGGTTGCCAAAAGGCGAACCCTGCGCGCTGACAGCCGGGAACAACGAGTTTGGTTTCCATTGGTGTACGCGTGTATGTCAGGGGTCTGCGCCCCGTCTCTTTGATTGCAGTTTGTTGAAAACGAATCAGATAATCACGCATGATGGGCTTAATGGCCGCTTGCATGCCTTTCCCTCCTCATGTTAACATGCCCCGTTTGCGCTCTCCTTGCCGGCAACGCGGTGATAGGTGATGCGCGCACAGGTTTGCCCTGTATGCGGGTCTGTAAAGATCAATATATGACCAAAGGGACAATCGATTTTTACATTTTGCTTGGTATCGGGACAGGGGTCCTTCATGCAAAGCGCGGTAAAAATGAACGCCCGCTGGCGCGATGATGGAATCAGAAATGGATGGCTCGCGGTATGGACGGCGAGCGTAATGGTGCGAAGCTTATCAGCCCTTAGCATGCCGATCACCGATAGGCTGCCCCCATGAACGGGATGAGAGCCAAGGCTGATCATATCAGCAGCCATGCGGGATGGCTGCGATGGGATTTCATCGCGGTTCATCTTTGGCAAAAGGCAAAAACCATCGGAAAAAGTCAGGCTTCCCGATTCTTGATGCAATAAGGACATAGGTACGCTCCTTTGTAAGGCATCGCGGTATCGGAAAATAAAAGCCGACAACTTTCATCCTTACCTATAGAAGTCTATCATTGCAAAAGCACCCTGTCAACTGCTCTTCATGGGTTTTTGCCGGATGGGCGGGCGAAGATGGCGGGTTGAATTATTTCTGTAAAAAGGGTATACTATCTCAGATCAATACATCATACAACATATTGTTCTTGGAGTGATATGTTGAAGGAGAAATAGAAAACCACATAAGGAGGATTCATCATGAAACTATCGGTTTTTAATCCTGTTCTTTCCGGACAGCCATTCGAAGAGGCGATGAAGTATCTTGCTGACAGCGGCGTGCAGGCAGTGGAGGTAGGCTGCGGCGGTTTCCCGGGAAACCGGCATTGCGATCCCGCAGTGCTGCTTCATGACGATACAAAGCTTGCGGAGTTCAAACAGGTGTTTGAGAAAAACAATCTGGAAATCTGTGCACTGAGCGCCCATGGCAACCCCGTTCACCCTGACAAAGAGCAGGCAAAGCGTTATCATGATGATTTTATCGGCGCAGTGCTATTGGCTGAAAAACTCGGCGTAAAGCGCATTATTACCTTCAGCGGCTGCCCTGGCGGCAGTGCTGAGGATAAGACCCCTAACTGGGCGACCTGCGCATGGCCGGATGATTTTCAGGCGATTTTGAAGTATCAGTGGGATGAAGTGCTCATTCCTTACTGGCGCGAAGCAACCGCTTTTGCAGCGGCACACGGCATTGAAAAGATCGCACTTGAGATGCACCCCGGTTTCTGCGTCTACAACCCCGAAACCCTCATGCGCCTTCGTGCGGCAGTCGGCCCGCTCATCGGTGCAAACCTTGACCCAAGCCACCTGTTCTGGCAGGGCATCGATCCTGTGGCCGCGATTCGCTACCTTGGGGATGCGATTTATTTCTTCCATGCCAAGGACACCAAGATCGATCCGATCAATTGCCCCGTTAACGGCGTGCTGGATACCAAGAGCTTTACCAACGAGCGCGAGCGCAGCTGGCTGTTCCGCAGCGTTGGCTATGGGCATGACTACGCTGTGTGGAAGGATATCGTGAGCAACCTGCGCATGGTAGGCTATGACGATGTGCTGAGCATTGAGCATGAAGATGCGCTGATGAGCGTGAACGAAGGTCTGCAAAAAGCCATCTCATTCCTCAAAGAGGTCATCGTTTTTGAAGACAAGAACACGGATATCTTCTGGGCGTAAACGAGCATCGGAAAAGATCGGGGTTTCGCCCTTGTATTGTTGCTGTTTCCAATTTCCCATACGAAAATTCCCCAGTGGTCTATCATTTTAATCGTTTCAAACACATAGGTATTTCCCTATCTTGAAACTACAAGGAGTGTTTTGATGGCAAGGCTTTTTGGCACTGATGGTGTACGCGGCATTGCAAATACAGAACTTACATGCGATATTGCCTTTCGGCTTGGGCAGGCTAGCGCCTATGTGCTGGCTAGTGATGTACATAGACCAACGATTATGGTTGGGCGCGATACAAGGCTGAGCGGCGAAATGCTGGAGAGTGCGCTGGTTGCAGGGATTTGCAGCGTAGGTGCGCGTGCGGTGCTGGTTGAGGTTCTGCCAACACCTGCCATTGCTTACCTCACCCGATATTATGAAGCGGATGCTGGTGTTGTGATCAGCGCGAGCCATAATACGGTGGAGTACAACGGCATTAAGTTCTTTGATAAAAATGGCTGTAAACTGCCTGATGCGATTGAGGATAAGTTCGAAGAAATCGTGATGAACGGTCTTCCCGAAGGCACTGAAATGCCGACGGCGGAGCGAGTGGGTCGTCCTGTTCGCCAGCGCAACGCCTCGCGCCGTTATGTGGATTTCGTCAAGGAAACCACGGATGTCCGTCTGGATGGTCTGCATGTGGTACTGGACTGCGCTCAGGGCGCGAGCTACGAGGTGGCACCGACGGTCTTCAAGGAGCTTGGCGCACAGGTGAGTTGCTACTATCATGAGCCTGATGGCACAAATATCAATGAAAATTGCGGTTCGACGCATCCCAGACGCCTTTGCGAGCTGGTGCGTGAGCTGGGCGCGGATGTTGGGTTTGCGTATGACGGCGATGCGGATCGTCTGCTTGCAGTGGATGAGCGCGGTCAGCTGATCGACGGCGATCGCGTGATGGCGATACTCGCTATCTACCTCAAGGAGCAGGGGCGACTTCGAGACAACACGATCGTAGCAACGGTGATGAGCAACATGGGTCTTGATATCTGCATGAAGAAAAACGGCATCAAAATGCAGAAGACCAGAGTCGGTGACCGCTATGTGCTTGAAAAGATGCTGGAGGATGGATACAACCTCGGCGGCGAGCAGAGCGGGCATGTGATCATGCTGGACTATAACACCACGGGCGATGGTCTGGTCACCTCCATTCAGCTCATCAGCGCCATGGTCAAGGCGCAGCAGCCCCTCAGCCATCTGGCTAAGGTGATGCAGAAAATGCCTCAAAGTCAGTTCGCAGCAAATGTGGATGACAAAAAGAAGTATGACTTTGATAAGAATGAAAAAATCACCGCCATGATTGCCCAGCTTGAAAAGAAGTATAAGGATCAAGGCAGATTGGTGATTCGCGCAAGCGGCACAGAGCCCAGAGTGCGCGTGATGATCGAAGGTCCTGACCAAAGAGAGCTGGAGAAAGACGTCTACACACTAAGCAAGTTAATTGAAAAAGAATTGGTATAAATCAAAAAGAGGCAGTTGCATGAAAAATGCAGCTGCCTCTTTTTTGATTGGCATAAACGCAGTATTTGCTATGACCATCCAAATTCAGTCAAAGACCAAGGTGCCTCATCAAGTGAATGTAGCGCCCTTTGCGGCGGCCTTGGCATCGGACTCCTTTTCTTGCTCGTACATGGCTTGCATGCTTGAGAGGAGCTCGCGCGAAAGACGTAGCTTCTCGTCATTTGCACCGTTGGCGGGGTCGTATGGTATGGCCTCGCCGATGGTCAATGTGCGTTGGCTTTTGCTGGCGTAGATGGGCACGAATACGGCCTTTTTCTTGGTCTTTGCGTAGTAAAGAGGCGCGATCATGGTAAAGCCTGTGTACAGATCGCCCACGCCTTCGCTCACATAGCCCCGCTCGCCCTCAGCATGATCCTCGCCGTTTTCAGGGAAGATGAGGATATTGTCTCCTGCCTGCATCGCATCGATGGTCATGCGGAAGGTTTTCATGAGTTCATGAGGCTGACCACGGTATACGGGGATGGCTTCCAGACTGCTGAAAAGCCAGACCATAATCGGAGTGAAAAGCTTGATGATGGGGCGTTTCCATTTCTCGGGAATCCATTTCTGGCGCAGCATGGTGCCTTGGTACATATGCTCGATGATGGCTTCCTCGTCCATCATATGGCTGATGGTCCAAGGGCGGAAGGTGATGGGGATATAGAGGTTGGCGGCAACGGGGCCGTAGATTTCGCCGTGGTTGCATACGAGTATCATGTTGCCGTCCTCATAGGGGGCGAGGTTTTCAGTGCCAATGACCTTGTGATAGTACAGGGG
>LFRM01046866.1_pt1 | contig 11091 bp, 1 predicted proteins | sample 618341 | NCBI WGS metagenome assembly LFRM01 (sample SAMN03654438, study PRJNA283298) | anaerobic digester metagenome | isolation source: pool of bioreactors CSTR01a, CSTR02a, and CSTR03a thermophilic anaerobic... | place: Denmark: Kgs. Lyngby | collected 2014-05-21
TAGATGCTAATCTAGTAGATTATTTACCCCAAGGATTAGAGTTTGTCAGTGTTAAATCAGTTCATAAGCTATTAGTTGATTCAAATGGTGGCCTCACAACTGGTGCCGTTCTTAGTATTCCAATATTTACTCTAAGCGATGATGACAAAATAGTTTCTATACCCCTGGGTGACCTTAATGGAGAAGCGAGAAGAGTTGTAATTGTCACAAGGGTAAAACCAGAGTATGGATCAGGAAATCAAACCTTTATAAACGAGGCACAACTTTTTAGCGGTGAGGATCCTACGAGTGAAAAAGTTGACGCCACTGAAGAAATTTTTAGGGTTACTGGAATTGAAAAGACTGTATCTTCATCAGTTAGCCCTATAACATGGACTATCTCATACCGCGGTAATGGGGAAGATGAAAATTCTGTAATCGATATCGTGGATGAGTTTAGTTTTTTGGATAGCGACGAATTTGAAACCGATGAAATAATGCTTCATTTAGTTGCAGAAAGTGCCAAGCTTGGCAACGATCTAATAGATGACAATAAAGTAGTAATAGATTCAACCAATAGTAAAAAAATCACTTTCACAGGTATGCCTAATGCACCGGGAAAGTTGTACACAATTACCTTTCAAACCAGTGTTGCCTATGGCCCTGGCACCACTAATACCTCTTATAAGATAAAGAACACTGCATCTCAAGGAGATAATAATAGTACGGTATATAAAGCTGTTACTCGCAATAAGAGCTTTGAAAAAGAATATGGTAGAATTTTTCCTGAAAATGGCAAGACCATGGTGGAATGGGAAATAACCATAAACCAAAATAGTGAGAACTGGTCAGAGGCGGAACTCAGGGATTATATACCAGAAGGCTTTACCTTCATAAGAGCTGAAAAAGATGGATCATCCTTACCTACAAGTGTAGGAACTGATGATGAAGGCAATGAATATATTAAGATTCCACTCGCTGGACCAATCACAAGTCCTACAGAAATTAAAATAATAACTGAGTTAACTAGTCCAAATGACGAAATATTTGATGATCTAGCAACTGGTGTAATTGAAAATAAGGCCGTACTTGGCTGGAAATATAGCACAGATGGTGCTATTGGACCTCAACCCGGAGGCTCATCAGGCGTTGGTGGACCAGGTACTCAACCTGGGGGAACTGGCGGCTATTCAGGTTGGTACTGGGGCGAATTTGGTGGTAAGTTTTCTACAGATAAGTTAAAAGTAACCATTAGTAAGAAAGCTGTTAGTGCTGGTTCTAATGGCACTGTAACTGACCATACTTCGAATAGGCTTACTTGGGAAACAGAAGTTACCACTTATGTTGGAAGCTTAGTTAACCATTCTGTAGTCGATACTTTAACTAGTAATAACCACAGCTATGATACGACATCATTTAAAATTGTATTCCCAGATAGTACTGAGCGCACACTGCAACAAGGAGTGAATTTTATAGAAGTTGGGGGCAATTTAATACTAGAATATAATTTAGTATTTACTACTGATAGTGCAGGTGTTAAAGGCTTTGCCCTAACGCTCATTAATGGATCTATGATAGCTAATGACACCTATAATAACTTTAAGCTACAGTATGACACAACATTTGTGTTAAGCGGGTTAGAGGAAAAAACAAACAACACTTTTACCAACCAAGTTGACCTTAATGATAGTGATGACAACAAGCTTGTAGGTGCTAATGCTAGCCAGAAGCTACTCAAAAGAGTTTCAGAAAATGGATACAAGAAGGGTACATTTGATTCGAGCGATAGGACTATTAAGTGGGCAGTTGAACTGAACCATAAGGGTAAATCTATTGCGGCGAATAAGACCATAGAAGATATTTTAGCAAACAATCAGGAGTATGTTCAAGGATCAGTCAAGCTTTATAGGACTACTTTAAATGCAAATGGCACCCTGAATACAACTGATAAAATACCGTTAAATGAAGGCGAAGGTGGATTTTATGACCTGAGCTTTGAAGATACTCCAGGGAAGAAGATGGTAATAACATTCAATGAAAACTTTAATTATCCTCTTATCCTAGAATATGAAACAAAAGCCATAGGAGTGTCTACAGAAAATTATAGCAATACTATACAATTTAATGGGAAAAGTTATACTGATACGGTAAAACACACGAAACACAATGACTTTATAGATAAGAACAACCTAGCCTCTCGAATCTTTTTGGGAGAGGAACTAGATTGGGAGATTAGAATAAATGATAGTCTTTCAAAAATAGAAGGATTTGAGCTTACAGACAATCTTGGTGGAGAGGAGGATGTTCTTTTACTTCTGGGTAAGCCAGAAATTCGTAAGCTAGCTAATCCAAGCCAAACATGGGATAGTGCAATAGATGTTACTGATGACTTTATTTTTTATGAACTCGATGGAGGTGGATTTAAACTTGAGATAGGTACTTTAGACCCCAATGTTTATATTATTAAATATAAGACCATCGTATTAAAAGTTGGTACATTTACTAATATTGTCACAATTGCGTTTGGTGATGAAACAAAGACTGGTGATTCAACTTTTACATCTGCAAAAAGGTCAGGAGGAGGTGCCTCTGGAGAACTTGCTCCAAATGAGCTAGCCTTAATCGTGAATAAGGTTAAAAAGGGAACTAGAGATCTAATTACTTTACCAGCGAAATTCAAATTATTTACTGATGTTGAACTGGGTAATGGTAACACACATGTAGTTGAAGACCCAGATGTTTACACAACAGTGAACGGTGTGATTAGCGGTATTGTTTTAGTGATTGACCCCAATAGATCATATTACCTTGAAGAAGTTGATCCTCCGACAGGATATCAACCCATTTCAGGTGAGATATCCATAAATTACGAGGATGTAAATTCTGATTTAATAGAGATAAGTGAAGATGGAAAAGTAGTCACGCTGTATGTAGAGAATGAAAAAGAGACCATTGACATACCTGTAGAAAAGAAATGGGAAGGTGGGCCATCAAAGGCAGACCTCGAGCTGGAGATAAACCTAACTCGTGAGAGTATCGTAGGAGATGAGGATAATCCAGATGCGGATCCAACCATAGTAAAAGATCCTGTTTTTTCTGACACTATAATACTGGATAATAATGATCCATCCTGGATTGGTGAATTTACTAATCTAGATAAATATGACGATGAAGGCAATCTTTACAATTATATTGTTGAAGAAGGTGGTTTAAAAGATTCGGATGGCAATACTGTTAATATCTATACAACTTCAGGACCTGTATTAAATGATGAAGGTGTCTATGTAATAACCAACACCTACAACATTCCCACAGGAGATATATCAGCATCTAAAACCTGGGCCAACGGCGAAACTAAGTGGGTAGATATATGGTTCCAGCTATATAGAGAGATCTCTGACGAGGCGCCAGAGGCAGTGGGTAATCCTGTTAAGGTGGATAAACCAGTAGGTGAAGTAAATAATACCACAGTTGTAAATCCAAGCATTTGGGAAGGTCTTGAACTAACTGATAATGATGGAAATGACTATATCTATACTGTAGAAGAGGTAGATGAGGATGGTGAACCACTAGTCCTTGAGAATTTTGTTGCCACCTATAATGTTGATGAAGAGGGTGTACTAAATGTAACTAACACCTACGAAATACCAACTGGAGAAGTTAAGGCAACTAAAAAATGGGTTAATGGCGAAACTGTTAGGGAAACTATTTGGCTAAAGCTTTATAGATCCTTAAATGAAGATGGCGAGGATAATGAAGCAGTAGATGTTGAGCTTGCAGAGTTAGCTCCTGTAGATGGTAAAGATAATTATGAAGCTATTTGGACAAAAGTTGATTTAACAAATAACAGAGGTGAAGCATATTACTTCTTTGTTAAAGAGGTTGATGTAGAAGGTAATCTACTAGACCTAGAGAATTTCAATACCTCCTATGATATAGAAGAAAAACTTGTAACCAACACCTATGTTATTCCAAAGGGAGACATAGAAGCATCTAAAACCTGGGTTAACGGTGAGGCTCAGCGAGTAGACGTGTGGTTCCAACTGTATAGGAAAATTTCTGGCAAAACAGCTAGAAGGGTTGGAAATCCAGTTAAGGTTGATAAACCAGCTGCTGGAGTTGATCATATATTAGTAAATCCAGCGGTATGGAAATCTTTGGATCTTACAGATATTCATGGAAATGACTATATCTATACTGTAGTAGAAGTGGATAGTAGAGGTAGACCACTAAGGCTAGAAAACTTCAATACCACCTATGGAGAAGATGGATTAAGTGTAACCAACACCTATGAGATTCCTAAAGGGGAAAAAAGTGCTGAAAAGATTTGGATTGATGGTCAAAAGCTTCGTCAAAAGGTTTGGTTCCAACTCTATAGATATTTGGATGTAGATGAGCACAATAACCCAGTAGACGCTAAAAAAGTTGAGGATCCAAAACTAAGCGGCCCTGTAGGTGGAAGAGATAGATATACTCTAATCTGGAATCCAGTTGAGCTAACAGATGAGCAAGGAAACTATTATAAATTCTTTGTTAAAGAAGTTGGTGAGGATGGAAATACACTTAGGATTGAGAACTTTACTACTACCGAGCGTGGTCTTAAGGTAACCAATAAGTATGTAAGTCCTCTGGAGGATAAGGAAGCTACCAAGGTTTGGAAGGATGGGGAAGCTGTCAGAGAAACAATCTGGTTCCAGCTATATAGAAATATTAAAGGTGGAAAATCAGTAGCTGTTGGAAGAGCTAAAAAACTTGACCCTCCTGCAGAAGGTGAAAATAGTGTAAGTGTTGTATGGGACTCACTAGAGAAGACCGATAAACAAGGCAATCCATATATCTATACTGTAAGAGAAGTAGATAAGAATGGTAAGCCTCTAACCCTTAAGAATTTTGAGAAGACAGAGTCAGGTTTAGAAGTAACCAACAAGTATGTAATACCCAAGGGCAAGGTTGAGGCAAATAAGACCTGGATAAACGGTAAACTTGTTAGAGAAACCATCTGGCTAAAACTCTATAGGTCTGTAAAGGGTGGCGAGCTAGAGGAAGTAGATGTTCCACTACAAAAGATAGATCCAGTTCGAGGAAAAGACAGCTACGATGTCTTCTGGAGAAATGTTGAGCTAACTAATTCCCGAGGTGAGAAGTATAGCTTTGTGGTTAAAGAAGTTGATGAACATGGAGAACCACTAAGGATTGAAAACTTTATTACCACAGAACGTGGCTTAAAAGTGACCAATAAGTACAAGATTCCTTTAGAAGATAAAGAGGCTACTAAGATCTGGAAGGATGGGGAAGCTGTCCGTGAAACAGTCTGGTTCCAACTATATAGAAATATTGAAGGTGGAAAATCAGTAGCTGTTGGAAGAGCTAAAAAACTTGACCCTCCTGCAGAAGGTGAAAATAGTGTAAGTGTTGTATGGGACTCACTAGAGAAGACCGATAAGCATGGTAATCCATATATTTATACAGTAAGAGAAGTAGATAAGAATGGTAAGCCACTAACCCTAGAGAACTTTAAGAAGACAGAGTCAGGTCTAAAGGTAACCAATAAGTATGTAATACCCAAGGGCAAGGTTGAGGCAAATAAGACTTGGGTTGACGGTAAACTTGTTAGAGAAACCATCTGGCTAAAACTTTATAGATCTGTAAAAGGCGGTAAACTAGAGGCAGTAAATGTTCCCTTAAAGAAGGTGGATCCTGTGCTAGGAAAAGACAGCTATGATGTCTTCTGGGACAATGTTGAGTTAACCAATTCACGAGGTGAGAAGTACACTTTCACAGTTAAGGAAGTTGATAAACATGGAAAACCACTAAGTGTTGAGAACTTTAAGAAGACAGAGTCTGGTCTCAAGGTAACTAATAAGTACAAGATTCCTTTAGAAGATAAGGAAGCCACTAAGATTTGGAAGGATGGGGAAGCTGTCCGTGAAACAGTCTGGTTCCAGCTCTATAGAAATGTTAAGGGTGGAAGTCCAGAGCCTGTTGGAAAGATTAAAGAACTAAATCCCCCAGCAGCAGGTAAGAATAGCGTAAGTGTAGTATGGAAATCACTAGAGAAGACCGATAAGCATGGTAATCCATATATCTATACAGTAAGAGAAGTAGATAAGAATGGTAAGCCGCTAACCCTTGAGAACTTTGAGAAGACAGAGACAGGTCTAAAGGTAACCAATAAGTATGTAATACCCAAGGGCAAGGTTGAGGCCAATAAGACTTGGGTGGACGGTAAACTTGTTAGAGAAACCATCTGGCTAAAACTTTATAGGTCTGTAAAGGGCGGTAAGTTAGAGGCAGTAAATGTTCCATTAAAGAAAGTGGATCCTGTTTTAGGAAAAGACAGTTATGATGTCCTCTGGGACAATGTTGAGTTAACCAATTCACGAGGTGAGGAGTATACTTTCACCGTTAAAGAAGTAGACATTAAAGGTAATCCACTGAAGCTTAAAAACTTTACTACCACTGAGCGTGGACTTAAAGTGACTAATAAGTACAAGGCTCCATTAACAAATATCAGCGCAACCAAATTTTGGAAGGGTGGAGAAGCAGTCCGTGAAACAGTCTGGTTCCAGCTTTATAGAAATGTTTATGGTGGAAGACCAGAGCCAGTTGGTAAAATCTTAGAAGTAAAGGTACCAGCAGAAGGCTTTGATATGTCTATGGTTACCTGGCCACTTTTAGAAGCTACCGATAAAAATGGAGCACCCTATTTCTATTCAGTAAGGGAAGTTGATAAATTTGGTAGGCCACTGACGCTAACCAATTTCAAGAAGACTGAATTTGGCCTGAAAGTAACAAATGAGTACGAAATTCCTACAGGTAAGGTTAGAGCAGAGAAGATCTGGGTTAACGGCGAATCTGTTAGAGAAACAATCTGGTTAAAACTATACAGAACTCTAGATGGTGGTGAGCTAGAGGCAGTAAATGTACCACTTCAAGAATTAGTTCCAGTTGCGGGTCAGGACAACTACCAAGCAATTTGGGAAGATGTAGAACTTACAAATTCTCGTGGTGAGGACTATACTTTCTCAGTAAAAGAAGTTGATATAGATGGTGAAGATCTAAATCTTGAAAACTTTGATAAGATTGAAGAAGGAAATACTGTTACCAACATCTATGTTATCCCCAAGGGAGGGGCAACAGCAGCTAAAGTTTGGATAGGTGGACCAGAGGCTAAACCTGATATTTGGTTCAAGCTTTATAGAAACCTTGATGAGTCAGATGAAGCGGGTTGGGAAGTGGTTCCTGGAGTTGATTTGCTAAAACTAGCAGATGGCCTAGATGAAGTAACATTTACTGATCTTGAGGTAACCGATGAGCAGGGCAATCCATATTTCTTCAAAGTACAGGAAGTGGATGAACTGGGTCAAGACTATACACCAGATAATTATGAAAAGACCGAAGAAGGACTTTTTGTAACCAATCAATATGTCAGTCCACTAATTGATGTGACTGCTACAAAGATTTGGAAGGGTGAAGCTGGAGCAAGACCTACTGTATGGTTTAAACTCTTTAGAAATATTGAAGGAGAAGAACCAGAAGCCGTTGATGTAGAGATTATAGAACTATCAGATGGTACCCTAGAAGTTGTTTGGGAAGATCTTGATAAGACGGATGCCAAGGGTGATGAGTATATTTACTCTGTTAAGGAAGTTAATAAAAACGGTGAAGACTTCGTTCCAGCCTACTATGTTAAGAAGGAAGGTTTACTAGAGGTCACCAACACCTTAATTGAAGAACCTAGCCTTAAAGTAGATAAGCTCTTGGAAGGAAAGAAACTCAAGAATAAGGAGTTCAGCTTTGGTCTCTATAATGAAGAGGGTGAACTAGTTAAAGAAGTTAACAACGACGCTAAGGGTCTGGTGGACTTTGGAAGTATTAAGCTTGAAGAAAGTGGAGTCTACAAGTTTACCATCCTTGAAATGAAGGGCAAGAATAAAGAGATTGTCTATGATGGTAGGACAATTCATGTTACAATCTCTGTCGATGATGAGGGTAGAGTAGAAGTTGTATATGCTGATGAAGCGGGTAAAGTTCTAGATAAACCAGTTTTTGTTAATAAGTACGATAAAGAAAAAGATAAAGACAAAGACAAAGATAAGGATAAAGAAGAATTACCAAAAACAGGTATGAATAACCCAACATCATTACTAGGAATTGGTGGAATATTCCTACTGATGGGCTTCTACGCACTCAGAAGAAAAAGAGCCTAATTATTAATTAATCTTTGCGAGGGAGTTATCTTTTTTAGATAACTCCCTTTTTCGTTGTGCGCCCTTGATTTGACGCTTGAAAGATTTGAGTCGGGTTGTTGGGGTTTATATAGACGAGAATGATATATGCATAAAATGACAAAATGAGTAAGTAATTAAATTGTTTTTTAGAGGGCAACAACCTTCTTTTTTATAAAACCAGATTATGTCTTGGAGTAAATAAGTAAAGAAACGGAGAAGGTCTTCGCATTCCAAGGGATATTCTCCTGCAAGTAGCAAATAATTATGCTGAGCCTTACAACGAGATAATAATATAGAGAGTCAGATAAAGAGTGGTTTTGCAGTTTATCAATAAGAAAATCAGATATTTTTAGTATCTATTTATTCAGATTATCCTGATCAACTCGTATATTTATTGAATTTGAATCGGTGAAACGCAATGGATTTGTGCTGAATTACTAGCCTATATTGGCCAATCTGTCTACTAAAAAGAGTATGGACTATATATAAATTTAACAGAATGTCTTAACAATATAATACATAAAAATAAATACTTTAATAAAAAAAAGACATGAAATCCTGGACTGAACATGTCCTTATGTTATATAATATAACACAAGAATAGTTCAGATACATCCTAACAGGCTGTTCAAAAAAACCAGGCGGGGAAGGTGTTATATGGTTAATTAATTATATCACCTTTTATTATTGGAAAAATGATTGCTGACTATCAGAGAATTTGGAGGTTGTCTTGAAAAAAAGAATAATTGTTTTGTTAATGGCTTTATTTTTAATTTTAATCAGTCCCTTTGTTAATAAGCAAGCGCTAGGCCTTGAGAAGGAGTTTTCAAGTGGATCAACTGATATTTTAGGTAGTGGAGACTCACAATTGTCTGCTCAAGCCGATGCACATGTTACTGGTCTTGAAGATACTGGAGCTGGCTCAGAGGATCTAAATGACGGAGGTGATGAAGGGGTCGACGAAGACTCTAGTAATGATGGTGTTGAAGATAATGGAGATAGTAATCAAGGTGATGATGAAGGTGGAGAAGAATCTGGAAGTACAGAAAGCGGCTTTCTTGAAACTGAAGAAGGATTAGTTTTTATAAATGAAGATGGCGAAAGGCACATTGGGTGGCTTTTTTTAGATGACACCTATTACTTTGATGAATATGGAATTGCCCAAAATGATTGGGTTATGATAGAAGACAACTGGTATTATTTTGGCTTGCAAGATTATAGGATGATAAAAGGTTGGTTGCATTTATCTTCTGTAAGTTACTACCTCGATGAAACAGATGGAGTTATGCAAAAGGGGCTCCGGGAAATTGAGGGTAAATGGTATTATTTTAACCCGGGCGGAACTATGGCCAAGAATTGGAAGAAAATCGATGAGAAATGGTATTATTTTAATTCTGTAGATGGGACCATGATTCGAGGAGAATGGCTGAAGCACGGCTCTAAATGGTACTTTTTAGATAAAGAAGGAGTAATGGTAGAGGGCTGGAAAACTCAGGGTGGTAAATTATACTATCTAACACCTGGTAGCGGTGTAATGTATTCAGCGCGATGGCTCTATAAAGATAAGGAATGGTATTATTTTAACACAAGTGGTAGCATGGCCAAAGGGTGGAAGCAAGTTAGTGGTAGCTGGTATTACCTTAATCCTGAAACCGGAAGAATGCACAAGTCAGAATTCTTAAAACAGAATCAAAGAACCTACTATCTAAATTCTACTGGAAGGATGCTCGAAGGTTGGGGAAAATTCAACGGCAAATGGTATTATTTTAGTCCAGGCAGTGGAAGAATGGCCGAGGGCCTTATTAAAGATAAGGGTGTTTATTACTTTTTGAACAGTCGTGGAGAGCTTATATGGAGTGTGAAGAATAACCACTGGTATGTTGAAAACTCCTCCAGAAATGGTAGTGCTCGAAGTAGGATAATCATTATATCTGAAAGTGAACAAAAGCTTTGGGTTTATGATAACGGTAGAGTTTTATTTCAAACCGATGTAGTGACAGGTAATCTAAGGCTTGGCTATCCTACGCATAAAGGCAACTTTTATGTTATGACTAAAGAAAGAAACATCTATCTGGCAAACTGCAATAGATACGGATACTGCTGGAATGTTCCAGTTTCCTACTGGATGCAGTTTAATAGCTTAGGAATGATAGAGGGAATCCATGACTCTTCAAGGGAAGTATTTGGTGGTGATGTCTATAAGACCGATGGCAGTTATGGCTGTGTTAATGTGCCACCGGCTGTCATGGGCCAACTTTTTAACTTATCAAGAGTAGGCATGGGTGTTTATGTGTATTAAAAGAGTCATTTTTCGTCAATAGGATTTAATCCTTCATTATTGAACCTGAACATATTAAAAGAAGCTTAAAAATGCTTTAAAATTTCGAGAACGGTTATATATCAAGATATATTCTAAATATCTTAGTTGAAACCTTTTTGAGTAACAGACTAGTTTTAGAGCAAAACTAGTCAAATGCATCTATGAACTCCCTTCTATTTCTTTCATAAGTAAAAGGGGGAATCAGCTAACTTTTTTATTATTAACTAGTTATAAATGCGTTTTATACAAGAAGGTTTTTCAAAAAAAGGAGGTGTGTCCATGTTCTCGAAATTTTTCTCTCGTTTAGGTACTTCTCAATCTCGAAATAACAGTTATAACACAAATGAAAGCACCAAGAGGGTTGCAAGATCCCTAGGCAGTTTAGTATTGGTCTTTGCCTTAGTAATAGGTCTGGTCTTGTCTTCCTATGGTGCTAGTTTTGCTGCAGGGGAATTTAATATTGCTTTTACTTCGGACATGCATGATACTCCAAATAACCTATCGACGTGGTTAGATAATGTTGGGGTATCACAGCTAGACAGAATGATTTTTGGGGGAGAC
>LFRM01364408.1_pt3 | contig 11090 bp, 10 predicted proteins | sample 618341 | NCBI WGS metagenome assembly LFRM01 (sample SAMN03654438, study PRJNA283298) | anaerobic digester metagenome | isolation source: pool of bioreactors CSTR01a, CSTR02a, and CSTR03a thermophilic anaerobic... | place: Denmark: Kgs. Lyngby | collected 2014-05-21
AATCATAACAGTGTAACGGGCCTTTTGATTCTCAGAATCGCGGTAATCGCCCGAGATATTAACGTAACCGATATTATCGCCTCCGAGCGGGGTGATAGTGGCGTTTTCGATCCGGCCCTCGATCACGTATTGCCGGAAATCGTTATAATTAAGCTTGTCCGGCTTGCCCGAGGCGTTGCGCATAAATATAATAACGCCGACTATCAGCAAAGTGATTATTGCAATAATGCCGATATCGGCTTTTTTTATTCCTTTGGGTTTCAACTGTTGTGGTCCTTGTGACATTAAAATCCTCCTTATTTCTTGTAAACGGCTTCTTTAAGAACGCCGACATAGTCCAGGTTGCGGTAAAGCTCGTCATAATCCAAACCAAACCCGACAACGAATTTATTGGGGATGGTTTTGCCGATATATTTGGGTGTTACGGTATTGACCGTTCTCCCGGCTGGTTTGTCCAAAAGCGTTACGATTTCGATGCTTTTGGCGCCGCGGTCCTGGAAAAGATTCATTACTTCCTGAATCGTGAGACCGGTATCGATAATATCCTCAACAATTATAACGTGACGGTCTTTAACCGGCGTTATCATATCTTTGAGAATCATCACGGCCCCCTTGGACTTGACGCCGCTGTAACTGCTCGCCTGGATAAAGTCGATTTCCGTCTCGCATTTGATGTGTTTCATCAGTTCCGCCATGAAGGGAATGCTTCCTTTGAGAAGCCCTACCAGGATCGGTCTTTTTCCGCGATATTCCTCGGTCAGTTTCTCGCCGAACTTTTCGCAAATACCCGCTATTTCTTCCCGGGTTAAAATGATTTCATCGATAAAATCATCTTTTAAAATATCATCCTTCATATCTTTCCACCCTTATCAATATGTTTCTTTCCTTGATTTTTTGTAGGCGCCGGCTCCGGGCGATGCCCGGAACGGCGATTATTTCCCCGTCTTTCTCGATTACGAGGATTTTTTCTCTCGTTAATATGCCGATTTTTTTATCGATAAGCAAGTCTTTTATTTTTTTATAACCGGAGGAAAGTAAAATTCTGTCGCCCGGTTTCCGGGACCGGACTCTTACCGGCAACATAGCATTATTATACCATACTTCATCAGGTTTTAAAATGTCCATTTGATTTATTTTAAGAACATTTACCGATATACTGTCATTTATCGCGTATATTCCGGGCTTCGAGATTTCAACGTCGAAAACCGGTTTTATGATCTCGCCGTCATATAAACTAACGACGCCATACTCCTTCACAACCGTGAATTGGTTTTTAAAATAAACCTTCAAGTTTTTTTTCGCCGAATGGATTAATTTTATTATCTCGCCGACGTTGCTTTTGCTCGGGCGATAGCGCTTTAGGATTGCGAACAACACCTCGTACTGTAGAAATTCCGACAATTTGGCGAATTCATCGCGGGAAAAGCTGATTTTCTTACCGTCGCTTTCAATCATCTCGTTTATAATTTCTCCGACGCGGGTCGCGACGACTTCCCAAGCCCCGGTAAGCGTCTCGGAAAATTCCCGGAATTTATCGTGAATATCAGTTTCCTCCGCGACCAACGACGGGACGATATTCCGCCTAATCCGGTTTCGGGTATAAGTGTCGGAAAAATTGCTTTCGTCCTGAAAATATTTAACGCCCGTCATTTCCGCATAAGCGTAAATTTCCGCTTTAGTAATATTGGAAAGCGGCCTGACAAGCAAATAATCGCCGGCGTTAACGACCGGGGCGATCCCGGCATAACCTTTAAGACCGCTGCCGCGCATAATCCGCATGATCACCGTTTCCGTGTTGTCGTCGGCATGATGACCGGTCAATAAATAATCGGCGTTAATCTCTTTCATGACGCCGTCGAAAAAGGCGTATCTTTCGCGACGCGCATAATCCTGAAAATTAGCGTCGTCGTTCGCTTCCAAGCGATGGAGATGACACTTAATATTATGACGCAAACAAAAGGTTTTTATATATTTTTCTTCGTCTTTTGATTGCTTTCGCACCTGGTGATTTATATGGGCTACTTCGATGGCAAAGTCAAATCGCGCCTTTAGCTCTATGAAAATCTCAAGCAAGACCATCGAATCGACGCCCGCCGAAACGGCGATCACAATTTTTTTATTATTCAATTGTAATTTGTTTTTCTCAAAAAAATCAATAACGCGGTCAATCATTATTTACCTCATTATATTATTATACAATAATAGCATTTTATCTTCAATTAATTTGTTCAATTTTTAAAATAATGAATTTGAAAATAAAAAATGAGTTTTCACTGAAAACTCATTATTTTTTGAGACCGCTTTTTGTAAATAAGACATTGGATGGAAAAGAAGTGACTTTTAAGTCTTTGTCATACTTATCTTTTACCGCCTGGTTAATCATTTTATTGATTAAATCGGGAAACGGCGTTTTCTCTTCGAACAAATAAAAGGCAAGCGAGCCGGGAATCGTGTTGATTTCGTTGACGTATAGGACTTCTTCGGCGGTATCATATAAATAGTCAATCCTGATGACGCCTTGCGTGCGGAAGGCGGTCGCGATTCTTTCGCTCGCCGCGGCGACTGCGCCCACAAGACTCGGGGAAAGATCAGCGGGGATTTCCCGGCTTGAGTCAACCGGCAAGTACTTGTCGTCAAAAGTCAGAAAAGCATTCCCGCTTTTGACTTCCTCGATTTCCGAGAGTCGGTGCTCGCCATCCGTTTTCAATACCGCTTGATTTAATTCGCGATAACCGACAAGTTTCTTTTCGACGATTATATCGTCGTCATATTTAACGACGTAATTTAGGGCTTTGATTAACTCGTCGCGGTCTTCGGCGATCTTTATCCCGATGCTCGAGCCGAGCGACACCGGTTTCACAATCAAAGGATATCCCAATTCGGAACTCTTCTCCAAAACGGTGAAAACATCTCTTTTATAATCCTTCAGGCTGAAGTAAAAATAAGGAACGACGGGGAGACCGATTTCCGAAAGCAACAATTTTGTGTAGTATTTATTTTGGAGCAACGCCGCGGGAAGAACCGGGCTTCCGGCGTACGGGACGCCTAAAACATTGAAGAAACCGGCGAGACTCCCGTCCTCGACGTTATTGCCGTGAGCGACCGGAACGACGACATCTATCGGCTTTCTATATTTAGCAGGCAGGAAAGGTTTTATTCCTTTCAAGCGCAGGCGACCGTCGCGCTTATACGGAGCGACGGGATAATGTTTGAAACCGGGCTTTCGGAAAGTTTCAAGACTGTCAAACCGGGGTCCGACCCAAAACTCGCCCTTTTTGGTAATGTAAATATGAATAACGTCATAACGAGCGCGATCGATCGCGTGGCTGACTTGTATCATCGACAAAATCGAGATCTCATGCTCGACCGAATTGCCGCCAAAAACGACGGCGATTCTTTTTTTCATATATATCCCCCTCACGTTTTATCATTAAAGTAACCCCTTATTAAATTTTATAGATATCGGCGATGTCGTTTTCTACCAGAACGGTCGCCGCGGGAAATTCGCTTTTCACTCGCGCGATCGCTTCCCGGTAATCTTTGACGACGGAGAAATTGCTAAATCCGTAATCTTCAAGACCTTTCTTTATAATCAATCCCGTCGGGGACGAGATCAAAACTACGTAATCGCAAACCGCGGCGATTTTTTCCGCCAACCCGTAATTGATCTCTTTTTCAAGCGGCCCGGTCTCGACAATTCCCGGCGTGATTAATACTCGGGGTTTCTTTCCGCGGGCTAAGACTTCAAGAGCGCTCGCGAAACCGGCGGGATTGCTGTTATAGGCGTCTTCTAAAATCGTGTAACGACCGTCCTGCGCGACGCTGAGACGGTTTTTTACCGGCTCCAGACGCGCGGCCTGGAAAACTATCTCGCTTACGGGCACGCCCAATTCTTTCGCCAAGGCGAAAGAGGCGAGCAAATTATAAACATTATGACGCCCTAGAAGCAAGGTTTCGATTTCGGCCTCGCCGCCTGGATAGCGAACGGTAAATCGCAAACCCCGGGTATCGGCGACAATGTTTATAGCGCGGTAATCGGCCTCGCGGTTAATTCCGAAAGTAACAATCCGGGCGGAGGTCTTATATTCGCGGTTTGAAAGATGCTCGCAGTCGACATTGATAACGCCGACGCCGTCTGCGGGCAGACCGTCAATTAACGCCGTTTTTTCCGCGATAATATTATCCATCGACTTAAATGATTTAAGGTGTTGCGGGCCTACGGAGGTGACGACGCCGTAGCGCGGCCGCAGGAAATTGACAAGCTTTTTTATGTCGCCTTTTCGGCTCGCCCCCATCTCCGCGATAAACCACCCGTAGTCCGGGTAAAGTTTTTGATTAACGTTAAGGGCTATCCCGTTTGGCGTGTTATATGACTTGTCGGTGCAAAGAACCATTTCTTTTTCGCGCATCATGGTAAAAAGAATATTTTTTGTCGTGGTTTTGCCGTAACTGCCGGTAACGCCGATTACCGTCGGGTTGTATTTTTTTAATTTTTTTCCCGCTTTCAGTTGATAATAACGGGCGACGGCATATTCGACGGGATAAGCGATCGCCGCGGCCAAAAAAACAAACAACGGGAGCGAAAGATGAACGATCGCGAGCGACGAGTGAAGTTGCGGGAGGGGCAGGAGAAAATGCAAAAGCGTGCCGGAGATAATCGATATTAAAAAAAGCGTGACCAAAAGCCGCCGGACGCGCGGGGTTATTTTCAATTTGATTATCGGCGGGCGTTTTTCATAAAAATATAACAGCGCCAGGGAGTAAATTAAATACAAAAGTTGCGCATACCAATACCCGGCCAGAAAAACCAACGGCGCTAGCGGCAGTAAAAACACCCCGTTCCGGTAATAATAATATTTCAAAACCAGGGGAATCGATGAAAAGTGGTAATGACTTTGTTGGAAGAGGTTTGCCAAACGCGAAATCATAAGAAGTGTCAACAATACCCCGAAGAATAAAGAAAAATATTCAATGATGTTTTTTAGAATTTCCATAGCCGCCCTCTATAATATTTTTTTTAGCGCGCGCAAAAATCTCTTTTCTTCCTGCAAGAAACAAAAATGACCGCTGTTATAAAAAGTGATTAATTCGGAACCGCGTATTAATTTTGCCATTCGCAAGCCGTTCCGATAAGGAGTTTCCTCATCAAGCAAACCCCAAAACAAATACGCGGGGCAATTTATTTTTTTCATGTCTTTTCGGGAGTCGTGGTTAACCGCCTTTACCAGGATCTCCCGCATGACTCCGGTTGATTTCCGGTAATCGGCGGATCCCGAATTTGCGATTAATTTTTCATGCTTTTTGGGAAAGAAATCTTTATAAACTTTTTTCAATATTTTGTAACGATATACCCGCAATCGCAGAAAAAAATTACGTTTTCTAATGCCGGCGGAACTGACCAGGATTAATTTCTCGGCCCCGCTTTCGGCGCAATAATTAAGAGCGATTCTCCCGCCGAAAGAATGAGCCACAATAACCGGGTTTGTTATCCCAAGCTCATCCAGGAGTTCCTTGAACGCCGCGGCATAATCGGAAACCGACATTGCCTTCCGCGGTATTTCGCTCTCCCCGAATCCGGGCAAGTCGATTCCCAGGACGCGGTATTCCGCCGCCAAAGCAGTCGCGATTTTTTCGAAACAGGAAAAATCTTGCCCCCAGCCGTGCAAAAAAACAATATCTTTCCCGGTCCCCGAAGAATAATACGCCACTTTACCGAAAGTCGAAACAAAAGTGTTTTTTTCCATATACAATTATATGTTTTTCCAAGCGTTAGTATACTTGCAACGCCTTCAAGAAAAAGGTCGAAAATATAATCGACCTCATCTAATCTTTTGAAACAAAAACTTTATACTTTAATAACTTATCATTAAAATCTTTGTAATCATGGAATATTTCCAGTATTTCTTTTCTTTTATCTTCATCGTATATCGAGACGTATTCCTCGTCAAAAATGAAATAATCTTCCGACTGACCGGAAATAATCATTCCGTCAACGTAAATGTCGTGATTGCGCGGATTGTAAGTGAAAGTCGGCGCGTCAGTCAAAGCGTCGACGCCAAAATAGTATTTCGAATCCAATCCGAAAAGATTGGCAACGGTTCGCGCCGTGCAATTGGTTCCGCGCACCAGAGAAACGACTTGCGGTTCCAAATCCCCGCCCTCTTTGATTATCTCGCCGGAAGGATCGTAAATAATAAAGGGAACGTTTTGAAGGAAACGACGCTGCAGTAAACGTTTCGAGAGCTGGTCTTCAACAGAAAACGAAACATCATTGATTTCATTTGCAAAGAGCTCGGGGCTTTCGATGAACATTTCAAATATATCAATACCGCAGCCATGATCGCCGTATAAAATCACGATCGTGTCGTCCGCCAACCCTTTTTCCTCCAAACTGTCAAACAAAACGCCCAAAGCGTAATCGGTATAACTGACATGTTCCAAATAACCCGTGTATTGCGCGTTGTCGATTATGCTGTCTACCAGTTTAAAACCATCGGGGAACAAGTTTTCTTTTCCGGAAAACCAATTATCCTCGCTTTCTAAAGGTTTGTTATAAGGCGTGTGATTGGAAATCGTAATCGGAAAAGCGAAAACCGGACCGTCTTGCGCGTATTCTTCCATAAGAGCCACCGTTTGACGAAACATGTCGGCGTCGTTTAAGAAGGTGTGCAGTAATTTTTCAGGGTCAATATCGAGTTTTTCCGTGGAATAATGCTCGTCAAACTCGTATAAATGGGGATGCGTCTTTCCCCTTTCATAAAACGCGCCGATATTGGCGTGAACGGAAAACGATGAATAACCTTTTTCCCGGAACAATTTCGGCAATGTCTCGTAATCGCCGTCGAAATAACTCGTGACGGTAAGATTCTTGCCGACGGGAATAATCCCCGTCAAAGCGGTAAATTCCGCGTCCGAAGTGTTCCCGATACCAACTGAGTGATAGTAATTATTGAAATACACGGAATTTTTTAAAATGCGATTAAGGTTCGGCGTCACTTCGACCGCTTCCCCGTTAACGTCTATCGTCAGGCCGATAACGAAATTATTCACCGACTCCATTTGAACCATAATCAAATTTTTCCCGGCAAAAATGTCGCCGTAAGGGCTGTTACCGTAAACTTTGCCGTCGATTGGGTTTACTTGCTCGCTGTTTTTATATTGCTCCAGCTTCTCGAGAACCTCTTTTTTCTTTTCCTCGGGATAAATCTCGTCGGTGAAAAAATATGAGTATGCGTCATAAAGATAATAATTAAAAAATCCCGTCGCCTGGACGCCGTAAATCGGCGTGGCGTTGTCTTCATACCACGTATCGTCGATATCGACGATATAGGCGCTGAGACTGTTCCCCATCATTAACAACCCGATGGAAAGCATTAAAGTCCCGATATAAAGACGGTTAAGACCGCCGACGACCGACGATTTGAAAAACTCTTGATTCTTTCGATTTCGAAAGAATAGTAAAATATAAAGAGTGATAATAACCGCCGCCGGCAGCAGAAATATATATTTCGCCTTTACGAGCAAACCCGGCAACGCCTTCACCAAAAACACGAACGCCTGATCGCCGGCCGGGGTTTTAAATGTTTGAAGGTTATAGAACGAGAAGAAAGTTTTGTAATAAAAAATGTAAACCGACAAACCGATATACAAAACGCAAAAAAAGATTGACGTAATCATCAAAAACTTTGCTCTTTTATAATCGGTTTTGAAAATAAGAATTGCCAATCCCAAAAACAAGATAATAAACCCGAAATCCCCAAAAAAACTGTTAATGAACATAAAAAAAGTCCGGGGGTAAGGATTAATATCGGGAAAAACAAAATCGGCGGTAATTAAATAACTGCTTAAAATATGCAAAAAAACAAACGCCAGGATAAATATCATTTTTTTCTTATTCATTTTTTTCGTTTCCATATCTAGCTTTCTCCACTATCTCCTATACGCGGTAATTGGCGATTAAGAAGTAATTGATAACGGCCAAAATTAAAACCGCCAACAATAACGCCATATTAACATAATACGTAATGCTCAAATAAATTATTATTAATACCAGACCGCTCACGACGATCGAAAACAATACGTAAAACACTTTTTTTCTCATTTGAATGATTCCGAGAATAAAGCCGCTAAAAGATATCAATAAGTATATTAAAGGCAAAAAGATTATTTTCTTGAAATCAAATAATTGAGGTAGCGTCAAAGTGTTTCTGATAACTTTTTTATAAATAAACATGTAATAAGCGACTAAAAACAAAGATATCATAAGGGAGATAAGCGTGTTAAATAAATAATTTCGGTAGATTCGCTTTCTTGTCACGCCCACTTCCAACTCGCTGCGCAGGTGCTTTTTTGTTAAATTGTAACTGTAAATAAAACCGACCAGGGCGAGCGTTCCGTATATATTATATATAAGCATCGTGTTGTCCAGGTCAATATCCTCAAACAACACGATTGCCGTCATTATTAATAATAACGCCGACACGAACGCGACGACCAATTGCGCGAAATAATTTTGCGTCAGTCTGTGATATTTTTCATATTTCATGTCTCAAACCTCGCAACATACTTATCTATCGCTTCCGCGGGCACCGCCTCAAGCGACATCTCTTTCTCCAGTTTCCTTAATTCCGCCCGCGTCAAATAATTAAGAAAAATAGTCTTCTCCTCGTCTTGATAAATGACATTCTCAATATCTTCCGGCTTGCCTCGGACCACGACCAAACTGTCATCGCCGCGGGCGGTTATGATTTCCCCGGTATAATTGGAAAAAAAGCAGATTCGGTCCAATTTGCCGGCAAACGCCGCCAGGTTATCCGGCCCGAGAATCATGAGGTCAAATTTGCTTTTATCGGTTAATCCGGCCGTTACGAAGTCGATATCGGATTGCATGGAAAGATTGATCGTCGGGTTGTTGATAATAATAATGGACTTGTCTAACGAACGCGTCAAAGCGAAATTCACAAAAGTATTTCCCACTTTCGTATATCTGTAAACATGGTTGACTTCGGTTTCCCCGCGAATGTCCAAATGTTCCGAAACGCGTTTAAATTCATCCTTATTAAAGTCAAGATTGTATTTCTGGCGAAATTTCTCTTTGAGATAATTAAGTTTCAATGTCGAAAGGTATTTTTTCCGAAAATCAAAATACAGCCGCGCCTGGAAATACTCCTTATTATCATATATATTGTTGTCGTTGTAAAAGCATGAGTTGTTATTGTTATTGATTCCGGCGATAATATCAAAAAATCTAGCAATAGTTTTTTTATCATACGACCAAAAAGCGACCGCTTCCTTGTTTATAAATTCAATATTGATCGTATAGTTCGCCAACCGTAGATTTTCAACCCTTAACACCGTCATGACAATAAACTCCTTAATTAATTATACTAAAAAACAGCCAAAAAATAAAGCCAATTTTAAATAAACTCATGTTATAAAAAAAACCGCTAAAGAATATTCTCTTTAGCCGTTTTTATTAACCGATTGACCCGGTCATTTCTAATTTTATCAATTGGTTAAGCTCGACGGCGTACTCCATCGGCAATTCTTTTGCAAACGGCTCGATAAAGCCCATCACAATCATCTCCAAAGCTTGTTCCTCGGTCAAGCCGCGGCTCATCAGATAAAACAGTTGATCCTCGCTGATTTTTGAAACCGTCGCCTCGTGCTCGATTCTAGCCTTCCGGTTCTTCACGACATTCGTCGGCAGCGTGTCGCTTGAGGAAACGCCGTCCAAGATAATCGTGTCGCATTCAACGCGCGAATGGGCGTCGGCGGCGTTTTCCCCGCAACTTACTATCCCGCGGTAATTTACTTTCCCGCCTCCCCGACAGATCGATTTTGATATAACCTTGCTTGTCGTGTTCGGGGCGAGATGAATCATTTTGGCGCCGGCGTCCTGAATCTGGTTGGGACCGGCGTAAGCGATTGATATCGTCGTGCCCTTGGCTTTTTCGCCTTTTAAAATACAGGCCGGATATTTCATGTTGATCATTGAGCCGATATTGCCGTCGACCCACTCCATATGAGCGCCCGCCTCGCAGACCGCCCGTTTTGTAACCAAGTTGACGATATTGGTCGACCAGTTTTGGATTGTCGAGTAGCGACAATACCCCCGGTTTTTCACGATAATCTCAACTACGGCGGCATGCAAAGAATCTTTGGAATAAATCGGCGCGGTGCAACCCTCGACGTAATTCAGGCTCGCGTCATCATCGACGATAATTAGCGTCCGCTCGAATTGCCCCATCCGTTCCGAATTAATGCGAAAATATGATTGAAGCGGTTTTTCCAGTTTAACTCCCTTGGGAACGTAAATGAAAGAGCCCCCGCTCCAAACCGCGGAATTAAGGGCGGCGAATTTATTATCGCCGTAAGGAACCACAGTCCCGAAGTATTCCCTGACGATATCCGGGTACATGCGAACGGCGGTGTCGGTATCGCAAAAGAGAACGCCGAGTTTATCCAATTCTTCAAGCGTGTTATGATAAACGACTTCCGATTCAAATTGAGTAGAAAGCCCCGCCAGGTACTTTCTTTCCGCTTCCGGGATGCCGAGTTTTTCAAAAGTCTGTTTGATTTTCTCCGGCACCTTGTCCCAGCTGCTTTCGACTTCCTCGCTTGATTTTATATAATACGTGTACTCGTCAAAATCAATAAAATCCAGACTCGGGCCAAAATCAGGCATCGGCATCTCGATAAATTTTTGATACGCCTTTACCCGAAAATCCAACATCCAATCAGGTTCGCCCTTATATTTTGAAATCGCCTTGACGACATCAAGGCTTAGGCCTTTTCCGGTATTGACGACGCTCTCGGCGTCGGTTTTAAAACCGTATTTATAATCCCCGATAATTTTGCCGATATTATCTTTCATTTTCTTCTCCGTCCAAAATTTGTTCCAGCGCTTTCCACGGCAGGGCGGCGCACTTAACGCGGGCTGGGAATTGCGACACGCCGCGGTAAACCGCCGCTTCCTCCAATTCATCCTCCCCGTCGACTTCCTCGCCTTTAATCAAAGCGTAAAATTTTTCGATTATGCTTTTTGCTTCCCGAACCGTTTTTCCTTTCAAAAGTTCGGTCGCGATGCT
>LFRM01135313.1_pt7 | contig 11087 bp, 10 predicted proteins | sample 618341 | NCBI WGS metagenome assembly LFRM01 (sample SAMN03654438, study PRJNA283298) | anaerobic digester metagenome | isolation source: pool of bioreactors CSTR01a, CSTR02a, and CSTR03a thermophilic anaerobic... | place: Denmark: Kgs. Lyngby | collected 2014-05-21
CAGGAGCGACTGTTCATGTTGAAACCCACGCCATTGGATTACCGATGTATGAGTTAACAGCTTTAGTCTTAGCTCATGGTAATATTTGCTATGAGAAAATCGTATCAGATAAGATCAAATATTATGAAGAACGGCTAGCTTATTGGTCAGCGCGACCTGAGCAAAAAAAATGTACCTGGGCTCCTTTTCTCTTGAAAGATAAACCGAATAAAGAGCAACTTCGCTGGGAAAAGGAACGTAACGATGGGGTCATTTGAAGCAGTGAATTGAATGGCTGATTTGAGAGAAAGTTTTAACTTAAAGTGTTCAAAGAATTAGGAAATCGCTGACTAGCCCACAAGAGGAGACTGATTTGTCATGAAAAATAATAAAATAATCAACGAACAACAAGAAGAAAAACTGCTCCAAATCTTAGAAGAACGATTTGAAACGAATAAAGAACGACATCCAAAGATTATGTGGACAGACGTAGTAAAACGCTTAAAAGGTAACCAGAATGTATTATGGTCCCTGGAACAAATGGAAATATCAGGGGGGGAACCGGATATAATACATCAAGAGGAGGTCCTCAAAAAAATTGTGTTTTATGATTGCTCCAAAGAAAGCCCTCTAGGTCGAAGGAGTCTTTGCTATGATGAGGAGGCTTTAGCGTCTAGAAAGAAAAATAAACCGCAAAATAGTGCGCTGGGAATGGCTGCTGATATGGGAGTGGAAATACTAGATGAGGACGACTATAGAAAGCTTCAAAAGGTGCTGCCCATTGATTTTGCGAGTTCAAGCTGGATCAAGACACCTGAAAAAATAAGACAGCTAGGTGGTGGATTATTTGGAGACCGTCGATACGAGACAGTTTTTATCTACCATAATGGGGTGGAATCTTATTATGCAGGCCGCGGATTTCGGAGTAAATTAGTTGTTCCATAGGCTCTATTTTAGCGGAAGGGTTTGTTAAATACAGTGGGAAACAAGATGATAAAAGGTGGCGATGAAAACATTAGCCTTCCTTTTAGAAAAATTAAAAACATAGGAGTAAGTCAATGAATAGTCCTGAGGAAAGTAATAAGCAGATTTTAAATGATGACAAACTGAAGGTGGCCTTTATCTGTGTTCATAATTCGTGTCGTAGCCAGATTGCGGAGGCCCTTGGTAAAATATATGGATCAGATGTTTTTGAGAGCTATTCAGCTGGAACTGAGACAAAGCCTTTCATCAACCAAGATGCAGTACGGTTGATGAAAAAACTTTACTCGGTGGATATGGAAGCTACGCAACGGTCTAAGCTCATTGAGGATATTCCTGCAGTTGATGTAGTTATTACTATGGGCTGCAATGTTGATTGTCCCTGGTTGCCGAGTCAAATGCGTGAGGACTGGGGCCTAGATGATCCATCTGGAAAAAGTGACGAGGAATTCCTTAATGTAATTTCTATGATTGATTATAAAGTTAAAGAGCTGGCTGTTCGTTTAAAAAATGGTGTTTAGGTAAGGTCATTAAATAACATATTATTATTACTAAAGTGAAAGCCCCCCAGTAATTCCTGGTGGGCTTTCACTTTTTAGTTTAATACAGGCTGAGAATATTAGGCTCAGCAGTTTAGAATAAATGAAAAATGCGGGGACGGTACTTGAATTAATGTTGAGAATGAGATATCCTATTAATAGAAATAATTTAAAAGTAATGGTTCAAGATGTTAAAAAAAAGGAGTTTATAAATGGATATTATTTATGAAAAGTCGACAAGCAAGGATTTTACAAGTGCAATAGAAAAACTGAAGAGCACGCTGAGTGATGCTGGTTTTGGTGTGCTTTGGGAGATGAACTTTAAAGAAACGTTGCAAGCAAAAGGACAAGATTTTGATAAGAACTTTGTAGTCCTTGAAGTTTGTAATGCAGCAAAAGCTAAAGGAGTTTTGGATCGGAAGATTGAAGCGGGTTATATGCTGCCTTGTAAAATGGCAATCTATGAAAAAGATGGTCAGGTTCGTATGGGCATGATTAAGCCTGAAACCTTGATTGGTCTAATGGGCGATGATAGCTTAAAAGACATGGCGAAGGAAGTGGGAGCAACTCTTCAAGGAGCCATTGACCAAGCCGTTTAAAAAGATGAATTGTTAACTCAATAAAGTGATCAACACAGGCATATAAGCAGAAAAATCAGGATTTTAAAACAAAAATAGGATTTCAAAAAAGCTGTCACTTTGTGACAGCTTTTTTGAGTGGATAAACGATGAGTAATTTAACTTAATTCTTCTAAAGTAGCTTGGAATACACTAGCTAGCTGAGAGTTTAAAGGGACATTTAAAAAGGTTAGGGTTTCTTGAAGTGCTTCGAGTGTGGCTGCCATATCGGCTTTATTAGCATTTTCACCCATATGACCAATGCGCAGCACCTGACCATCTAAAAAGTCAAAAGAGCCTGCGATCATGATGTTGTGTTCTTTCTTCATTCGATCCAATATGGCAGGTACTGTGGTTTGCTCAGGCACTGACACAACGGTTACAGTGCTGGAGTGACCAGTCTGTAAAAATAGTTGTAGACCGGCTGACTCAAAAGCAGCCCGTGTAGCTTTGGCAATGGATTGATGCCTTTTAAAAATTTCTTTATCCTGTTTGATATTATCCATAGCTTGACGTAATCCGTAGATATCATGAATTGGCATGGTATAGGGAAACCATTGGTTTTCAAAGTAATTTTCAAACATAAGAAGATTTGCATAAAAAGACGCGATGGGGGTTTCTCTTTCCTTCATTGCTGTTTTTGCTTCAGGGCTAACGGTAACAAAAGTTAACCCTGGAGGAGCTGAAACCACTTTTTGGGATCCACCACAAAGGATGTCAATTTGAGAGTCATCGACGTAGACGGGTTCACCGAAAGTTCCTGAAACAGAGTCTACAACCGACAAAATGCCGAATTCTTTTAAAATGGGGCATAATTCATTAATATCATTTAGGATGCCGCTGGGAGTGTCGCAGTGAACCAAAGTTGCATATTTAAAGTTAGAATCTTGTTTTAAAAAAGCTCTTAAATCGTCAGGGTTCACTGGTTGATAATAATCTGTAGAGAATAGAACGGGCTCCGCACCATATAAACTTGCAAAGTCTGCAAATCCTTTTCCAAACACCCCATTATCAATCACTAGGACTCGATCACCAGGTTCTGTCAATGATGCACAGGCTGCTTCCAAACCAAGGATTCCCTCGCCAGCTAAGATTAGGGTTTCGTTTTTGGTATTTAAAAGTGAACTAATTAATTGGCAGGTTTCTTGATAAAAATTAAAAAAATCTGGGTCTATATCTGGGTTGGTTCTGCTTTGAGCACGAGCATTTAATACATTCTCGCGCACCTGAGTGGGGCCTGGTGTCATTAATTTATACATTATTATCCCTCTTTCAACTGTAGTTTATTATTTTTATTATAAAAGAAAAAAGTTGGGATATTAACCCAAGGGGACAAGTTCTGTACTGCTCGAGGGCTGAGGCAACTAGAGGAAGAAAAGGTTTTAGGAGAAAACCTTGGAATTGCTAATAATTTTAAAGTGAATTAAGAAGGTCCGGCTTGCAGACTAGCTGATAACCATCATAGTAAATTTATTCTGCTAGTTTAAAAGACAGTAAGAATAAGAATTAGAAAGCTGTAGACTAAATAAAAAAACCATGAAGCTAAAAAGCTATATGCCAGATGAAGAAGACAAGAAGAAAGAAGTAATTAGGAGACAGTAAAAGATTAGTTCAGTATTAGTTTATAACAGGAGCAATAGAAGGTGAAAGACAAAGCCAAAGAAGAAGCCTAAGCCGAAACCAAAGACAAAGCTAAAGGCATCAGCACACGCATGTTAGAAAAGCCTTCTTGAGAGAGTGAGAAGAATCCTATGGAGAATGTATGAGTTGGTGACTTATTTATTGTTTGGTTCTAAATGAAATGGCAAACAGAATCGAAATTTGTGACTATTGTTTTAAGAAATGAGATGGATTCATACAAATAACATAAAAAATCAGCTCGGTCCTTGGCAAAGTAAAAGAAACAACTTCATAAATATAAATAGATACCAATGATGATTTAATATTGAAACGCCTAACGAACAATTGAATTGGCTCAATAAACATGATTAAATCATTACTTTGTTAACGAGGTGGAAGTTAGTTATAAATTAAATTTGTATAAACTGTAATACTTTTGTAATATACATTTAGATTACAAATAGGTTACAAGTACTTTTTAGTAAAAATTTTCGGAGGAAACAATGAAAAAAAGAAATCATAAACTGAAGGTCATGATAACTGGTGCATTAACAATTGCTACATTACTGGCTCCTTTAACTGGTGCAATAGCGGAAGCTACTACCATAAAGGCCAAAAGCAATGTTAACGTGAGAGCCTCCAGTTATAACTCAGCGCAAAAAGTTGGTTATGCTCAAGCTGGGGATGTTGCAGAGTATCTTGGAACAGAAAATGGATGGTATAAAATTAATTTAAATGGAACCGTTGGTTATTCTTTCCGGACATATTGGGAAGGCAACACGGTGACGGCAACTTCCAATGTTAATGTTAGAGCTTCTGCCAATAATCGAGCAGAAAAAGTAGCTTATGCGGTAGCGGGAACTGAAGCCGTTGTTTTGGGTAGAGATGGTTCATGGCTGTACATAGAAACTGGAGGAATCAAAGGATATTCTTATAAATCCTATTGGGACCTATCGGATACTTTGTTCTATAGTTTGCCTTATACCACTGGTGAAGCAGACAATACTAATCCGACACCAGCTCCAGAAGTTCCATCCAATCCAGAGAATATCCAAGCAGGTGATCAATATAGAGTTTTTACATCTGTTTCTGGCCATTTAACAGCCGCAGATGCAGCAGCTGGTACAAAATCAATTCGTAAAGTATCTGCTGGAACCTATTATGTGTTTAAAGAATTCAGCGAAATGTATAATGTTTCCACCGTGAAGGGTGCGCCAGGAGCATGGATTAACCCAGCAAACAACTCATCAAACGAACCTGCACCACCATCTGAACCGACACCTACTCCACCAACTAATCCAGAACCACCGGTTGAAACACAACCAGAAAACCCAAGTGATCCTGGAAAGATTGAAGTGGGAGATGCTTATAAAGTCTTAGCTGAAATATCTGGGTATTATACAGCTGCAGACGCATCCTCGGGAACAAATCCCATGCAGACGATGACACCTGGAACCTATTATGTTTATAAAATATTCAGCGGGATGATAAATATCTCAACTTCAAAAAACGCACCGGGAGCTTGGATTGATCCAGCAACTAACGATGGAACAAGTTCTCCGGCACCAAAGCCAGAAGGTGATCCAGATTCTATTGGAGAAAAGGTGGTTGATGTTGCCAGAACTCTTCTAGGTGCACCCTATGTTTTCGGTGGGGAATCTTGGGAAGAAGGTGGCTTCGACTGTTCAGGTTTGACTCAGTACTCGTTTAAAAAAGTTGGGATTCGGATTCCACGTACTGCTTCACAACAATGGGCAGGAATCTCAAACAAAGTTTCGGTTCCAAAACCAGGAGATATCATTGCTTTTGAAAAGTCAGGTAAAATTTATCACGTAGGTATTTTTATCGGGGATAATAAAATGATTCATTCACCAAAACCTGGCGAAGTTGTAAAAATTGTCGACTTAGATTGGCATTATAGAAATAATCGAGTAAAAGGTTTCTTGAGACCAAGGAAATAATTTTAAACATCATAAAGGCTGATTTTTCAAGAAAATCAGCCTTTATTTTTTTATGAGGCAGCTAAAAAATGATTGCAAGTAATATATTATTTTGTATCAAGCACTGATAGTAGGAAAAATTTAGTAAACAGCTAATATTTCCATCTGTTTTAAAAGAAAGAGATGTTTTAGCTATGGCTTTATTGAAAAGAAGAAGGAAAACAAGTAAACTGAGTGGAGGTAGTGTTTCAAATGGTAAAGCAAATGGCATTGTCACTTGTTTTATTCTTAAGAAACTTTAACTATAATGATATTATTATTGAATGAAGGAGAGGTAAAATGAACAACTGGATACTTGCTATTACACTTGCTGGTGTGCTAGCCATTATTATGGCAGTGCTACTTACGAATTGGATTACCAAACAGGACACTGGAACAGATCGCATGAGGGAAATTGCGGGCTATATTCGAGAGGGCGCGATCGCATTCTTAAAGCGCGAATACTATTACATGGTAATTATTATTTCAATTCTTTTTGTTCTCATTTGGGTAGGAATTGACCTAACAACAGCGATCCTATTTCTATTCGGCGCCTTGTTATCTGTTTTAGCTGGAGCGTTTGGTATGAATGCTGCAACTCAAGGTAACGTGAGAACGGCTGCAGCTGCTGCATCCGGTGGAATGGGAGCTGCACTAAAAGTTGCGTTTCGGTCTGGCTCAGTTATGGGGCTAGCAGTTGCTGGTCTAGGACTATTTGGCGTAGGACTTATGTTAATTGTTTTAGGGTTTGAATCCTATAACGTTATTACAGGATTCTCTCTAGGAGCCTCAACAGTAGCTTTGTTTGGACGTGTTGGTGGAGGAATCTACACAAAAGCTGCTGACGTTGGCGCTGACTTAGTCGGTAAAGTTGAAGCGGGCATCCCAGAGGACGACCCAAGAAACCCTGCTGTTATCGCTGATAACGTTGGAGATAATGTGGGTGATGTTGCGGGAATGGGATCTGACCTATTTGAAAGTTTTGTAGGGTCACTCATTGCAGCAATCACCTTGGCTGTATCACTTACCACCATTGTTCCAACATTTGGCAAATCTTTCGACATACCAAATGTAGAGGGTATTATTTTCCCACTAGTTATTGCTGGTGTTGGAATTATTGCCTCGATGCTTGGAATTATGAATGTTAAAGGGGATTCTAACCCTGCTAAGGCACTGAATATGGGAACTTATGTTTCCAGTGCAATTGTTTTAGTTGCTTCATTATTTTTAAGTAATTACTTCTTTAAGACCTTCCAGCCTGCTTATGCGATCATCGCAGGAATCATCGTTGGAGTGCTTATTGGTAAAGTAACAGAAATTTATACCTCTGATGGTTACAAGTCAGTACAGCGTATTGCCTCGCAGTCAGAAACAGGAGCTGCTACTAATATTATTTCAGGTCTTGGAGTGGGAATGTTCTCAACCTTGTGGCCCATTCTGATTATTAGTGCAGGAATATTGGTTTCATTTAGCTTCTCTGGCCTTTACGGTATTGCTTTAGCAGCAGTAGGCATGTTGTCTACTACAGCAATGGTTGTTTCCGTTGATGCTTACGGCCCGGTAGCAGACAATGCTGGTGGTATTGCTGAAATGAGTAATATGCCTCATGAAATCCGTGAAATTACGGATACACTAGACTCCGTTGGTAATACAACTGCAGCTATTGGAAAAGGATTTGCTATTGGATCAGCAGCCCTTACTGCTTTAGCGCTCTTCTCATCCTATGCAGCAGTAGCTGGCTTAACTCAGATTAGCTTGCTAAACTCTACAGTTATTGTGGGACTATTAATTGGTGCCATGCTACCATTCTTATTCTCGGCCTTAACCATGGACGCAGTAGGACGTGCAGCCGATGAAATGATTAAGGAAGTTCGTCGTCAGTTTAAGTCAATGCCTGGCATTATGAAGGGAACAGATAAGCCTGATTATGCAAAGTGTGTTGCAATATCCACAGACCATGCATTAAAAGAAATGTTGGCACCGGGTCTTATTGCCATTGTAGCTCCTTTACTAATCGGATTCCTTTTAGGAAAAGAAGCCCTGGGTGGATTATTAGCAGGTGCTTTGGCAACGGGAGTTCTTTTAGCAATCATGATGTCAAACTCCGGTGGAGCTTGGGACAATGCTAAAAAATACATTGAATCAGGACATCACGGCGGAAAAGGCTCTGATGCGCACAAAGCTGCTGTTGTTGGAGATACCGTAGGAGACCCATTTAAGGATACGTCAGGTCCATCCATTAACATTTTGATTAAGTTAATGACAATTATTTCTCTTGTTTTTGCACCATTATTCTTTAGATAAGAAAACAGAGAGCACATAAGAATCATATAGTATTAAAAAGGGGAGACAAAGATTTTATATCTTTGTCTCCCCTTTAAACACCATATTTATTTCAGCTAAAGGGTTTTGTCTATGATGGACTTGTTCCTTGAAATGCTACTGGTTCTATGATAGGTTAGATAAGGATTTAAAGATAAAGGAGAAGCGCTATGAATAACTCAATCATTGAATTAGATGATGAAATTTTTCTCAATGATGCCTATTTAATGGCAGATTGGCTTGAGAATGAAGAAATTACTCGATACATAACAGAAGGACAAGATATTAGTCAGGAGCTACGTTCTTTCCTACGTTATACAACCTGTCCAATTTTGACCCACATGTTTTGCAATGGAGGGAATTTTTATATGATCAAGCTAAATGGGCGTTCCATAGGCTACCTAAAATTGGTGGATCAAGGTCATGGCCAAGCAGAAATTGTGATTGTGATTGGTGATACAACCATGTGGAACCATGGTTTTGGAACAAAGGCTGTTAAGCGAGCTATGGAAGAGTGTTTTTTTAACTTGAGGTACGAAAGATTAATTGCCAATATCCTGCCAGGAAATCAAGGAAGTCATCATGTGTTTCAAAAAATCGGGTTTAAAAAAATGAAGAGTACCACGACAACAGCTCGATACCTAATGGACTTGAATCAATATCTGAAGCTGGCAGCATAGTTTTAAATCCAGCTCAGTATGAAATAAAACCTAAAAATTGAGATCTAAATTTAAATATACTGGGATACCCCAAAAAAATTTTGTAAAACCCGCAGCCTAACAAGGTTGCGGGTTTTGCTTTATTGAATTTCAATGTCGTAGGATTTAAGGGTAACTGATCGATAAAGCTGTGCTAACTTTTTTCGGTCCATGATTTCTAGCATGGTAACAGCGTATCGCAAGGATTCCATATAATTATCCATTCCTAATTTATATCTGGCAATGCCTTGTCGGTAATATAAACCGTGAAGCAAGGTAAAGTCGGATACTTCACGACCATAATCAATACCTTGTGTTGCTATGTCCAAAGCTTTCTCATTTTGGTCGGTGACGTGATAATGGTAGGAAAGATTAAATAGAGCTATCAAGAAAACTTTTTGTTCTCGGACAACTTGGTTGCGTAATTTAAGAAAGCGGCCATAAATTGATTCCAAGATATTTATGGATATATCGTAATGGTCTAAACTGGCTTCAAGTAAGGCAAGGAGGATGAGCAGACGAACTTCCCACATGTTAAATATTGTTTTGCTCAAATGAGCCCATCTAAGCTCGGGGTTTACTCGCTGCATTGTCTCGCGTATATTTTGAATCATTTCTCGGGACTGAAAATCTTTGAGATCATGACGATAATACTTGATGGCATTGATTAGAAAGCAATCAAGCAACTCCCAATCAGGAGAATTGGCTGTGTTTTTATTATTATTAAGATATGCTAAATAAAGTTCATAACATTCTTCTAATTTATCAGGCCGGTTATTAACGATGGCTTCATCAATTTTTCCGAGAATTGTTTCCAAGCTTCTATCGTAACGATACTTGTGGAAAATAGCAGTTAAATCTAATTTGTAAGCCAGAGAAAGTAACTCTAAGGTTTCATATTTTGGAATGACTAAGCCCTTTTCTATTTTCATAAGAGTGTTTTCACTAATTCCAACACGTTCTCTGACGCTACGTTGGGTCATTTTCAAAGATCTTCGAATGTTTTTTATCTCTTCACCGAAATCTTCCATGTTATAATTTTCAATCAATTTGCTTTTACCTCATAGACTCATAGATACTTTGGAAACCCACACTCAACTGCGGATTATGTCGAATGAATTTATTATAATATAGATGTAGAGGAAAAGATAATAAAGTTAACTTTATTATTGAAAACTTCTTGTATGACATTTCCTATGCAAGGACTCTGTATTATGGATTTACCTCCCATAATAAGAATATTTTTCTTGGGCCGTATCAAGCAAAAACGCTTTATACGGCTTTTTTTTACCTAGTTAAAGAAAGCCTTTTTAAGATATTGTTTAATCGAGTTTAGCAAGTTAATGAATGAAGATTGCTTCTTATGGTATGATAAATAGTAATAAGGAAAAATTAAGGTGTGAATTATTTAATCAAATGTGAGGAGGCAAAAATGAAAAGACAAATACAGGAAGTGAGGCGAGGTTTTAACGGAATGGACGGTGCGGGAGTCCATCTGGTACGAGTTTTAAGCCAGGCTACAATTAAAAAGTTAGATCCATTTCTAATGTTGGATGTGTTCGACTCCGATAACTATGAGGATTACATTGCGGGATTCCCGATGCACCCCCATCGAGGAATCGAGACCATCACTTATTTATTGGCAGGAGAGATTGATCATGAGGACTCTTTAGGTAATAAGGGCTCAATTTTGCCGGGTGGGACTCAATGGATGACATCAGGCTCTGGCATCATGCATCAGGAAATGCCACAAAAATCAGATGCTATGATTGGATTCCAATTATGGCTGAATATGCCCCAAAAAGACAAAATGAAATCGCCAGCTTATCGTGAAGTAAATGAAGATCAAATGCCAGTTTATGAAGAAGTTGGTTTAAGAGTTCGTTTAATCTCGGGTGAATTTAGAGGAGTAGAAGCAACTATTAAACCGGATTACGTTAAGCCTGAGATTTATTTTGCGGAAATGGAACAAGGGCATGTCTTTAACCAAAGTCTTGCCAAGGATGATACGGCCTTTATCTTTATCTTCAGAGGCTCAGTCCGCATTGGTGATGAAGTGGTGGAACAAAAAAATGGTGTTCTGTTCACTGAAGGTGACGAAATCGAAATTAAGGCTGAAACCGATGCAAAATTTTTATACATTCAAGGCGAAAAAATAAATGAACCCATATCTTGGGGTGGACCTATTGTTATGAACACAAAAGAAGAGGTCAATGAAGCCTTTGATGAACTAAGAGCCGGTACTTTTTTGAAAACAACAGAAGTTGAAGGCGTAGAGAGCCTAAATAAGTAATAAAAACACTAGATTCTGAATGAGTTACAGAATAAACAAAAGGCAGCCATCGGCTGCCT
>LFRM01377855.1_pt1 | contig 11087 bp, 8 predicted proteins | sample 618341 | NCBI WGS metagenome assembly LFRM01 (sample SAMN03654438, study PRJNA283298) | anaerobic digester metagenome | isolation source: pool of bioreactors CSTR01a, CSTR02a, and CSTR03a thermophilic anaerobic... | place: Denmark: Kgs. Lyngby | collected 2014-05-21
CACCGCCGCTGGGTTTATTGCCAAGAGCAACAGCACGGACATTCAAAATTCTCATGCCTACAACCTGAAAGAGGTCAAAGCCACCGATGAGAGCGGTTATGCGGGCGGATTCATCGGCACCTCGGAAACCGGTGGACTGGCGGAGGTTTCGGATGCGGAAAGCCTGAAACTGATTGGAGTTGATAATCTGCTGGGTGCGGTGGGTTATCTGATTCCCAGCTACACCGACTGCACCGTCCATTATGTGAATGGCGGTGGCGTCCAGGCAGACGTAGCGGGCGGATTCGTGGCTGATCTTCAGAGCGGCACTGTAAATAATGAAGTATGGTCGAGTACACAAGACAGCGACGGGAACGCCAACGGAGCTTACTCAGTTTACAACATCGACTATGTTAAGGGCCAGACCTATGGCGGCGGCTTTGGCGGAAAGATCTATTCCGGCGCACTGGCAGACGCCGGAGGCGGAATCTCCATTTTGGGTGACAGCGGACTGAATATCAATATCAGCGATCTGCTTAATGTCATCGAGGCGTATGTTCCTTATGTCAGTTATGCGGGGGTCTATTCGGAAAACGGATTTACCGTGGAAGCAAAGGCTCTGCGGGACGGCGACTCCACCTCCGGCATCGCTGGCGGTTTTGCCGGGTATCTCAGCGGAGCGCAGATTTCCAGCAGCGATGTAAACCGGCTGAAACATACAAACGTGACGCCGCCAGAGGATCTGGAGGCAGTGGAAGCTTCTTCCTATTTCGATGGAAGCTCTTCCTATGCTGTTACCGGCGGTCGNNTACCGGCGGTCGCTATGCTGGCGGTTATGTGGGAGATATGGACATTGGCAGCGCCGCCTCTGTGGGCAACGGACTGAATGTACTGGGTGAGTCCATTCAGCTGACCGACCTGCTCTCCGCCCTGTCCGTGGTGGTCTCCACCATTGAGCACTCGGATGTCTATGGCGGTGCGGGCGGCTACGCAATTCTGTCCACCGCTACAGATACAAACGGAAAGGTCGGTATGTCCGGCGGCTATGCGGGACGGATTGCAGGTGGCCACATTCAGGATTCCAACGCCCACAACTTCTCCTATATCATCGGTGAAATTTCCGCCGGAGGTTATGTAGGCAGTATGCTTTCCGGTGATGTGGCAAGCGTGCTGGGCGAGGGCGGCATCCTGAAGAAGCTGGTCAATGTTGACTCTCTGGTTTCACTGGTGGAAGACTTTGTACCCACCATCCGCAACAGCTCCACCGACTGCATCCCCTGCGGCGGTGCGGTGCGCGCCCATTCCGCCTCTGACAGTGTTGTGCAAAGGGGCATGGCTGGCGGCTATGTGGGTCACAACGAGGGCGGTCACATCTGGGGTCTGAATACGAAGCCCTGGAAAGCCGCTACGGAGGCTTACACCGGACCTACCAGTCTGTGCAAAGCCATCCGCATCCGTTCAGTTTATGGCTATGAGTATGCGGGTGGGTATACCGGCTATATGGAATGCGCTGACACGGCTTCCGGCGGAAGCCTGAGCCTTCTGGGTGGGCTGATTAGTGAGGGCAACCTGCTCAGTGCCCTCAGCGTGGTCTATCCGACCCAGGAGAACACAGAGGTCAGCGGGCCTCTGGCCGATCTGGATGTGGACACCTGGAATAGCTGGGTTACATATGTAGGCAAATACGGCGGCTATGGTGCGGAACTGGCCAAAAACGGCACGGTCAGCACACAGGAGGAACTGAATGGTAAGCTGGCCGGCTACACCTATGGTTATCATGTGGCAGCCGGGCGCGGCGCATATGAAGGGAACCTTCCTACTGAGGGCGGTGACGCCGGCGGTTATGTGGGCAGGATGAGCAGCGGCGTAATCACAAACGCCCTTGCGAAAGACGCCAAACTGGTTCGCGCAGCCGGAAGCGCCGGTGGTTTTGCCGGGCGGATGCTCACCGGGGGCCTTGCGAACTTTGGCGCTGTTAGCATCCTCGGGCTGAATCTCAACATAGGTCAGTTGATCAATTTGGGCGAAGTCCTCGTACCGGCCATTAAATCCGGAAGTGTGCAGGGCTACCGGGCAGGTCTGACCGTCACTGCCACCGGAAATGACCTCACGCACCGCTTTGGCTATGCCGGCGGTTATGCAGGAAGCGTCTACGGCGGGCAAATCTGGGGAGATGAAGGAAATGCGAACGGCTGCAATGTGACAAAGCTGCGCCGTGTCCAGGGCGACCTTGCCGCAGGCGGATATGTCGGTCTGGCAAGCGCCGCTTCGGTTGCCCAGGTCAACACCAATGCCAGCTCCGGACTTCTGCAGGGTCTGCTGGATTCTCTAATTGGCAATGTCGATGATCTTGCTTCGGTGCTGGATGCTACCATGACCACCATCCGCAAGGCGGAGGTCTCCGCAGCCGATGCGGACTGGGGCTTTGTCGTTGAGGGTTACAGCCGGGACTATGCCACCTGTGCGGGCGGTTTCGCCGGCTCCCTGGAGGCGGCGGTGCTGGGGAAAGAGGACGGCGCAAGCAAGCTGACTGTCAACGGACTGCGCAGTGTGGACGGCGGGCTGTACGCCAGCGGCTTCTTCGGCCTGGCCGATGTGGGCAGCGTGGCGGATGTTTCCGGCACCACCGGCGAGGAGGGTGGCTCTACCACCACCTCCATTCTGGATTTGATCAAGCTGGGTAATGTCAGTGTATTGGATGCATTCCGAACCTATATCTACCATGCCGATGTGACCGGCGTTCTAGAGGGCGTGACCGTTACGGCTCATAGCGAGGCCAAAGAAGGGGTTATGGATTCTACCCGCTACTACGGCTGTGCCGGCGGCTTCGGCGGCGGCATGATGAACGGTTCCATACACAACTCCACCATGACGAATCTGAACACCGTGACCGCCCCCAACTACTCTGGCGGATTTGTGGGACATTTGGGCAAAAACGGAGGCGTGGATGTGGACTCCGCCAGTGTGCTGGGCGATTTGCTGGGTGCTACCGCAGGTGTGCTGGATATATTCGGCGCTCATGTGGAGGATTGCTCTCTGACCGGTATTCCCCAGGGTTATCTTGTCAAGGCAACAGGCGGCACAGAACCCATTGCCGGCGGCTTTGCGGGTCTGGCCGACCTGTCCCGAATCCTCTCCTGCACGGCGGACAAGGCCAAGCAGATTACCAGCGACCAGATTGCGGGTGGATTCGTCGGCAAGGCAACCATGGCGTATCTGGCATCGGCGGAGGTCAGCTCTGATTTGGTAAATGTCGTGCTGTATATCGTCAATGAGCTGATCAAGGCGCTGTATCTGCCAGAGGCGGAGCGGGCAAATGTGTTGAATATTAATCTCGGCGGCTTATCGCAGCTGAAGATCCTCTCCGATGGAGACCTGCTGTATGTGAACTTGCTCGGATTGAAAATCTCTGTTGCCTTGTCTAAAGCATCAGAGACCGGGGCAGAAACGGACGTAGCCATTGTCACCATTGGAGATTCCGAGATTCGGTTGAAGTGCAATGAGAACGGGATTCTGGATGGTGAGGACACCTCCGCTATCGAAATCAACCTGATCAAGGCCAACCGCACCAAGGTGGAAGGCTGTACCGTCACCGGCATTGACAAAGGCTATGACGTCTACGGTGGCGGAGCCGGAAACGATGAGGATGGCACCCATGAAAAGGGCTACGCAGGTGGCTTTGTGGGCTACAACAACGAGGGGCGTTTCCTGAACAACAAAATGGTGTACTGCGATGTGATTCGGGGTACGGCCGAAAAAGTTGGGCCATTCTCCGGCACCACCAGCCTGAAATCGGTTTATGACTTTAACACGGTGGCTTCCATCGAGGGAGAGAATAACCAGTATAGCGTCTACCGTGTCACGGAAATGGACACTGCCAAGTTAAAAGACGGCGCACAGGTCGGCGGGACAGCGGTTTCCGACACCGGCACCTCCGTCACCTACAACCGGTTTGACGTGATTCATCTGCAAGAGGTGCAGACCTTTGACCAGTGGAAAGATGCCGTTATGACCAATGGGACGGCCACCCAGGACATCGATGTCTATGTGACCAGCGCCCAGGCGGTACTGATGCGCAGCACCCCAACCCGGGATAACGATGAAAGTCTGGTGCCGGAGCCTGCCGAGGGTGTAGATCCCTGCAAGACTACCATTGACCTGACCATCCAGAAAGTCTGGAAGGACTGGAATAACTGGGATAAATTGCGTCCCGATTCTATAACAGTACGCATTATTCAACATTATACCGACGCAGAGGGAATGGTACATGATGTGCCCTACGCTGTGGAGGATGCGGATGCGGAAGGCTGGTTCACCCTGGAAAAGCAACCGGGACAATCCGGCACCGCCGCCTGGAGCTGGGTGATTGAAAAACTGCCGGTTGCCTATCAGGCGGGCGAGAACATTATCTACTATTCCTATAGCGTCGAGGAAAAGTCGGTCGATGGCTATGCCACGACAATTTCCTACGACTCTACAGGTTTTGTAGCCACGATCACCAATACCCATCAGCCGGAGCTGCCGTTTACCGGCGGCATCGGGGACTGGTGGTATGTAGCGGTTGGCTTGGGATTACTTCTGGTCGTTCTGGCAACGCGTAAGCGCCGCCGGGATTCCGGAGGAAAGGGGGTGCCGAAGCCAAACTGATGTTACTCCAGCAGCACCGTATTCGGCGCTGCAATCAAAACTTATCACAAGAAAGGAAATCAAAACCATGAAAAAGACAAAAAAGATTTTGTCCATGCTGCTGGCCCTGGTTATGGTCCTGGGCCTGTCCGTAACGGCGTTTGCCGCCGAAACCACCGGTTCCATCACAGTGACCAATCCCATTGCAGGTGAGACCTATACGGCCTACAAGATTTTTGATGTGACCTATGACGAAAACAAGGAAACCTATGCCTACACCATTGACAGCACCAGCGAGTGGTATGCTGTCGTGAGTACTTATGCAACGGAAGAAAATGGCATGAAGCTGGAGCAGGTAGGAGACAGCACGACCTATACTGTCACAACCGACAATAATTTCAACGCTACAACCTTTTCTGCTACGTTGAAACAGAATGTAACTGGGAAGTCCGGCACGGCTCTGACCATTGCTGACGGCGATACCGTGGCGAAAGCCACGAACTTGCCGCTTGGCTACTACTTCGTCACCAGCACTACCGGCACGCTTTGCAATCTGACCACCACCAATGCCGATGTGAGAATCCGCGATAAAAACGATGTGCCTTTTGACAAGACTGACAATGGCACCGCGGACGTAGAAATCGGCCAGACCGTCAACTACACTATCACAGGCAAGGTGCCCGACACCACCGGCTTCAAGACCTATACTTACAAGATCACTGATACCATGTCCGAGGGCTTGACCTTTAATAAGAACATTAAGGTCGAGATCGGCTCTACTGACGTGACTGTAAATTGCACCATCAAATATACCCCGACCGACGAAGGTACCACAGGCTTTGAACTGACAATCCCTGTAACGGACTATCAGACTCAAAAGGGCGAGCCCATCACCGTAACCTATTCCGCTACCGTCAACGAAAAAGCTGTTGCTGTGATCAGCAAGAACCATGCTGAGCTGACATACACCCACAACCCCGATGGTTCCACCACTACGACTGAGCCGGACGAGGAGACTGTCTACAGTGCGAAGATCGTAATCGACAAGCATGAAACTGGTGACCAAAGCAAGAAGCTGGCTAACGCTAAGTTCGTCCTGTATAAGGAAGTAGTCGAAGCTGGACAGGATACACCGACCAAGATGTACTACAAATATACTGCAGCAACAGAAGACGCTGCTGCGAAGGTCGAGTGGGTTGCGAATAAGACTGACGCCACCGAGGTTACCACTGATGAGAATGGTGCAGCTGAGTTCAAGGGTCTGAAGAACGGCTCCTATAAACTGGAAGAGACCGCAGCACCCGATGGTTATAATAAACTGACTGCACCAGTTGATGTCACTGTAGCGATGGATGGCACAGTGACTACAGTTACCGTTACTGCTGAGGTGGCAAACAAGTCCGGCTCTCTCCTGCCTGAGACCGGCGGCATCGGCACCATCGGCCTGACCGCTCTGGGTGTGGCTGTTGTACTTGGCGGTCTGCTGCCCCGCAAAAAGAAGGAAGAAGAGGAATAAATGAAAGGCAAGCTGCGGGGGTTCATCCGTGGGCTGGTCATCCTGGCAGGTCTTGCAATCCTGATTTACCCCTCTCTGAGCGAGTATCTCGCCGAGCGCAACTCCAGCCGGGCCACGGCCTCCTATGACGACTCTGTGATTCGCATGGAGCAGGAGCGGCTGGAGACGCTTCGGGAGCAGGCACAGGAATATAACCGGCGGCTGGCCGCCGAAAATGGTCAGGATGCGCCGCAAACGGATGAGAATGGAGAACCTGTCTCCCTGGTGGATTACTGGGAACTGCTGGACCCCGGCGGGAACGGCATGATGGGCTATATCACCATTCCCCGCATCAATGTCACAACCCCGATTTACCACGGCGCTAGCGAGGAGATTCTGCAGGTGGCTGTCGGCCATTTGCAGAACACCTCACTCCCTGTGGGCGGAGAGTCCACCCACGCTGCTCTTTCCGGGCACCGTGGACTCCCCTCCCGCAGCCTGTTCACCGATTTGGATCAGCTGGAGATAGGCGACGTCTTTTATCTGAAGATTTTAAATCAGACCATGTGCTACACGGTTGACCAGATCAAGACGGTGCTGCCCAACGAAACCCAGGATTTGGCGATCACAGAGGGAGAAGATTATGTGACGCTGGTGACCTGTACCCCCTACGGGGTCAATTCACACCGGCTGTTGGTGCGTGGCACCCGAACTCCGTACACACCGGAGGAGGGCGAAGTAACGCCTGAAGTGGTGGAAACATCCCTTTGGATGCGGCTTCCGATTCAATACCGCCATCTGCTTATCGGCCTGGCGGTGCTGGTGGCCATTCTCATCCTGCGGACGCTGGTTGGGTGGGTCGTCAAATCTGTCAGGAAAAGGAGGAAACCATAACATGAGAGGAAAACAGAATAGCATGGGAGTCATCTCTGCGCTCCTCCTTATCCTGTGTCTGACATTTTCTCTGCCTTCGGCTGCTATGGCTGCGGAGGTGGAGGGAAGTCTGCAATTAGACTGTACCATTGAGCGGGATGAAAAGGAAGTCTGCCTGGCGGGGGACGAATACACCTTGGTAAAGATTGCCCAGGCTCAGGTTGACGGCGATTCCATCAACTATCAGATCTGCCCGGATTATGCCGAGTATGACTGCCGATGGACGACGCTGAACGCCTCTCAGCTGCGGGAAAAAGCAAAGGAACTGGAAACTGTTGCCAGACAGAGAGGGGATGTTGCCGCCACCGGCATCACCGATGCCAAAGGCACCGTTCTGTTTGCGCATTTGACGCCTGGACTGTATCTGGTGATGCGCACCGGAATTGCAAAGGAAAATACCGGTTATGCGGCAGATCCTTTCCTCGTGAGTGTCCCGCAGATTGTGGGTGGCGTGGTGTCTTATCATGTGATCGACACGCCGAAATTCAGTTGGGATATCCCGGCTGAGCCTACGGAACCTACCGAACCTACGCCGACACAGCCGGAGCCCTCCACGCCGCAGTCCCCTACCCTCCCTCAAACCGGTCAGTTGAATTGGCCAATCCCGGTGCTGGGAGGAACCGGTATGATGCTGCTCCTGGCAGGCTTGTACCTTCGCTTTGGCAGGAGAAAGGAAGCATATGCGGAATAAAGTTGGAAATACCTTTATCATGACGGGGATAGTGCTGGTTCTTGCGGCACTATCCCTTTTTGCATGGAACCGGATGGAATCCAGGCGGGCGGACAATGCCGTGCAGGCAATCCTGCCTGCGGTGGTGGATGCCATCGGTGATTCTATCCAGGAGCCACCGACAGAGCCTCACCAAATGACGGAGACAGAGCCGGAAGGAACTGAAATGACAGTGGTGGAGATCGACGGCTACGGCTATGTTGGCTATCTGTCCATCCCGGCGCTGCAACTGGAGCTGCCGGTGATGTCGGAGTGGGACTATGACAGGCTGAAAACTGCGCCATGCCGGTATTCAGGATCTACAAAAACTGATGATTTCGTGATTGCAGCCCACAACTATACCCGGCATTTTGGCACTCTGCGTACCCTGGAACCGGGGGATGAGGTTTTTTTCACCGATATGGACGGTGTGGTTTCTACCTATGAAGTGGCGGAGGTCAACACACTCTCTCCCACTGCCGTAGAGGAGATGACTGGAAGCGGCTACGCACTAACCCTGTTTACCTGTACCTACGGTGGGCAGAGCCGCGTGACAGTACGCTGCACTCGGACGGAGGAAAACTGAGATAAGTCAAAATCACTGTTTCGGGAGGTGGAGCAACATGAGCGGGCAGAGTGTTCCGAAAATCGGAGTCGGCTTTCAGGTGGGAAAGCTGACAGTCATTGAACCGACACCAAAGCGGAAAAGTGGATATAAAATCTGGCGTTGCCGATGTCAGTGCGGGCTTACCTGATGACCGGTCATACAAAAAGCTGCGGCTGCCTGCAAAGCCGGATTGTGTATGAAAACATGAAATTCGTTGGCGGAACCTCCGTTACGCTTCTGGAGAAAGCCGATACGCACCTGATAGACAGCAACACCAGCGGTTACAACGGTGTTTATCAGGACAAAAGAAATAGTAAATGGAGAGCACAGATAAGCTTCAAGGGAAAAACCTATTATCTTGGCGCTTATGAACGGATTGAGGACGCTGTAAAAGCCCGAAAACGGGCTGAGGAGCATCTGTACGGGGAATTTCTACAGTGGTATTATCATGTATATCAGACGGATGCCAGAGATACAGGTTCATCAAGACGGTGAGATAGATATAATAGCTTACAACTTTTTGCGGTCTGAGTGATTCAGGCCGCTTTTCCTTATGACAGCAATCAGCAGCATTCTTGCCAGATAAAGTTAGAATTCATATAAAACCGGAAAAAGCAGATTTCTACCTGCTTCATTTCCAATCCGGAGGTTTTATGCTAAAACCAAGAACGGAAAGAAAGGTGGGATGCCGAGAGCAAAGTGAAAATGGGAATATCTTATTTGCCGTGATACCTGATCGGGTTACGGCATTTTTTCATTTTCAAGCGCCCCACGTCTATTCTGGAGCATTTAATCAAACACCATTATCATTTTATTGCGCACCTGTGGAATATCGGGTGCGCTTTTTTTGTGTGAAAAGGCGGATTCGGTTCTGCCACAGTGGCCGGTCTCCTCCGGCCTGTCGGATTTCTTCAAAAATCTGACAGATTGGAGGTACTTATTGTGGCAACAGACAGGAAACATATCTGGCTCAGCGGCCAGTTGATCGAGGTGACGGAGGAAGTCTATGAAGCCTATACCAAGGGCGAGAGGAAAATCCGTTACTTTGAAAGCGACCTGAAAACTGAACGGATTATTCTGGATACCGATGGCCGGGAGGTCAAGATACTTCCCAGCCGGGAGGACTCCCTGGACCGGCTGATGGCAGACTGCGCCATGCAATTTCCGGATACCCAGGAAAGTGTGGAAAGCACAGTGCTGCGGAAACTGTCCATAGAGCGGCTTTATCGGGGGCTGGATACACTTCCCGAAAAGGAACGGCAGCTGATTGATGCCCTGTTCTTTGAAGGACTGACAGAACGGGAATACGCACAGGAACTTGGTGTGTATTGGAACTCAGTGCATTACAGGAAATGCAAGATTCTTGCAAAACTGAGGAGGCTGTTGGAATAGATTTGCACAATCAGCTGACCGCTCCAGAAAAAAATTCAAAAAATTTTCGGAAATCCTTTGTGCAAGAGCCGTACTTAACGGCAAATAGAGTGAGGGGATGTTTATGACAGACCACCGGACCCTGCTGTACGGTCCCCTCGTGTACCTTGAAAATTGAACAGCCATTCATCAGGCACATTCCCATTGCTATTGTGATGAGCATAAGCCACATGGGCTGCCGCGCCACGATGTACCGGCCAGGAGACAGCAAAGACGCCACATTTGATTTTGGTCTTAGGCCTGCCCTTGTCCGGTACGGAGCGAGAAACGGCAGGCCCTAAGTGCCGGACGGCCCCCGGCATGGCGATGACAGGCAATGGGGCTAACGATACTCCTGTCCGGCCATAAAGTCGAGCGTTGAAGCGTTATCAGGGCTCCCACAAAGTCGTAAGACTTTGTGGGAAGAGGAAGAGCAACGGAACGAGTGAGCTTTTCGCCTTTAGGCGGAAACGAACAAGTGAAGTATGCTCTGACGACGTGATCCGTCGCAACAAGTGGGGGCAGCTCTAAGCGATCCTTGGAGGGGTGTAATTCCCGTGGAGCTGGTACGCCGCCAGCCGTTTGATGATTTCCCATTGCAGATCGGGGTGTCGAGGACAAATAGATTTGCATTTACATAGGCGGCTTCATCCGTCAAGTTTGCAAAGGAGGTCAAGCTATGAACAGAACATATCTGCGCGGCGAATTGTATTATGCGGATTTGAACCAGTGCGTAGGGTCAGAGCAGGAAGGCAATCGCCCGGTGGTTATTATACAGAATGATATTGGCAACAAGCATAGTCCAACGGTGATTGCTGCTGCCATTACCAGTCAGAATCCGTCTAAAGGTGTCCTTCCTACGCATTGTTATTTGGGTGCGGAAAGTGGTCTGGAGCGCCCCTCTATTATTCTATTGGAACAGCTTCGCACCATTGACAAGCGTCGCCTGGGACATTATATTGGGCGGTTATCCCAAAAACGGATTGAGGAGATGGATCGTGCGCTGATGGTCAGCCTTGATTTATTTTGTCAGAAATCCAGGACAACTATTATAAGTCTTTGCGGCGTCTGTGTGAGTAATTTCCGAAACACAGGCGCTTATTATTTGTGCCGGCTCGATCCCGGCCAGATAAAGAAGGAAGTTTGCACCTACTGCAACCAGCGCAGAGGGTTTGATTATGTGATGATGAAGAAAGGAAGTGACGGTTGAAATGGAAAAACTGATTACACGCAGGGAGGCAGCAAAACTATTAGGAATCAGCATTTCTACACTGGATGAAGCAAGAAATAACGGCTTGATTTCCTATATTCAATATGTTCCCAATGGT
>LFRM01019441.1_pt1 | contig 11079 bp, 12 predicted proteins | sample 618341 | NCBI WGS metagenome assembly LFRM01 (sample SAMN03654438, study PRJNA283298) | anaerobic digester metagenome | isolation source: pool of bioreactors CSTR01a, CSTR02a, and CSTR03a thermophilic anaerobic... | place: Denmark: Kgs. Lyngby | collected 2014-05-21
AGGTTGCCTCTGTAGCGGACCATGTCTGTTGCCTGCGCAGTCATGCTCTCGCCCAGCTGGATGCGGATTGCCTTGAGAGACTCCGACTTGTCGATCTTACCGTCGGTTGCCATCCAGCCCATCACCTTGTACCCCGAGCCCGGGGCAACCAGGTATCCTTCGCCGTCCAAGGTAAACGATCCGTCTCTGGTATACTTCGTAGCCTCGCCATCGCTCAGCACGAAGAACCCGTCACCGTCAATGGCCATGTCAGTCAGTTTTTCAGTGCTCTCCAGGCCGCCTTGAGTCATGTCGACGTCAATGCTTCTGATCATATTGCCGAGACCAATCTGAGCAGGGTTGGTGCCTCCGATATTTTCGCTCGGCCTAGATCCCGACCTGATCGTCTGGGCAAACGCCTCCTGAAAGGTCATTCGAGCACTCTTGTAGCCTATCGTGTTCACGTTCGCAATGTTGTTGCCGATAACGTCCATCCTGGACTGGTGGCTCCTGGAGCCGGTCACTCCAGCAAACAACGAACGCAGCATTGTCAATTCGACCTCCTTTGGTTGCTGTTGTGGGTTCATCGATCAGTCAGAACCCACGGGGCATCCTCTGTGAGGTCCTGCCCCTATGCCACAGCATCCGTGGCACTCGCAGCCACTAGGCAATCACTGCCGAATCAATGTTCGTAAAGACGTTCTGCTTCATGCTCTCTCGGTCCACAGCCGTGATTACCGTTTGGTTCCTTACACTGACCACAAACGCAGCGTTGTCCATCATCACCAAGGACTCTCGTGCACCTTTGGCTCTTGCTCTATCCACCGCGTCGCGAAGCCTCGCCAGCTCCACGTCTGACAAGCGGATATTGCGATCTCTCATACGCTGCTCTGCGTGAGCGGAGAACTTGAGCGGCATTGCCGCAGTCTGTTGCTTGAGAACGTCCGCAAACGATACCTCTGGTGCCGCACTTCCTCTACCGCTCTGTTTGACTTCCGTTGGTCGCCTGGTGACTGGCTGTGGCCTAATCGCTGACAGATGATGGTGTATATCTAAGTGCTTACCCACCATACTCAGTCACCTCTTGTAGCAACATGTCTTCATGCATCTGCAGTCGCCTTCAATCTGATTATGTCGGACAACCTGACCCAGGACCCGTCAACTGAGACGACTACGCCTTCACTACCAAAGCTGACCTCAGTAACCTCGCCCGATACAATGACCGACGGATCGTCCATCGATCTCCCCTCAACCGTTCGGCCAAGGAGTGTCGAACCATGAATCATCATCTGCGCGGATGCCAGCTTTTCAAGGCCGGATGCAACGTTTTGCATCTGCTCCAGGGCCGAGAACTGAGCGAGCTGCCCCATGAACTCCTTGTTGTCTGCAGCTGCGAAGATATCCTGATTTCTAAGCTCCACCACCAGCAACTGCAGGAAGTCGTTCTTGCCAAGCTCGTTCTTGGTCCGCTCTGCTCGCTGAGGGCTGCTGCTGTAGTAGGTATTGGGTTGGTTCACTGCTGTTGTGTGCAAAGGCATCTAGTCACCTCCTCCTCTAGATTCAGTCACTGGTCACGTCACGCTCTCAACTCCAACCGTCCAAGTTCAGCGTTCATCGTGTCCTCGCCATACCCGTTCCAAGGCAGGTTGGGCTGTGCCTCGTAGAAGCTGTACGGCCTGCCGTGGTCACGCTGCCCCGACTGGCCAAATCCGGCTGTGTGCGAGTTGGAATCGCTCATGTTTCCAGACTGGCTTTGGGCAAACTCGCTACGCAAATCGTTGTGAGCCAACTCCGACTGTGCCGGCGGGCTCACTGCGACTCGTATCGCTGTGACATCAAGTCCTTGGGCTTTGAGTGCGTCGACAAGCTTGTCTGCAGACAATCTAAGGATCCTTCTTGTTTCCGCAGTCTCTGCTGCAAAGCCAGCTACAACTCTACCTCGCTCCACCTCGAGTCGGACCTCCACTCTACCCAGGCTCTCAGGTTCAAGACCGATGATCACCTTCTGCCTTACAGCTCCGGTCTCTATGTCGATTTTCTCAACGATCTGGTCAATGACTGAACGCGAGCTGATCGGCTCATCCAACTGAGTAGGCTGGGCAGCCGGTTGTTCCAAACTCTGTGCCTTGATCTCTGCAGTGCCGGCTTGGTCCGAGATACCGGGTGCTTGATGATTGGCCGTTGCTTCGCGCTGCCTGGCAATCGCCTGGCTGCGCTCGATTTTGGCAGCCTCGCCGAGTTCTACGGCGGGTGCTCCCCTGCCCTGACTCGACACTGGTCGCCTTTGTTGGGCCGCAGCCGCTTCACTCTGCCTGATCACAGCTACTCCGTCCCACTTCTCAGGAGGGATTCCCTCTGGAGACGCAGTGAGCCCTACTGTGGCAGAATGTGGACCGTCTCCAAACCCTGCGCTAGTGCCTGCCTCGTCACNNTGTCGGTCCCGTCACCGGCCGTACCGACCGTGCCAAGCGTCTGGACAGGTCTGTTAGCGGCAGCTACGCCTTGACTGCTAAAGCCTTGAGCGCTCTCGGTTGGACCGCTGATCTCCGACTCGCCAATCGGCCGGGAGTTCAACACCCCGTAGGCGTCCCGCACCAACTCCTGGATCCAATCCTGGTCCGCAACGCTCTCTACGACGCTCTCTTGGAGGTCCGAGAGCGCGCTGCTCTGGCTCCCGACTGCCTCGGAGAGCACGTACTGCACGTTGATCGGCCTGTTGTCAACTCTCACATGGTGCTCGACTCCAGTGCCGACTATCGACTGCAAGCTATGAGCAGTTGGTCCGGGTCTGTGGACTGAGGCGCCCGGTCGATGCGAATGCCCGATCCTGCCCGGCAGGTCTGATGGATCAATGGTCTCATGCAGCCCTTGGGATTGAGACGACACCTGCTCGCGGCCGCCGACGTATGACCGCCCATTCGGTATCCTAATGCCGCCGTTGAGCGACGCGCGGTTACTGCCAGCCGCCCCTCGGCTCACTGCTCTGCCGCTTGTTGCCTGTCCACGCCGCTGCAGCTGGCCCGCAGATCGGCGAGCAACGCCGACTCGCTCAAGTCCTGATCCACGTTCAGATAGGGCTGTTTCTTCAGTGTTGGGCGTGGTCTGAGCGAGGCCAGACGAGTCCTTTTGCCTGATCCATGTGCCGACGCTGCTTTGACGCTGGTCAATACCAACCGGGCCGTCGGTCATTGGAGACTCGGCGTTGATCCCAAATGAGCCATCCATCAATGTCCCCTGCTCGGTTGAGCCTCCTACCGTCCCTAGAGCCGCCGGTCCAGGTCCGAGCCCATCAAGTGCAGTGAGTCCGGCCTCCTCACCCATAGCTGGGATGCCGAACTGGCTGTCGCCGCCTTGCGCTTCCTGCATTCGGTCAGGTTGGCCGTGGCCAACCCCCTGCACAGGGCTGCCAATGGACGCAGCCTGGCCCATAGCCGGGCTTATCACCGCGGGGCCCGACGCCTCGAGAGGGCTCTCAACAGATCCAACCAGCTCAAAGGCTTGCTCGCTCCCTGAATGCTCCAAGATCTCCTGAAGGACGCCGTGGACAGTAGAGGCACTAGCTGCTGACAGTATGCTGTTTAGGCCCGCCCCCTGCTCGCAGGCATACGCCTCATCGATCAACTGAGCTGCACGCTTCTCTGACCGCTGGATTGGCCGTTCACCTGCGCTATCTGGCTCGGCGAAGTCGTTAGACTGTGTACCTGCAGGCACTGACTGAACCTCCTTGCGAGCTTCCGATCCGGCTGCTCCGGCAGATTGAGCCAGTAGAGCCTGAGCCAATTCGGCGTCGAATTCCGCCTGCGCGGCGTGAGATGGCGCCGTGGCTCCATCGAAGGTCGACCCGGTAGCGGCCTGCTCAACGCCTAACACATTGACAGAGGTCAGCAACTGCGGCATCGAGTTGGTACTCAAGTGTTTGTTCACCTCCTTTCCCATAAGGCTAACGTCTATCGTGCTGACTCCGAACCCTCAATGAGGTGGTTAACAACGTATCTTGTCGTGGCTAAGTCATCGAGAAATGCTTGTTCTTTCCTAAGCTCGTTCAACCGGAACTCCTCAAACTTCCTATCTCGCAGGCTCTCCACTGTCTTCCGCTCGCGCATAGCCTCTACGACGCGGTCGCGCTGAGCGTCGAGCTTCTCGTTTAGCTCGCAAATCGTTTCCTGCTTGTCCTCTATCCGCAAGCACAGATACGAGTAGAAGTTCCGGAACAGCTGCTCCTTCTCAACATCAACTGTCTCTGCGGCAAACTGTGCGTGCCTGGCAGCCGCCTCCCTTAGGCCTCTCTCAAGCTGTTCCAGGGCTTGCTGCTCACGCATGATCGCTCTCTGAATCTCGCCGAGACCGCGCTTTAGCTCGTCTTCTTTACGCAATCTGTGGTCCAAGAGAGTCTGAAGTCGAAATCTAAATCGCGCCATACTGGAGCTCCGCCTCCCCGGTTGGAGACTCTACGTCAGACTGATCTATGCAAGAACTGAGCCAAACAACTCTTGAGAACGCACGCTCAACTGACTATTTCCTTTAGCATCGCAACGGCTTCCTCAAACGTCGACCGCTCATTTATCCCCTGCCTCAAGAAGCCGTTTACAGCATCTATCTTGTCTATGGCGAAGTCTATCTTTGGATTGCTGCCGCGGTTGTAAGCTCCTATGTTGATCAGGTCCTCAGCTTCGGAGTACACAGACAAGATCTCTCTTAGCACTGATGCTGCGCGCTGATGGTCATCATCTGTGATTTCAACCATCAGACGACTGAGGCTCGAGTTGATGTCGATGGCAGGGTAATGGTTTCTCGCAGCCAGCTTACGAGACAGAATGATATGCCCATCCAGGATACCCCTGGTAGCGTCTGCTATGGGCTCGTTCATATCGTCCCCGTCAACGAGCACTGTGTACAGGCCGGTGATGCTTCCCCTATCCGACGTCCCCGATCTTTCGAGAAGCTTGGGAAGCTGAGCAAAGACAGACGGGGTATATCCCCGGGTTGCGGGAGGTTCGCCTATGGCCAGCCCGACTTCCCTCTGGGCCATCGCAAACCTAGTGACTGAGTCCATCATCAGCATCACGTCTTTGCCCTGGTCTCTGAAGTACTCGGCAATAGCCGTAGCGACAGAAGCGCCCTTGAGCCTGACTAGGGCCGGCTGATCCGATGTCGCAACTACTACTACCGAGCGTGCCAACCCGTCTTCGCCGAGATCGCGCTCGAGGAAATCGCGCACTTCACGGCCTCTCTCGCCGATCAGGGCGACAACGTTGACGTCGGCCTCGGTGTTTCTGGCGATGATGCCCATGAGAGTGCTCTTGCCGACCCCGCTGCCTGAGAAAACGCCTATCCTCTGGCCGCGGCCAATAGTCAAGAGACCGTCGATTGCACGCACTCCAAGGCCAAGATGCTGAGTTATTCGCTTTCTCGCAAGCGGTGGCGGCGGGGCGTTTGTCACGGGGTAGAAGGCTTCCGCTTCGGGTGCTTCCTTTCCGTCAATAGGCCGCCCCAGGCCGTCTAGCACTCGGCCTAGCAGGCCCGGCCCTACAGGGACTCTAAGCGAATGCCCAGAAGCAACCACCTCACTGCCAGGCCCTACGCCGTCCATCTCTCCAAGAGGCATCAGCAAGACCCGATCGCCCCTAAACCCCACCACTTCTGCGCCGACAGGCTCTCTACGGTGCCTTGACCTGATCTCGCAGTACTCCCCTATCTGCGCCTCGGGACCCGCAGACTCGATAGTGAGGCCAATGATCTGCTTGACCCGTCCATTTGCAGTTATGGGATCGGTCCTGCGGATTGCAGCTATGCTTTTTTCCAGGTCTAGTGGATTTGCCTCCAAGAGGTCTATCAGGCTGTCCATCTCAGCCCTCCTGCACAGAGTCGTTGAAAGCCTCTGCGACACGCTGAAACTGCTGACCTATCCTGCCGTCCAGAAACCCGGAATCTGTCTCTATCAAACACCCGCCTCGCTCTACAGAGGGGTCATCCACGACCTCTATTGACTCGAGGGTCGGGTATTTCGCCTCCAGGTCGCGTTTCGCATCGACGACGACCGGCAGGTCAGACAAATTGACCCTGATCGTCAGGGTCGTCGGTGAGCTGGCTTTGCGCAGGCACGCTTCGATGACCCTTAGCACGGTGGTGTCATCCTTGTCTATCTGAGCGCAGGTCACCATTTGTGCCATCTCTATGACGAGCTGGACGATGTCGGATTTGTACCGATCCACCAGAATAGACCTGAAGCGCAATATTTCGTCCAAGACGGTAGCCAGCTGCTCTAGCCGAGTATCCCACTCTCGTTGATAGTGGGTCTTTGCCTCCAGCTCCCCCTTGGCATATCCCTCTTCGTATCCTTTGGAATAGCCTTCTCTGTACCCCGCCTCTCGCGCAAAGGCCATGGTTTCTTGTGCTTGTGCCTCCGCACGTTTTGTGATTGCGCTGGCTTTTTCCAGCGCCTCCGCCTCAATCTGAGCCACGCGGTCACGCCACTCCTCCAGTGTCAAGCCTGGAGGAGTCTCGAACATACTAGCCTCTGCCGCCTGCCGCAAAGAACTCCTGAGCACCTTCACGCCCATTGCCCTTAGGTCAGTCTCTAGGTAGTGGCTAGCCTTCAGTATGTTAGACAACGATCTCATCTCCCTGACCGCGAGACACCACAATCTCGCCCGCTTCTTCAAGCCGCCTGATCGTCGCTACTATGCGCTGCTGCGCCTCCTCTACGTTTCTCAGCCTTACGGGCCCCATGAACTCCATATCTTCCCTCAACATCGTCGCGGCTCGCTCCGACATGTTCTTGAACATCTTTTCCTTGACGTCGTCGCTTGCGACCTTCAATGCCAGCGCCAGGTCCTTTTGGTCTATGTCGCGCAGCACGAGCTGAACGGCTCTGTCGTCCAGCAATATGATGTCTTCGAACACAAACAGCATCTTGGAGACCTCTTCGGCTATAGCAGGGCTTTCCTCTTCGAGGCGCTCGAGTATTGCTTTCTCGGTTGCGCGGTCAACGTTGTTGAGTATGTCAACGAGGCTCTTGATCCCGCCTGCAGAAGTCGTCTCCTGATTGCCTGCAGAACTCATGCGCCGCTCCAATTCACGCTCAACATCTCGGACGACACTCGGGTTGGTGCCCTCCATGATCGCCATTCGCAACGCCACCTCTGTCTGCAGCTCCTGAGGCAGTGCAGACAGCAGGACAGCAGCCTTAGCAGGCTCAAGGTGAGCGATAACAAGAGCGATCGTCTGTGGGTGTTCTCCTTCGAGGAAGCTCAAGAGCTGCTCAGGAGTAGCCTGCCTTACAAACTCAAACGGCGTCGCTTTGAGTGATACCGTCAGCTTGGAGATGATCTCCATGGCTTTTTGCGCACCCAGAGCCTTTTCGAGAACGTTTTTTGCATAATCAATGCCGCCAAATGCCATGTACTCTCGTGCCAGGGCGCTGTGGTAGAACTCCTGAAGAACAGCGTCTCTGGTCGAAGTAGGGATCTTTCCCATAGTTGCGATTTCCATAGTCAACTCTTCGATCTGTTCGTCTTCAAGGTGCGAGAAGATTTTGGCCGAGAGCTCCGATCCGAGTGCAACCAAGACAATCGCAGCCTTCTGTCGGCCTGTCAAACCGCCCTTGCCTTGTCTCAACGCCACAGCTCTCACCTCACTCCTCAAGAAGCCATCCTCGAATCAAGCGCGCTACCTCCTCGGGATTTTCGTCCGCCATCCTCTCCAGGTTCTTCAAAATCGCTTTCCTTTGCCGCTCTTCTGGCGACTTCTCCTCATCAGGGATACCTAGGAGCTCTTCCTCTTCTTCGGCTTCGTCTTCGCCTGCTGCAAGCTCAAGTTCACCGACTAGCCCCTCCGGCACAAGGTCACGATACACTTGACGCCGCATCGTCCTGATGACGATAGCCCCGAATATCAAAGCGATAAGTCCTAGGAACGCCGGAACACCCAGCTTGATATACTGCCGCAGCGCTTCTCTCGCTGCTTCTCGCTCGGCCTCCAACTCCATTTGAGCGAGTTCCTCATCAGACAGTCTCGGCCTAAATGCCATGGTGTGGACGACGATCTCGTCCCCGCGGGATTCATCAATGCCTGCGGCAGCAGCGATAATCGCTCTCACGCGCTCCGTATCGTCTTCAGTCAACCCAGCAGAGTGGATTAAGGCTGAGACTGATAGTCTCTCAATACGTCCGGGCCCTCTCTCCACGCGGGTAACCGTCCGAGAGTATTCATAATTGCGTATTTCCTCACTTCTAGTCGAAGTGCTGTATTGGTCGTCTGTGATTGCTTGGTAGATCGGCACATCTCCATCGACGTTGGTTGCTGTACCGGGCACACCCTCCGCCCAAACACTCGGGCCCCGGGTTTCCTCTGCATACGTCTGCTCGCTGATGACCGCTCCGGCTCCGTCAATGACAGGCTCAAGAATCTCGCTGTGGCTCTGCTCCTGGTCGAAGTTAAACACGGCGTTCACCCGCACTGCTACATTGCCGGGACCTACGACCTTCTCAAGCATACTCTCTATACTCGCCTGCAAGCTTTTTTCATAGCGTTCTTTGGCCTCAAGCTGGGCTACGCTGAGCCTGTTCTGGAAAGCGGATTCACTGTCATCCTCAATCCACAGGATGTTGCCAGAAGTGTCGACAATCGTGACATTGGAAGGTTTCAAGCCTTCGACAGCTGCAGAAGCCAGGTGCACTATGCCCCTGATCTGGGCCTGGCTAAGAGTCCTTCCGGGTTTCAGCTTCAAAGACACAGAAGCAGTCACTGGTTCTTCCTCATCGGAGTAGAGCGTAGGCTCTGGTATTGCCAACATGACCTTTGCATACTCTACCTGTTCGAATGCTGCAAAGGTCTTGGCAAGTTCGCCCTCCAGCGCCCTTCTGTAGTTCACTCTCTGCGTAAACTCTGTAACCCCGAAGCCCTGCGTATCAAACAGCTCAAATCCGGCGCCTCCACCTTGAGGTATGCCCTCGCTGGCAAGCTGAAGACGAAGCTCGTGCTTTTGAAGGGACGGGACAAGGATGGTTTTTCCCTCATCAGCTAGTCTGTAAGGTATGCCGTCTGACTTAAGTCTCTCCATGACCTCATAGGCGTCTGCTGTAGTAAGCCCCGTATACAGTGGAACATAGTCATCCTTGCCTGTAAACACGGCCAGACTAAGCAAACCTATCAAGACAGCCACTGAAATAGCAACTACAGCTATCCTCTTGCGGGTGTCAAGAGCCTGCCACACGGTCAGGCCCTGATTGCGCATCTGCTCTAGCCTTTCGTTCATACGCTCACCTTACGTCCGACGAGATACATAGCAGGGACCACTCAACACACTCGACAGGTCAGTCTAAGCGCGCAGACTAGATCTGCATCCTCATGATCTCTTGATAGGCCTCAATAATCTTGTTGCGGATCTGCATGGTCAACTGAAGCCCCAGGCTGACCTCTTCAACAGCCATCAGCACTTCGTGAACGTCGTTTACCTCTCCAGTAGCGACCTTTTGCGCCATACGGTCTGCGTTGATCTGGAGATCGTTCACAGTGTCAAGGGCTTTAGCAAGCATCTCCTTAAACGACGGAAGAGAATCATTCTTGACCTTGGTCGTGTTGTTCAGGTCGAGTGAGACCCCCTGCGTCCTCCGTCCCTCAATCGCCACCTTACCGGTCGCCATTGAAGCTGCCCGCATCAGTGAAGTCGGATCAAAGCCTGCCATTCACTCGCCACCTCCTGCAACTATGCAAAAAGCCTCTATGTTATCTACCGATCTCAAGAGCTCTCAAGAACATGGCCTTCGCAGCTTCGATGACTGCGACATTTGACTCATAGGCCCTCGACGCTGAGATCATGTCCACCATTTCCCTGACAATGTCGACATTGGGCATCTGCACGTACCCGTTTTCATCCGCAAGTGGATGCCCCGGATCGTAGACCATAGGGCCGGGAGTCGGGTCCTCAACGATCCTGGCCACTCTCACTCCGTTCATACCACGAGAGCCGACGCCTACCGCCTGATGCCTCAGGCTGCCTGACAGCCTCCCGGCAGACAACCGGCCGCCGGATGCGAGCTCGCGGTCCAGAGCTTCAGAAAAGACGACCAGTTTGCGCCTATAAGGCTCATTTGACGAGTCCCGAGTCGAGTTGGCGTTCGCGACGTTGTCGGCTATTACGTCCATTCTCAGCCTTTGCGCAGTCATGCCTGATGCAGCGATTCTGAATGAATCAAAAAGACCCATACACTACCGCTTCCCTTCACTTATGGCGTGTCTCAATAGGCTGTATTTCTCACTCACAAGACGCGTGAGAAGGCTGTACAACAACTGGTTTTCTGCAAGCGCAGCGTTTTCAGCCTCAGGGTCCACGTTGTTCCCATCCGCCCTCGCTTCTGTACCTGTCCTGCGAACCAATGTAGGTTTGACCTGAGACAATCGCGGTGTTGATCGCAGGTGGGCCGGATGAGTGACCCTCAATTGGATTGAGTCACTCCCTGACAGAGCTCTGCTGAGCTGTTCTTCAAAGCTGACTCCGAGAGCTTTGTAGCCTGGAGTATCTACGTTTGCGAGGTTTTGGGCTATTGCCTCTTGCCTCAACGAAGCTGCTTGCAGGGCCTTCGAAAGCACGTCGAGAGTCACTCGATCAGTGCGATTCACAGCCATCACCTCATCGTTACAACGGTCGTCTGTGAATCCATGCAAGACTCGTGCCACATGAGTACAAGAAGGCCTTGCTTGCGCAAGGCCCTACCTTTGCAGCTCTTCGTCCGATTGTACAGATATCTCGCATCACGGCGAGATATCCCACTCGCTACGTGGCGCTACATGCCTCTGATTGCAGCTTCGGTGTCACTCGATTTCCGACGCGACCACCGGAAGCCTCACTGTGACAGTACATCCTTTGCCCGATGGGTTATTGCATACCAGTATCTGCCCGCCGTGACTCTCGATTATGCTGTGCGAGATCGCAAGGCCAAGACCTGTCCCCTCCGGCTTGGTCGTAAAGAACGGGTTGAAAACCCGGTTTATGTCCCCCTCACTGATACCCGGGCCCTCATCCGATACGCTTACCTCCACATATCCCAGAATACCTGCAGATCCCGTAGACAAGAACTGCCTGATCACTGCGGGGTCACC
>LFRM01168044.1_pt2 | contig 11079 bp, 11 predicted proteins | sample 618341 | NCBI WGS metagenome assembly LFRM01 (sample SAMN03654438, study PRJNA283298) | anaerobic digester metagenome | isolation source: pool of bioreactors CSTR01a, CSTR02a, and CSTR03a thermophilic anaerobic... | place: Denmark: Kgs. Lyngby | collected 2014-05-21
CTCCAAACCGTCTCTCCTCTCTCGAAATCAGAGAGAGAATTCAAGAAGAGCTATACAAAGCAATTGAATAAGAATAATAACTAAATAAGATATAATGCAACAGATAATGAAGAGCAGCAACATAAGTGTTGATGTTGAAAAAACTATAAAGGGTATTCGACACGATAACCTTTTTATACTAACAGACAAAAACACATACCTCCACTGCTATCCACTTATAAAAGATACACCGTCAGTTAGCAAAGCAAAACTTATTATCATACCTGCTGATGATAGTAATAAGACAATTGACAACCTCTCGAAGGTGTGGCAAGAACTTACCCATAATAGAGCTACACGCCATTCCATGATTATAAATCTTGGAGGTGGAATGATAACCGACCTAGGGGGTTTTGCTGCTGCTACATTTAAAAGGGGGATTAAATATATTAATATTCCCACAACTCTGCTTGGTGCTGTTGATGCAGCAGTTGGTGGTAAAACTGGAATCAATTTTGCAGGATATAAAAACGAAATTGGTGCCTTTTACCCATCTGAACAGGTTATTATTTCTACTGAGTTTTTTTACACTCTTACTCATGAAGCTATTCTTTCTGGATATGCCGAAATGATTAAACACGCTCTAATACACTCTGCTATCGACCTCGATAAGTTACTTAATTTTCCTCTTGATAATATTGATTATAATTTATTGTGCGAGTTGTTATTCCGCTCTGTAGGTATTAAGAGAGGTATAGTTGATCAAGACCCTTTTGAAAAGAATATTAGAAAAGCGCTTAACTTAGGTCATACAACTGCCCATGCATTTGAGAGTTTTGCAATTTCACAGCAAAGACCAATTCCACACGGTTATGCAGTAGCATGGGGTATTATCGTAGAGCTCTACCTATCAGTCAGAATCTGTAATTTTCCAAAAGATAAGCTTAAGAAGACAGTTCGTTTTATTCAACAAAATTACGGAGCCTTCAATATAAGCTGCGATGATTACGAAACCCTATTTGAAATTGCAAAGCATGACAAGAAAAATCAAGGTGATAAAATCAACTTCACACTTCTTTCGGCGATAGGAAATGTTAAGATTGACCAAACTGCTGATAAAGAACTTATATTTGAAGCATTAGATTTTTATCGCGATTCTGTTGGCTTATAAATAAGTTCTTTAATAAACATCTCTTCAGCTTTATGTACCCAGTCATGAAAACCTTCGTCAGGTGTATATTCGGGGATAAATTCTATTAATTTACTCAAATTAAACTTCTTAGTTGTTATCCCTGCTCCCGAAAGTGCTGCATCATAAGCATTAAATTCCTGTTCAAGATGTACAGGAATCATCAATGTTGGTTTGTGAAAATATAATGCTTCACAAATCGACTCAAATCCTGAGGTTGTAGCATAAGCTTTAGATCCTGCCATACTTTGCAAAAAGAGATTATCATCAAGTGTATGTAATGTAAAGTTGTCGGATATTTTAGTTGTATTCTCAGCATCTTTCTTATCCCAAAAAAATCTGAGAGGCACTTCCGGATGCTTTTCATGCCAGTCAGATACATCATCAAAATAGCCTGAATTAAGCATATACCCATGAATATAGTCGCCCTCTTTAGGTTCAATTTCAAAAACTTCTGATCGCAACAATGGAGGCATTGTAACAATTTTTCCGGAGCGAGGAATATCTCTAAAAGATAAAGCAAGTATTTTAGATGCGCGGTTAGAGGTTATTCGAGATATCATGCTCAGCAAATAATATTTCATATCTTGCTCAGCGGTAGTTTTGTAATTATTATTAAGTAGCACATACTGATGAGCAATGCATATCATCGGTATATTTAACTTCTTATCGAATTTATAAATCTGATATGCCATGCCAGTAATCATCTCATAAAAGTTGATCACAACATCAGGACGTATTTCTTTAATTTTATCTCTTACAAATTGTAGACTTTTTCGAAATATATAAGGACGAGAAATGTTTTTTACAACGGTCATAAAAATACTAGGTCGCTTTTGCTTGTAGAAGGATGAAAAACTTGGACTGCTAAACTCATATATAGGTGCACCAATCTTCTCTGTAAAAAAAGAAGGTACCTGCCTGTTATTGCTTGTACCCACCAGCACGCCAACTACTTCATGCCCATGTTTGCGAAGCAATGCAGTTAAAGAAAGGGCTTGCGTATAATGACCTCTACCCTCTCCTTGAATTGTAAATAAAAATCTCACTATTTTAAATATTAATTAAAATCAAGTGCCATTCCATACTGATTATCTATGACAATTCCATTATCATAAACTAGCTTTCCATTAACAAATGTCATCTTAACAGTTGTATTAAACGTTTTGCCTTCAAATGGCGACCAGCCGCACTTATAAAGTATGTTATCCTTTGTAACTGTATACTTCTCATTAAAATCTAACAATACTAAATCGGCATAATAGCCCTCCCTGATAAAACCTCTGTCTCTCACCTTAAATAATTTTGAAGGAGCATGACACATCTTTTCTACTACAAGCTCGGGAGTATAAAAACCCTCATGCACCATCTCAAACATCACTTGAAGTGAATGTTGAACAAGTGGTCCGCCCGACGCTGCTTTTAGGCTACCACCCTCCTTCTCACTCATCAAATGAGGAGCATGATCGGTAGCTACAACATCAAGTTTGTTATTCAACAAACCCCTTCTAAGAGCATCTCTGTCATTTATCGTTTTTACTGCAGGGTTCCATTTTATATTTGCACCATATTTGTCATAATCCTCATCAGTAAACCATAGATGATGAACACAAGCCTCTCCTGATATTTTTTTATCCTCTATAGTAGAATCGCTCAACAAAGTAAGTTCTCTGGCTGTAGATAAATGAAGTACATGTAGTCGTGAGCCATATTTATCGGCTAATTCAATTGCCTGCGCAGAAGATTGATAACACGCCTCTTCACTTCTTATGATAGGATGATATTTTATAGGAACATCTTCACCAAACTCTTTTTTAAATGACTCAATATTATCTCTAATTATGTCCTCTTTTTCACAATGTGTGGCAATAACCATATCCACCTCTGCAAATATTTGTTGAAGAGCTTTTTCGTTGTCCACAAGCATATTACCGGTAGAAGAGCCCATAAATATCTTCACACCACATACATGCTTCTTGTCCACTCTCCTCAGTTCATCAATATTATTATTGGTAGCTCCTAAATAAAAAGAAAAATTAGCAACAGATTTACCTGCTGCCATTTCAAATTTTTTATCCAACTCTTCAATAGTTACCGTTTGAGGATTAGTGTTGGGCATCTCCATATAAGAAGTTACCCCACCTGCAACAGCGGCCTTGCTCTCAGTCGATATATCACCCTTGTAAGTCAATCCGGGATCTCTAAAATGCACTTGATCATCAATTACTCCTGGAATCAAATATAATCCCCTGGCATCAACAATCTTGCTACATTCATTAAGCAATCTTTCCGGAACATCATCCCTATAAATTTTCGAGATCCTATCCCGCTCTATCAAAACAGAACCAACGAAAGAGTTTCCTTCATTTATTATTGTAGCTTTATGAATAAGAATCATAACCTTTCCGGTTTAGGCTTTATTTTACCTGTAATCTTTCGCCAGCGTAATATAACAACTCCAAAAAATGCTTCACCAAATATCGAAGTATTCATCTTAGAAGTGCCCAGTCGCCTGTTTATAAAAATCACCGACACCTCTTTACATTTGAAGCCCAATACTATTGAGGTATATTTCATTTCTATTTGAAAAGCATACCCTTTAAATCTTACATCATCAAGGTCTAGCGTATCCAGCACTTCTCTTTTATAGCAAACAAAACCGGCCGTGGTATCCATAATCTTCAGTCCTGTTATCAAACGCACATACCACGATGCAAAATACGACATCAAAACCCGTCCCATCGGCCAGTTGACAACATTCACACCCGATGAGTATCTCGATCCTACCGAAAAATCATAACCATCATCATGGCATGCGGCATATAATCTGATCAAGTCTTTTGGATTATGAGAAAAGTCTGCATCCATCTCAAATATATATTCATAAGAGCGTGCCAAAGCCCACTTAAATCCATGAATATATGCGGTGCCTAGTCCAAGTTTACCCTTCCTTTCCTCAATAAAAAGTCTGTCGGAGTATTCTTCCTCAATTAGTTTATGAACTATTGCTGCTGTACCATCGGGTGAGTTATCATCTACAACAAGAATATGAAACTTTTTCTCAAGACCAAAAACTGTCCTTATGATACTCTCTATATTCTCTTTCTCTTTATAGGTTGGGATAATTACTAAACTGTCTGACATATTTTGGTGTATTTTTGTTCAAATATACAGCTTTTCGAGTAGAATGTAAAAATTTTCTTCGAAAATTTGGTGATTCGAAAATATTACCTATCTTTGCAGTCCATTTAAGGAAAACAATATCGCGGAGTGGAGCAGTGGCAGCTCGTTGGGCTCATAACCCAAAGGTCGTAAGTTCGAATCTTGCCTCCGCAACTATCAGAAAACCGACTTTCGTATCGAGAGTCGGTTTTCTTGTCTTTAATAACTTTCAATATAAATCTATATTTGATAAAAAGAAAAATGCCGAAATATTGGATTAATACCCGCAATTCCAGCACTTTCAGACTTTTATCTATCAGATAATTCCACTTTATTTTTCGTTTGTGAATGAATAAGGAGCATCTGATTTATTTATACCTCTATCTTTATTAGGCTCTTCAGACATTTTAATGTCAATTTTAGCTCCCTTAATTAAATCTGAATGCTTCAAATAGTTCTTTGTGTAATTTTCACCATTCATTTTCATATTATCAATATATCTGGTATAATGATTATTGTTGGGTGAATTAATCTCAACCTTATTTCCATTTTCCAGATGTATTGTTGCTTTTTCAAAAAGGGGCGCTCCAATTACGTACTCATCACTTCCCGGACAAACAGGATAAAATCCTAATGAAGAGAATACATACCAAGCAGATGTTTGTCCATTATCCTCATCACCACAGTAACCATCCGGATTGGGATTATAAAGCTTGTCCATTACCTCACGATTCCAGTATTGCGCTTTCCAAGGTTCAGCAGCATAATTATAAAGATAAATCATATGTTGAATTGGCTGATTGCCGTGGGCATACTGACCCATATTCATAATTTGCATTTCTCTTATCTCGTGTATTGGAAAACCATAGTAGCTGTCATCAAAGACAGGTGGCATTATAAATACCGAATCAAGCATATTTACAAATTCTTTATTTCCACCCATAAGATCGATAAGTCCCTGTGTATCGTGAAATACAGACCAGGTGTAATGCCAACTATTACCTTCTGTAAAAGCATCACCCCATTTGGTTGGGCTGAATGGAGCCTGAAATTTACCGTCTTCATTCTTGCCTCTCATCAATTTATATTCAGGTGAATAGAGGTTTCTATAATTTTGACTTCTCTTTGCAAACAAATCAATTTCACTTTGAGGTCTTTTTAGTTCTTTAGCGAGTTTATAAATTGTCCAGTCGGCATAAGCATACTCTAACGTTCTAGCAGCGTTCTCATTAATTCCAACATCATATGGAATATAACCTAAAGTATTATAATATTCATGTCCGAGACGGCCTGTTGATGATACTTTTGGATGAACATTTTCTGTTCCATGCAGCATTGCTTCATAGAGTGTTTCAATATCATAACCACGCAAACCTTTAAGATAGGCATCTGCAACAACTGAAGCAGAGTTATTGCCAATCATAATACCTCTATGACCGGGACTTGCCCATTCAGGTAAAAACCCGCTCTCTTTATAGGTGTTCACCAAACCTTCCTGAATCTCTTGGTTAATTGAAGGGTATACCAAATTAAGAAGAGGAAACAACGCCCTAAAAGTATCCCAAAAACCGGTATCTGTATACATATAGCCAGGAAGAACTTCACCGTTGTAAGGACTGTAATGCATTACATTTCCTTTAGCATCTATTTCGTAGAATTTGCGTGGGAAAAGTGTAGAACGATATAGAGTTGAGTAGAAAGTACGCTGTTGATCCAAATCACCACCTTCAATTTCAATCTTGCTTAGGACCTCGTTCCAAATCTCGCGTCCTTCTTGTTTAACAGTATCAAATGCTTTATCTGAAACTTCATTAAGATTCAGCCATGCCTGTTCGTAGCTTATAAATGATGAAGCCACCTTTGCAATAATTTGTTCTCCTCTTAATGTTGAGAAACCAACGAAAGCACCTGAATGATCCGATTCTGCTTTTAATACATTTTCCTGTATTTCTTTGTCAGAAACAACATGGGTTAAATCAAATGGTTTATCGAAAACTACTACAAAATAGTTTTTGAAGTTGGCAGGAACACCTCCTCTGTTACGTGTATTATAACCTATAATTGCATTTTTATCCTTTAGTATTTCCACTGACGACCCACTATCAAATGCATCTACAAGCACTATTGCGCTGTCAGTTTCAGGAAAAGTAATACGAAATATAGCAGCACGCTCGGTTGGTGTAACCTCTGTTGTAACGTCATAATCAGCAAGGTAAGCACTGTAATAGTAAGGTTTTGCAACCTCAGCTTTACGTGAAAACCAACTCGCTCTCTTTTCTTGATCAAATTCTAACTTATCAACCATTGGGAAAATCGAAAATTGACCATAATCATTCATCCATGGACTGGGCTGATGTGTTTGCTTAAAACCGTTAATTTTATTATCAGTATATGCGTATTGCCATCCATCACCAATTTTACGTGTTTGTGGAGTCCAAAAATTCATTCCCCAAGGAAGAGCAATAGCGGGGTATGTATTTCCATTAGACAAGTCAAACTCAGATTGAGTTCCCATTAGAATATTAACATAGTCTACTGGAGTCTCATATGATTGCGCTATTAACCCCCAGCTGCCTGAAGATGCCAATAGCAGTATTATTGAAATTAACAACTTTAACCTCATAATAAATCAATTAAATTATTTACCATAACTATTTCTTCTATTGTTTTCAAAATCGATATAATCATTTCACATAAAAGTGCAATTAGTCCTATATATATATTCACTTGTAAGTTTAGTCTCTTATGCTAATAGGAAATCTTTTTTTAAAGGCATCCTTAAAACTTATTAGTGTTTCTGTTCTAGCTAAACCTAATGGTTGTAGCTCAGAGTGAATTATACGTAGTAAATCTTTATTATTTTTTGCTACCACCTTAATTAAAAGATCGTATTGCCCTGTGGTATAATAACATTCTATAACCTCAGGAATTATCTCAAGCTCCTTAACTACAAAATCAAAGGTAGAGGGAGATGTTAGAAAGAGCCCAACAAAAGCACAGGTCTCATAACCAAGCTTCTCCGGGTCAACAATGTATTCAGACCCTTTTACAACACCAAGGTTAGTTAGTTTCTGCACCCTTTGATGTATGGCTGCACCAGACACATTACAAGCACGTGCCACCTCCAAAAAAGGAACTCGTGCATTATCTACAATCATACTGAGAATTTTCTCATCCAGTTCGTCTAAATCATGATGGGCCATACATATACTTTTAAATTGTTACAAATACGGGGTATTTACTACAAAACTAATACATTGATTTCTTATTTCAATCATAAAAAATGCAAATGATTACTTTAGCTTATGAATTACAAGTCCCGATCGTAATTTTGGCTCAAACCATGTTGTCTTAGGTGGCATAATGTTACCTGTATCGGCAATGTCCATCAACTGTTTCATTGAAACCGGGTAAAGAGCTATTGCAAAAGCCATCTCTCCACTATCAACTCTTTGTTTGAGTTCTTCTAAACCTCTGATACCACCTACAAAGTCGATTCGATTATCGCTGCGTAAATCTTTTATTCCCAATATTTCATCAAGTATAAGGTTAGAGCTGATAGTAACGTCAAGCTGACCAATTGGATCATTATCATCATAAGTGCCCGGTTTGGCTGTAACACTAAATGAGCGTCCATCTAGATATATAGAGAAGTTATGTAAGTTGGCGGGCCTCAATATCTCTGAACCCGTTGGCTCAACAACGAAATTCTTTTCAAGCTTCTGAAGAAACTCCTCAGGTGTTAGTCCATTTAAATCTGTTACCACACGGTTATAATCAATGATGGTTAATTGGCTATCGGGGAAGCAAACTGCCATAAAATAGTTATACTCCTCGTCACCCGTGTGACCCTGATTGTTATTAGCTTTTTCTGCTCCAACAAGAGCTGCTGCTGCAGAACGGTGATGACCATCTGCAATATATAGTGCAGGAATCTTACTGAATGTTTCTGTTATTGTAGTAATATCACTGTCTTCATCAATCAGCCAAAAATGATGACCTACACCATCAACAGATACAAAATCATACTCAGGTTCACCTTCAATAACCTTTTCAACTAATTTATTGATAACAGTATTATCGGGATACGAAAAGAATACGGGCTCAACATTAGCATCGGTTATTCTAACATGCTTCATCCTATCCTCTTCTTTATCACGACGTGTAAGTTCATGTTTTTTTATCTTTCCCGTCATATAGTCCTCCACAGATGCACCAACAACAAGGCCATACTGTGTTTTACCATTCATGGTCTGAGCATAAACATAATAATGCTCTTTCTCATCCTCAACGATCCAACCGTTATCACAAAACAGCTTGAAATTTTCTGATGCCTTTTCGTATACATCAGCATCATGCTCATCTTTGCCTACTGGGAAGTCTATTTCGGGTTTTATAATTCTATAAAGCGACTTCTCATTACCTTCGGCTTCCTTGCGTGCTTCCTCAGAGTTTAAAACATCATACGGGCGCGACGCTACATCTTTTACTATCTCTCTTGGAGGACGAACACCCCTAAAAGGTTTTACCTTCATATTAATTCTTATTTTAAAATTAAACTTTCAATAGGTTATTTCAGACAAATATAACATTTTCTCCATAATAAACCGTTACTTTTGTTATCGAAATTACAACAAAACAATATGATACAGATTGAGGAAATTAAAATAGTTGAAGCTGCCGAAAAGGGGATGGATGATTTTTTAATGCTTTTCACCGATACATATCTCGAAGCACTCGGAGGTGATATAACAAATGATAACATCGAAAAGCTTAATGGGTACCAGCATACCCTGCTCGCTCTGCGATTTTTTAAGGAAGAGATAACTGTAGGCGGGTTTGTGCAGTTAATACAAAACGGTTATGGCGGGTATGTGCTCGACAATCCTACTGCGAAATCACTCAAACTAATGGGAGCAAAAGGTTTCTCCAAAATTCTATATAAAGCCAAAGACATATACGAAAAACACCGTGCAGAGCTAGAGCGAGAAACCACAGAAGAGGAGTTTATGGCTATGTATGTTGAGTTTGAACAATTTGATGAACTCGAAGAGAAATTCTTCTACATAGAAGAGGAAGAAACTCTAATCGTGGCTCAGTATGTAGATGACAATATTGAAGATTTCGCCGAAATTATTAAGTAATCTATTCACTAATCCGTTTACTACACAAATTTCTCTCGCTTTTGAAGATTTAGAAAGCCAATCATCAACCATACGATGCCACCGACAAACAGGAAAAGACGACTTTTTAGAAGGGTGTTTTGCCAAATCAAGGGGTGAGTATCACCGGGCATAGAAAAAGGATTAAGAAAAACATTCCAGTAAGAGTTAGCCATCTGGTTATTACTTCCCATAAAAATAAAAAAAAGTAGTCCCAAAACAATCATGATAACTGCTGTACCATTTCCACTTCGTGTGATTGTTGAAAACATAAAAGCCAAATTTCCGAAAAACAGCATCGGGAATATGAGCTGACCAGCCATCTCTAAGGGGTTAACCGGATAAAGCAATACACGGGCTATGTAAGCAAAAAGAACCAGAATAAAATAATTGGCAATATAAATCATTAGCATACGCACTCCCCATACTTTATAACGGTAGTTAGGAATACCGAATATAATTTCTAATATACGGTTGTCTTCATCGTTCTGAATACCAAAAACAACCGGATAAAAAATGAGCAGCAAACAAGGAAACAATAACAACCCATAGACCGATCCTTCGTTTATTTCAGCCCTATTCCATGCTTGCTGAAACATAAAAAAGGCAAAAAAAGCAAAAGCAGCCAAGAGAAACCAGAAGAATTTACCGGCAAATATAATCTTTAAATTATACCGTACAATTTTATTAGTTATATCTATATAATTTTTTAAACCCATTGTATCATATATTTTTCAGTAAACACAAGTATGCGTCTTCCAGATTAGGTTCAACTAGCACAGCTCCCGGGTATGGTTCAACCACCGAGATATAACGTACCTGAATACGGTTTCCATCTTGGATATTATGAACTACCAATGATTTATCGAGTTTTTCTTCGAACGAATCCTTATCAATTAAAAATTGCCACACCTTACCATCGGCCATATCAAGCATACTCTCTGGTTCTCCAAAATACTTCAACTCCCCTTTGTCAACCACCGCCACACGGTTGCACGAGCTGGAGATATCCTCGATGATATGAGTAGAAAATATTACGATTCGGTCCTTGCTTAATTCCACCAACAAGTTACGGAAACGAATACGCTCACGAGGGTCTAGCCCTGCCGTTGGTTCATCCACTACAAGTATACGTGGTAAATGCAATAATATCAATGCAATCCCTATTCGTTGCTTCATTCCACCTGAGAAAGAACCTATCTTATCGTCTTTTCGTTCGTACATACGCACCGCTTTTAATACGTATTCGATTCGTTCATTACGCAGTTTACTATCACTTAAGCCTTTCAAGATAGCTTGGTAATCCAGAAACTCCCAAGAGGTCATGTTTTCATACGTCCCGAACTCTTGCGGGAGGAAGCCGATTAAACTCTGTAGCTCTTCCCGGTAAACACGCGTATCCAAGCCATTAATCCATATGCTACCATAACTTTGTTCTAGAATACCCGTGATAATGCGCATTAAGGTCGATTTTCCTGCCCCGTTGGGCCCTAGCAAACCAAACATTCCCGTTCCTATTTCAAACGATACGCTACGCAATGCTTTAAACGGTCGACGGCGCTTTCCAATGAACGGAATGCTCATGAC
>LFRM01039042.1_pt2 | contig 11075 bp, 7 predicted proteins | sample 618341 | NCBI WGS metagenome assembly LFRM01 (sample SAMN03654438, study PRJNA283298) | anaerobic digester metagenome | isolation source: pool of bioreactors CSTR01a, CSTR02a, and CSTR03a thermophilic anaerobic... | place: Denmark: Kgs. Lyngby | collected 2014-05-21
ATTATTATGGGCGGATCCGGTGGGCACAGCGACACGGCTGCGGAGGCTGCTATGTCGATGATTATTGCGCCTTTATATCGGGCCAGATTGCCTCTGATCGTGGAGCGAGTGGGGTGTATCTCGACACCGGGTAAAGATGTCGATGTCCTCCTGACTCAGTTCGGGCTGGCCGTAAACCCGCTTCGTAGAGATCTCAAGGAGCGCTTTCAGGCTGCGGGCCTGCCGCTCTTTGAGCTGGATGACTTGAAGTCAAAAGCTGAGCAAATCTGCGGTGTACCACAGCCTATCAAGAAAAAAGACCGCACAGTTGCCCTGGTACGGTCTCGAGATGGAGAGATATTGGATAGGATTTATGAGCTGGGCTCTTAACGAAGCTTCATTTTGACAGGCTTGAAATGCTTGCGGATGCGCTGGTTCTGCTCGAGAAATGCCATTGTGTCCGCAACGGTTTCTTCGAAGGGTCGTGGAGAGTAGCCCAATTCTTTCCTTGCTTTTTCGTTGGAAAAATTGGAATTACTTTCTAATGAATAGATCGCATAAGGGGTAAACAGCGGACGCCTTTTGCGGAGTTTGCCCCAGAGCTCAAACAATGGTGCCAAGAGTTTGACTAGGTTAAAAGGGACAAATCTGCGAATTGGCTTTCTGCCGCAATAGTCTGCTGCGAGGCGACACATTTCACTCATGGCGTAAATTTGATTACTCAAAATATAGCATTCTCCGGAACGTCCCTTTTCCGCTGCTGCAATCAGGCCGTCGGCGACGTCACGCACATCAACCATGTCGTAGCCGCCTTTGACCAATGTGTTAAGGCTACTGTTGGCGAAATCAAGTAAAACCTGAACCAAACGTCCATTGAGATAATCGTTTGGGCCGACTATGCCCGAAGGGTGGACGATGACGACATCTAGGCCATCACGTCCGGCCTGCATAATCTTTTCCGTGGCTTCAGCTTTGGTTTTGGCATAAGCTCCCTTAACCCAATCAGGATTAAACTCACTGACTTCAGTGATGGGGGCATCAAATTTTTTCTCAGGGATTGCGTGCACGGAACTACAATAAAGCAAGCGCTTGGCTTTATACTTGCGGGCGCAGTCGATCATGTTTTGAGTACCTGCAACGTTGGTCTGTCTCATGCGCGGATCTTGTTTTGAGGCGATGGAAATCATGCTGGCTAAGTGCAAGATTACGATATCTCTATCTTCCAATCCGGAGAAAATGGCGGCTAAAGTCCAAGGTTTGGTGATGTCGCCGTTGTAGATTTCACAATTGAGTCCCTGCAAGGCTGCAGGGCGTTCGCTTTCCATGATGAGACAGCGAACGTTCTCGCCTTTTTGTAGGAGTTTGCGTACAACGGTATTGCCGAGATGGCCGGAAGCTCCGCTTACGATATAAGTAGTTTTTTTATTAATCATTTTTAACTCCGAAAATGTCTTGCAAGAATTTTCTGACTGTATTTCTTATTCTAAAGCTGTAAGAGCCGCTGTTTTCAGACTTAGCGTCAAGAAATGTGGCAAGACGGTGATAAGTTATGAAGCTGAAGGCAAGGAGCGGGAAGCCGGTCAAGCTGAGGCAGAGTTCGGCGATAACTGATAAAATGTTAAGAACTGGATTCAACAGCTGTCTTGCTGCTAGGGCAGCTAAATAAATGGAGGCAATTATGTCATTTTCACAGCGTATGCAAAGAAGCCATTTGTACAGTGTTCTGTTGTGCCCGCGTGGGGCCGTACGTCTAGCTGACCAGGGAGCGCAGATCGCTCAGATGTATCTTTCTCCCTACGACCGTCTGATCGGCGTGATCGGAGAAAGCGGGTCAGGGAAGAGCATCTTGATCAAGGGTATGTTTCCCGGGCTGGAGTTAACTAACGACGACGAAGGTGTCAACGTTCGTCCCTTGCCCCTGATGAATCTGGACGATACCGGCTTTTTCTCGCCCCATACCTATCACGTAGATATTCGCTTCGAGATGGCCTTTTATCAGGCGCATGAACTGGCTTCTGCGATCATGGAGGCGGTTAGCCGCAAGAAACGGGTTATCGTCGAGCACTTCGACCTGATTTATCCGCATCTTGATATGAATGCGCACCTTCTCTTGGGGCTGGGCGAGGAGATTATTATCACAAGACCAAATGTTTTTGGTCCGGAGCCGGATTATATCAAGGATATTGTTTTCCTATCATTCCCAACTCGGCGTATGGCGCATACTGCGGAAGATTTGACGGAATTCAGTCTGATCGATCACCGGGTTTTTCATTATGAGCACTCCGATGTCCGCTCGGGCTTCATATTGTCTTTCCACGACAGGCCGAATCTCGATCTCCGTAAGGTCGAAGAGGAGGTGAAGTCTCTTATCGATCAGAATCTGCCCATATCTTATGTCGACGATACTCATGTCATGATCGGTGACCAGCGCCACTATTGCACGGGGCCTCGCTTGCATATGAAGAGTACCGGAGGGGTGAAGAATTTCCATATTTATCCGGAATTTGTTGTTGAACCTATTTCCGGTGAACACCAGATGATCGGACTTGTTAACGTTGACAGTGATTATAAACTGTCGCAGCTGAACAAACTGCTGTCTACTGATGTGAGTGCGGTTTTTAGGGAAGAAGAAGAATAATTCATGCCGGAAGAAGCGGTAGTAGCAGAGGGTGTTCCTCAGATGGAGACTACTGAAAAAGACTTGGTGATGCCGGAGGGTTTGGCTGCTGTTTTGAAAGCACGTGATCGTCGCGATGCCAAACGCCGCGCATTGCTGACAGAAAGCGGCGGCTGTGTCCTGACTGTTACTCTTCTGATGCCCGGTAATGTAAAGACGAATAATTTGTCTCGTGCTTTCCTGCGCGAGTACTGCTCTTATCTACGCAAGCAGCTGATAGGGCAGGGTTTTGGCATTGTCTATGAAGAAGCATTAGCTGATTCAGGCGGCGATGCCTATTTTTTTGCCTTTGCTCCCTCTACAAAGCCGGAACGGCTGAAGCGTTTCGCTATTCTTATGGAAGAAGAATGTGAGTGGGCGCGTGTGCTCGATCTTGATTTATACGTTTCAGCTGAAGAGGAGATGTCGCGTGCTACGCTGGAGTGGCCGCAACGTCGCTGTCTGATCTGCTCAGAGTCCGCTCATGCCTGTAGCCGTTCGCGTCGACATGATGTTCTTGACCTTCAGGAAAAAGTACGCAGCTTTCAGATTGAAGGGCTGCTGCAGCTGGTCTCTGAGCGCATGCAGAGTGCCGCCATTGCTGCTGCTGTGATGGAGGTTTTGGTTACGCCTAAGCCGGGTCTGGTTACTTCGATCGATTCGGGTTCCCATCCGGATATGGATCGCTTTACCTACGCGAACAGCATTGCTGCGTTGGCTGGATATTTCTCTTCGGCTGCAATCTGCGGGCTGGAAGAAGCTCTGGAACGCAAAGAGGGTTTGACGAGCGGCTCGTCTGATCGTGCAGCTGAATTGCAGAGACTGGGGCTCAGAGCGGAGCGCCGCATGTTTGCCGCTACCGAGGCTGTAAATACGCAAAAAGGCTTCATCTACCTCAGCGGCATTACCCTGGCAGCGGCTGCTACTCTAGTGCTTGATCCGAACTTGCTGGCGACTTTTGAGGAAGTTGATGAAGCTCTGATTATAAAACGCTGGCAGGATGAGATAAGTCGCTGGACCTTGCTGGTGTCGCAAGCTCCGGCTGCAACGGGAAATCAGGCTAGTACGGACTCTCGAAAAATTCAGGACGTTTCCGCCGAAGCCGAGGAGACGACAGGGGAGAGCTTAAACCGCTTACATGGTATTAGCGGAGTTCGCGGGGAAGCCGCTTCCGGTCTGAAAAGTGTATTTGACTTGGCTTTGCCTTTTTATCGTGCTTTGCGCCGGAGGTCAATTAGTAAAAACGACGCGGCAGCTATTACCCTCCTGCTCTTGCTAGCTGCAGTAGAGGATACAACCTTAATCAAGCGCGCCGGCCTGCAGGCAGCCCGTGAGATTCGTGAGGAGATTGCGGAGTTCTTTACCACTATGGCTCAGACTGCAGCCGTTTGTCCTTCTGAGCTTGCTTGGCGTTCGGGCGGAAACGAGCGAGGACTTGAGTATATAGATCAAGTCGCAGAGAAGGCGCTCTCACCTTTGTGTTTGGATCAGATCGCGGAGCAGCGAGACAGCGTCATTTCCTATATCGAACTGTGGTCCGACTTATTTCGGCAGCAAGGCTATAGTGGCGGCGGGGCTGCAGATCTCCTTGCTGTCACCCTTCTTGTGCTAAAATTATTGCTTGATATCTGATTTACGGAGATATGAATTAAGGATCAGCTAGGGAGATGTGACATGGGTTTATTTTCTAAAATATCGAAAATTTTTACTGCTGACTGGTGCACCTTGTTTCGCTCAACCCGGCAGCTGCGCAAAGATTCGGGGCGTGGGTTTTTTGACCTTCTTCTTGACCAAAGCCGCATGTTCAGTCGGGGTGGTTATACTTGGGCTGAATACTCTCTCTACGAATTTGATCGCATCCGCGATCCGCACTTGCGGGCTACTTTTGGATCGGAATATTACGATAATAAGCTTATAGTTCGTAGCAGTTCAACTGCAGCATCGCAGGATCTTTTTACTGACAAATCTAAATTTAATAAAATTTTCCGTGAGTATTTGGGTCGGGAATATCTGGACCTGAGCACGGCAACGGAAGCGGATTTCAGAGATTTCGTCAGTAGGAATAAGGTCTTTTTTGCTAAAATTCCGACGGGTCACGGTGGTGACGGAGTCAGGCGCATTTCGCTTGACGCAGGTTCTGACCTGACACAAACCTATCAGGAACTCTTGGAACAGGGGCTAACTGTTCTAGAAGAAGAGATCATAATGCACGAGGGTATGAAAGCTGTTTCACCAACCTCTCTGTGTAGTTTGCGTATCGGAACTGTCCTTCAAGAGGATGGCAGTGTCGAGATACTTTATATGCGCCTGCGCACAGCCATGAAGGATCCGGTAGTAGACAATATATCGCGCGGCGGCGGCTTTTCTAAAATCTCGGATGATGGTGTGCTGCTGAATCCTTGTGTGACTTTCAAACCCTACCGACGCTATGTCACACATCACCCTATAACGGGTACGGAATTTGTGGGCTTCAAGCTGCCAATGTTTGATCAGGTGCAGGGATATGTGCGCGAACTAGCTCAACTTGTGCCTGAACAAAGGTACGTTGGCTGGGATATCGCTTTGACTGAGAAGGGACCTGTAGTTATTGAGGGCAACGAAAAACCTTCGCTCTACATGTATCAGGCAGCTCAGTTTTTCCCGGACGATGTCGGCCCTAGGGCAAATCTGGAAAAGGTCTTTGGTATTTCATTACCAGCTCCAAAACTCTAGGTCGACAGCTGTAAAGCTGCTGTGGTAGCTCTTTGAGCTAATAAAGAAGCAGGTTTTCACTAAACGATAATAAAGCAAACTCTAGAGGGCGAATTTAGTCAAAAACATAACGTTAGGAAACTTATATACTTGGCAGCAAGAAAAGCGTTTGAGAATTTCGAGGTCGTGAATTCGGCTTTGAAATTCTTCTATTTTGTAAAGGTTTATCGTTTTTAGTGTCGAGTTCATAAATTCGACGTATTTGACATTAGCTTGTAATGAAATCGAGAGGCCTTTTTATTGCAGACGAAGTTAAGAGCTGCTATACTTTTAAAAACTGGACCGGTGTTTAAATGCTTGTCCGGTCTGGATTCGAGGTTGAGATGGCTTTACATCAGAGACATAAAGAAGATCCCTTTGAGACATACGACTTAGGCAGGAAGAAGAAGCCTGCCCGCCATATGAAACGCAAGTTGCGCGGCTTTTTCTCATCATCTTTTAGTGGTGGGAAATGGGCTTCGGTGGCTTTGCCTATTATCGCGTTTGTACTCTTGGTATCAGTTTTCGTAGTTAAAATTGTCACAGATTCACGTTCAGTTTCAGATGAACAGTTCCGTAATGAAAACCCACTTGAAGTTAAAGAGAATATCGCTCGTATTCAGCGCGATATCGATTCCATGCCCGAAATTGAAGAAGTGGATGAGACCGAACCCACTGAAACTGAAGTTATAACTGAGACTACTACAACAGAAACAAAACCTGCACCGCAGGCACCGAGTGCCGTGGTCATGACTCCTGAGACTAGCGGAGCGATCGCAGTCAAGGAATACGTTTACGTCGCCACCAGCGTGGTTAATGTGCGCGAGGATGCCTCCACTGATTCCGAGCTTGTAGGTCAAGTCTTGTTTAATCAGAAGTTGGAGAAGCTCGGCAGCAAAGGCGATTTTTATCAGATTAAAACCGAGAATGGAATTGAAGGTTATGTCCATCAAGATTTAGTTTCTTCAGAACTGTCTGAAGCTATTGTTCCCGGCATGCAAATGTATGTCCAGGTGGGACAGGCTTACATTCGTTCCGGCGGTGGAACAGGTCACGATATAGTTGGCTTTGGATTCAAAGGCACTCCTTTGACTGTCCTTGAAGCAGGATCTGAATGGTCCTTGATCCAAACCGATACTGGACTCAAAGGCTATATGTTGAATGAGCTTTTTGGACCGCGTAAGGTTGAGCGTACACGAACAACTATTGAAACAAATGCTATACGTTATGTTGATTATGACGTTGTCTATATGCGCGAAAGAGCAACCGTTGATTCTGAGCAAATTGCTGCATTATCAATGGATGAGAGAGTAGTACAGTTATCTACTGACGGCAGCTGGTCAAAGGTGGAAACATCTGATGGAATTCAGGGCTATGTCCGCAACGATCTATTGCGTGAAAGCGCACCTGTAACGCCATTTGCAACCACAAACCGTAATCAGTATATTTCTGTTGATGTCAGTAATGTGAGAGCAGATGCTTCTACAGAGAGTGAAGTGCGTGGACAAGTACGTCAGGGAGAAAAAGTTTTACAGATTAAGACTGATGGCACTTGGTCTCTGATCAAGACTGACGGTGGAGTCGAAGGTTATGTTCTCAATGAGTTCTTAACCGGCGTCGCTCCGACTGCGCCTCCGACGAGTACTGCACCTACAAATCCTACGACTACAAATCCTCCAACAAATGGAAGTACGGCGCCTGCTCCAACTACGCCTGCTCCGACTACGCCGGCTCCGACTAATCCTTTCAGGGATATCAGCGGCACAGTCTATGTGAAAGTTGATGCGGCCAATTTGCGTTCAGAACCTAGTACTTCATCTGTAGTTGTTGATACATTGTATTATGGGGAAGCCGTGCAGACTTTAGCTACTAATGATAGCTGGACAAAGGTCAAAACCAAAGAAGGAGCAAGCGGTTACTTAAGTAATTCTTTGTTCCAAAATGAAGAGATTAAGACTGCTCCGCCGCAAGCAAGCAGCAAAGGTTTACAGGCTGTAGAGTACGCTAAGCAACTATTGGGTGTACCTTATGTCTACAGTGGCTCATCTCCGAATGGAGTGGACTGCTCAGGACTGACAAAATATGTTTACGGTAAGTTAGGTGTGTATTTGTACCACGGTTCTAACAGTCAAGCGCGTAGTGCATATCCGTCAATACCGTTTTCAACGAGTAACTACGAGGCTACGCTATTGCCCGGAGACCTGGTCTTCTTCAGTAACTCCGGTGGTTACGGCCACGTAGGAATATATGTGGGTAATGGTCAAATGATCCATGCGCCACAGCCGGGACAAGTAGTTAGATACGAATCACTTTATGCTCGCAATAGCTACTCACCTGTTACACTTGTAAAACGGATTTTCAATTAGAATATAAGAAACACAAAACATTATGGGCGCGTTCATTGAGATCGCGTCCATTTTTCCGGAGTAAATAAAAAATGACAACACAGGATCGCTCACCTGAGAATAAAGACGACAAGCAGCAGACTCGTAAGGAACACTTAGCTCCTAAGCTTCGCCATGCAAAAATCCTTACTTCTCAGCAGACCCAGTATCCGGACAAGCTCCAATACACCGGCAAAAATTTACGTGTTGATTATTTAGAAAAACCTGAAGCTAATCTTGAAGTTAGAAGAATTTCCGTAAATCCTAATAATAATTCAAGCCAAGAATATTCAAAGCAACAGAAACCTGCTGCAGAAAAACCTGCTACGGCAGCACCTGCTACGGCAGCTCCCACACAGTCGAATACTAGGGGGGAAGACCTAGCCGCAGCAGGCAAAAGAGAAGCAGCAATATCTAAGGCTAGAGCACAGGCTCAGCTGTCGCAGCAATTGTCGGGCGCACAGTCTTACGAAGAGGAAGAGAAGGTCACTGAAAACAAGCGTCAGCGCGTCCTGCTTATTTCTGCTATTGCACTTATTGTTGTGGTGGCTGTTGTTTTCATTTTGAGCAGGCAAAGCGGTCAGCCACAACCTGGCCCTATTATTAATAATCCGAATCCGACTGATCCAATTGAAGTAGAATCCTGGAGTGAAGCTGAGTATCTAGCAGCCAAACTGGCTTTAGAAGAGGAAGTGATTTTTCCGGGTATTTTCATCGGTGACGTTGACATGTCGGGTCTTTCGGCAGTAGAAGCGAGTAAGGCTTTGAGTCAAGAGGCCGAACGGCTGCGTGCTGAAATCAATATTAATGTACGAGCTAATAACGAAAGCTTCACCCTCACGGCTGATGATCTTGCTTATGATTTCGATACTTTTACCGCTCTAGAAAAGGCTTGGTCTATCGGCCGCACCCAAGAACACTTCGATGATGAATTGGACCTTGTACTTCGTCATCAGGTCATATCAGCGATCAAAGAAGAACCTGTTCGTATAGAGTTAGAAGGCATATTTGATGAAGCAGTTCTGGAGTATTCACTACAACAGAAATTAGCTGACGTCCTGCCGGTTTTCACGGAAGCCCGTGCTACCGGCTTTGACACGTCGAGCCTGCGCTTTATTGTTGAAGAGGGTACTGTTGGTCTGGAAGCAGATGTATCAGAGGCCATTAAAGACATCAACCGTCTCTTGCAGCAAGAAGATTATCAAGGCGAGGTAGTCTTGCGCTTGGTAGAAAAGCATCCGGAAATGACAGCTGCTATGATCCATAACAACACCGGCTTCGTGGCCGAAGCCAGCACTCCGATCTATGGTTCTTGGCAACAGGATCGCAATTATAATCTTATTGTCGCTGCTGAAAAGATGACCGGAGACATTGTTCAGCCCGGCGAAACCTATTCTTATTTGGTGTCTTTGGGACCGATTACTACTCAGGCAGGTTTCATGTCAGGTAGTGCCATTGTTGGTGGTACCTATATCGATGTGGTAGGCGGCGGCTTATGCCAACCCAGTACAACCTTATTTCAGGCTGTCGTTAAGTCAGACCTCGAGATTGTTGAGCGTCATAACCACGGCATGAGAAGTTCGTATTATGAATATGGACAAGATGCGATGATCTATGGTGGTAGCGCAGATTTCAAATTCAGAAATAACTCAGAGTATCCGGTGGCGATCGTAGCAGAAGCTCGTGGTAACTATCTTGTATATAAGATTTACGGCCAGCCCTTGCCTGAAGGAGTAACTATAGGGTTAGCTTCTATAAAGACCGGAGACCTTGCACCGATCGAAACGACGAAGGAAGTCATAAATACCGAGATAGCTCCGGGTGAATCCAAACAGACGCTCTCTCCGATTGTCGGTTCTACCTGGGAAACTTATAAAGTTTATTATAAGAACGGTGTCGAATTCGACAGGCAATACCTAACCTACAGTCGTTATCCCAGTGTGGCACGCAGAATTGAATTTGGTCCTAGCCTGCCTCCGACCGAGGTTCCGACGACTACTTTGCCGCCTGAGACGACAACGACGACTACTGAGAGCGTGACGACTACCTTGCCTTCAGCAGATCCTGTCGGTTAGATAAAATACTATTTTTTCGAAGCGCGTTTCTTTTTACAAGATCTTTGTTCAGAAATCACTATAATCTCGCAAATTTTCGCTTATACTGTATAGTGGAAATTATGTAAATGCTGCAATTGATTATTTTTTTCTTGCACTGTAATATTTCTGCGGATGATAAGGTGATATATGTTAAGTGATAAAGAGACAGAAGCAACACATAGAGGAAACGATCGGCCCACGATTTCCTTATTAGTTCCCTTTTACAATGAAGAACGACTGATAGTTAACACCATTGAGACTCTTCTGCCAATTATGGATTCTCTTAATGTGCTGTATGAGATCGTCTGCGTTGACGACGGATCACGTGACGGCACCTGGAAACTCTTGTCCGGATTTGCAGAGGCCTATCCGCAAATATATGCCCTGCGTCTATCGCGCAATTTTGGCAAGGAAGCCGCTCTCTCCGCCGGCTTGGCAGAGGTGAGGGGAGATGCGGTTATCACGATGGACGGTGATCTGCAGCATGACCCCAAACATATTTCACAGATGGTTGATCTCTGGCGCGAAGGCTATGACGTCGTGGAAGGGATCAAGTCTTCACGCAACGACAGTGCTTTTTCCCGATTCTCGGCTAACGCTTTTTATAAACTATTCAAGTTTGCTTCCGGCTACGACCTGAAGAATGCTTCAGACTATAAACTACTTGATCGCAAAGTTATTGATGCTTGGAATGATCTGCCGGAAAAGGAAACCTTCTATCGGGCTTTATCGGCCTGGCTGGGTTTCCGTCGCACAAGCTTCGTCTTTGAAGTTCAGGAGCGCAAAAGCGGCAAGAGCAAGTGGAGTCTTCTAAAACTCCTGCGTTTGAGTGGAAATGCCTTGACAGGATTCTCCTCCAAACCCCTGCAGGTACTTAACATCGTTGGCTCTATTTTCATCTTCTTTTTCCTTATCTTAGGCGTACAGACCCTAATAAATTACTTCCAAGGTCAAGCGGTCGAAGGCTTTACTACGGTAATTCTCTTGCAACTTTTAATTGGCGGTGGTGTCTTCCTCGGTCTAGGAATAATCGGAACTTATATTGATCGGATCTATATCGAAGTGAAACAAAGGCCCCGTTATCTAATAAGTGAACGCAGAGGCTACAATGAAAATGAGTGAAAAACAGCAAAAGCTAGCTAAGTTTCTCGATCAGAGCACTTTAGCAGGAGGAGCCGATTTTCATCTGCATTCTAATTTTTCGGACGGCCTGGAAAGTCCGAGCGAAGT
>LFRM01250012.1_pt2 | contig 11073 bp, 9 predicted proteins | sample 618341 | NCBI WGS metagenome assembly LFRM01 (sample SAMN03654438, study PRJNA283298) | anaerobic digester metagenome | isolation source: pool of bioreactors CSTR01a, CSTR02a, and CSTR03a thermophilic anaerobic... | place: Denmark: Kgs. Lyngby | collected 2014-05-21
GCGGCCTGGATATCAGGAATATTGATAGCATGGGCAATGGCCTGCCTAACCTCTTTTTTCTCAAGATAGGGATTAGCAGAGTTCATGGCCATAAGCTGGATTCCGTTTCTTGGAAAACGCAGGATATCTACTTTTTCTTCATTTATCTTCTCTAGGCTATCAGCAGGAATTTCAATTAAATCCAGGTCTCCCTTTTCTATGGAGTTAATCTGGGCTGAAGCATCGGGAATCATAAGTATTTTGACTTCTTTTATAGAGCCATCCCTATGGCTGCCATCAAAGGCCTCCAGCGCAATATGCTGCTGGGGAATCCACTCTACAAGTTTATAGGCCCCAGATCCCACAGGTTTACTTCTAAGATTATCACTGGAAGCTTCTACAATTGCTGACCAAGGGTAGGCAAACTGGTTAAGTATCTCACTATTTACTTCACTAAGATTAAACTCTAGTTCATAGTCTGAAATTACATTGATGGATTCAATTATTGCATAGTCCTTGGCCCTGGGACTCTCCTCCTCCATAAGCCTTAGGAAGGATTCTTTAACAGCCGAGGCATCAAGAGGCTTGTCATTATGAAAGCGCAGGCCCTCTTTAATCTTAAAGCTCACTATTAAACCATCTTCTGAAATTTCATAGCTATCAGCTATGCCAGGGATAAGACTTCCGTCTTCCTCCACCTCCATAAGGGTGTCATAGATAATGCTTGTGATTTCAAAGGTTGATTCAGCCACACTACGCTGAGGGTCTAGACCATCGGGGTCTACTGACTTAGCAATACGAAGCACCCTGCCTTCCTCAATTACCTCTTCTTTACCTTCATTCTTGCTGCCACAAGATACTAGAAGCAGTAATAGAACCAGCAGCAATGATACATATGTTTTTCTTTTCATTTCAAACTCCTAATAATTTTTCAAACCTATTATAACACAGTATGACAAGGACAATCCTTACCTACTTATACCCTCTAAGACTTATCTTAAAAGTCCACTAATCTAGAGAGAGAATCAAAGAAGAAAGAAGGATAAGTCCTAGCCCTAGTCCTGATAAAAAACCTATCTTATCTCCCAGAAAAACCACTCCAGAAATTATACCTGTAAGAGGCTCCAGAGTAGAGAAGATTGCAGCATTTTGTGAACCTATCATAATGGTACCCCTTTGAAACAGATAGGAAGCCAGGCTAATAACCAAAGCGAAAATAAGACTAGCTACTACCCCCAGTAGGTTTAGCCTGGACCAAAAGCCTAGTAGGCTAGTAAAAACACCTACCCCTACCGCTCCAAATAAATTCACATAGAAAAACAGCGACATGGTCCCCAGTTCATCAAGGTTACTCTTAGGCAGGTAAATAACATATAGGGCAAAGCTAAAGGCAGAAAAAAGTGCTAGAAAAACCCCCAGGCTTTGGCCTTGACCTCTAGGCATATTTAGAAATAAGCCTATAAGGCTTAAAACCAGGGCTAATCCAGTTTTCAAGTCCACCTTTTCCTTATAAAAAAGCCAGCAGCCCAGGATTACTATAAGTGGGTAAAGAAAGTGCAGAGTAGTTGCCACTCCAGTATCAATATATAAATAGGAAAAATAAAGACTTATAAGGGCCGCTGAAAAACTAAGGCTAAGTACCAAAGTCTTAATTAGCTCAGCCCTATCAAGCCTTAGTCTATCCCCCTTCTTTCTGGCTAGATGCCAGTAGAGGGGCAGGGCAATAATATACCTCCAGAAAACCAGCTGGAAGCCATTGGAACCCCCTTTATAGGCTAGGCTTGCGCCAAGAGGCATAAGGCCAAATACCAGGGCTGAAATAATTATATAGATTCTTCCTCTATTTTCTTTCACTTGCCTTTTCTCCTATACTTCTTCCTGCGCTCCATAAGGCCCAGGGCTGAAAAAATCATTATTAATCCATAACTAAAGGAAATAAAAATATCCATTCCCCTAGTAACTTCTATAGCTTGGGCTCTGAAAATCAGGCTTTGAACTAGAATAAAAAGAGGGAGTTTGTAGGGACCCGCCACTAAAAACCCCATAAGAGCAGCTAGCCCAAAGGCCAAATAATAGCCCTGGCCAGCTCTTCCCAAAATAAGCGCTAGAAGACTCCCTAGAGCCAGATAGGGAAAGCTCCTCACTTCCTCTAAGTAGACCTCGCCATCAGCCTTAAGTGCCCACAACCTAATTAAAAGGGCCAAGAGTGCCAAGGCCAGGCTCAGGGAAACACCCATGCCTAGCTTTAAAAGACCCGTTAGGCATAGAGGAATAATTAAAGCAATTCTCCTAAGTTTATCTGCGCTCATTGGCCTGTCCTTACACAATAATCTAGCTAGCTGGCCTTGTCGGGATAGGTTAGCTTATAGAGCTCATAATAGGCCCCTCTTTTATTAAGAAGTTCCTGGTGGCTACCCTCTTCTATAATCTTACCCCGGTCTAGGACCAGGATTCTATGGGCATTTTGGATGGTGCTAAGCCTATGGGCTATGGTAAGGGTTGTTCTACCCTTACTGAGTTTCTCTAGGCTCTCCTGAACTAGTCTCTCGCTGGTATTATCTAGAGCTGAAGTCGCCTCATCGAGTAGTAGGATGGGTGGATTCTTTAGAAAAACTCTGGCTATAGATATCCTCTGTTTTTGTCCACCGGAAAGCTTAACTCCCCTCTCCCCCACATAAGTGTGGAAGCCCTGGGGCAGCTCCATGATAAAGTCATAGGCTCCAGCCATTCTAGCAGCTTCTTCAATCTCTTCAATGCTAGCTCCTGGCCTACCATACATAATGTTGTCATAAACCGAGCCTGAAAAGAGGTAGACATCTTGCTGAACTAACCCTACTGCATTTCTTAAGCTCTTTATTGTCAGGTCCTTTATGTTATTGCCATCCAGAAGGATCTCTCCCTCCTCCACTTCATAAAATCTTGGAATTAAATGGCAAAGGGTGGTCTTACCTCCCCCAGATGGGCCAACTAGGGCCACATTCTCACCTGGCTTCACCTTAAGATTTATCTGGTTAAGAACCACATCTTCCTGCTTTTCGTAACCAAAGGACACATTTCTAAACTCAAGGCCTCCCTCAGGATTTACTAGTTCCTTGGCACCCTCCTCATCAAAGATATCAATATCCCTATCCATGATTTCATTAAACCGCTCAATTCCTGTCATACCTCTTTGGAACTGCTCGGTAAACTCTACAATTCTTCTTACTGTTGTTAAAAGAGTTCCAACATACATGATATAGGCAACTAGATCACCTGGATCCAGGCTGCCCCTAATAAGCAGGGTTCCACCTAGGGCTATAACCACTAGGTACATTAGGCCATCATAGGCCTTGGTAACTGTATGAAAACCTGCCATGCTCTTATAGGTTCCTTTTTTTATTTCTAAGAAGGCCAGGTTATCCTTTTCAAACTTCTCCTTTTCCATCTCCTCGTTGGTAAAGGCCTTAACAACCTTGACTCCTAAAAGAGTGTCCTCAATCCTGGAGTTTAACTCCCCAATATGGTCCCTTTGAGACTTAAAGAACTTTCTCATCTTAATGTTGTAGCTGGAAGCCGACAAAATCATCAGAGGAATCAGGGCAAAGATTGCCAGGGTTAGGGGCACATTTATCCTAATTAGGATAATAAAGGAAAAGACTATTTTTATAAATCCAATAAAGTATTCCTCAGGACAGTGGTGGGCAAACTCCGTGATATCAAAAAGGTCAGAGGTAATCCTGGCCATGATCTGACCTACCTTGGCCTCATTAAAAAACTCAGTTGAAAGTTCCTGAAGGTGATGGAAAACATCCCTTCTCATGTCTGTCTCTATCCTGGCCCCCATGACGTGGCCGGTTTCTGCCATGTAGTAACCAGCTAAAAGGTCAATTATTTTGAGGCCTAAGAAAAGCAGGCTCAGTTTAATAATTACATCAAAACCTAGAGCCGTACCCTCCAAAGCTGAGTTTGTAAGAAACCTCAGGATTAGGGGCAAAATCATATCTGTAACCGTAGTCAAAGAAGCACAGAGTAGGTCAAAACTCAGGATTCCAAGATAGGGTTTATAGTAGGGTATAAAACTAAGTAGCAGCTGTTTGTTAGTGTATTTCTTCATTAAATCCTCCGACAATTTCTATATCCAAATGAGGATAAGCTAGGTTTATCTTTGCCTGGTCTAAGGCAGGTTTTATAAGTTCATTTAGGGCGTTACTGTCTTTTAAAAGGCTGGCTCTTGGTAGCCATATCCTTAGAGTGAATTCAAAGCCCTGCTCCCCATAGCCCCTTAAAAATACCTCTGGGTTCTGAATTGCCTCTATTTTTTTAGTAGCTTCTAGCAGGGTCCTCTTAACCAGCTCTATATCTGCTTCATAGCTAATGACAAGGTCTATATCCTTTCTTCTAAGATCATAGACTGAGTAGTTTACTATGGAAGATGAGCTGACTAGGGAGTTAGGAATAATAACCCTCTTTCCATCGAGGGTCCTGAGTTTTGTTGTAAGTATGGCTATTTCCTCTACAGTCCCCTCATAGCCCTCGGTGCTAATAAAGTCTCCCAGTTTAAAGGGCTCAGTAGTGACCAGCACCAGACCTCCTGCCAGGTTTGATAGACTGCCCTGGAGGGCTAAACCAATGGACAGGGTTGCTGCCCCCACCACTGCAGATATGGAGGCCATAGGAACATCCAAGATGCCCAGGCCCACAACCACTACTAAAAGCTTAAGGAAAAAATTAAGAATGCTCATAAAAAAGCCCAGGGCAGTTAGGTTTAATTTTTTTGACCTCAGATGCCTTTCTAGGACCTTCATCAGCCAGGAAACCAGTAAAAAACCTATGTATACTACCAAGATAAAAATTATTAGTCTGGGCACCCAGTTTAATAGGGTTACCTTAATTTCTTCAAAGCTATGCATAAAGCCTCCTCATCTAGAATAGTTTAGCATATCCACAAAAAAAATGAGCCCTAAGACCCATTTTTCCTTGCTATAAATTTTCCAAATCTACCTTCAGTGCTTGTGCCATCTCTTAAGGCAAATTTACCATCTATTAATACATGACTTATTCCAAGTGGTGGCTTTTGAGCCTCTGCAAAGTCAGCCTGGTCCCTAATCTCTGAGTAGTTAAAAATACAAAGGTCTGCATCACAGCCCTCTTCCAGCCTGCCCTTATTACTAAGACCTAGAGTCTCAGCTGGCATCAGGGTTATCTTTTTCATGCCTTCTACAAACTCCATTAGTCCTTCATCCCTCAGATACTTAGAAATGAATCTCGGAAAAGTTCCCGCACCTCTAGGGTGGCCCTTTCCACTGCTGTATATGCCATCGCTTGCAACTATCACCATTGGGTCAGCCATGGCCATGGCTATCTCCTCTTCCCTCATAACATGGGCAATTGCCAACATTTTAGGGTGATTTTTCCTAGCATCCATAAAGATTTCTTCAGTGCAGCGCGTATTTTCATAAGGAGCTTGAGTTAGCTGGATATCCTTATAATCAACTCCCCATCTCTCAAGGCAGCCCTCCTCAAAAACATCGGACCCTATATAGGTACTAAAGGCAGTGTAGGGGTAGGCATCGACAAATAGCTTTACTCCCTTTTCTCTATAGTCTCTAATCAGGTCAAGGGACTCCTTCATATAACCAAAAGCGCTACAACTTGAAAGGTGGGAAATTAGAAAAGGAAGGTCCAGTGCCTTTGATATCTCAGCCATTTCTTGGATAGACTCAAGGGCCCTATCACCATCATAGCGGTAGTGGCCTGTTAGGAGGATTCCCTCTTTTCCTTTAAGATCCTCAGCTATGCCTATAGCCTCTTCAAAGCTACCACCAGAGCAATACTCAAATCCGTAGGAAATTCCCAAAGCCCCAAGATTAATGGCTTCATTAACCAGGCTCCTCATCTTCTGAGTTTGCTCCCTAGTAGAAGGGGCTTTGGTATCTCTATTTCCTACCTGCTCTCTTAGAAAGTTATGACCGATGTAGCTCATATAGTTAATAGGGCTTCCGCTGCTATTTAATTGTGATAAAAAAGCTTCTAATGATTGTCTGTTGTTTCCACAATTACCCGCGACCGCAGTTGTAACCCCCATAGCCAGCATGGTCTTTGCAATGTCATAGTCTCCCTGGCTAAGAACAAAGTCTTCTTCATGCATATGGATATCTATAAAACCAGGGGACACAATCTGAGCCTCTAGCTCTAGAACCTCTTTAGCCTGGGGAAAATCCACCCCCATGTAAGAGATTTTTCCGTCTTTAATACCCAGATTTTCCTCAACCAGGCCCCTCTTAAAATCCAGCAGCCTACCCCCTATTATTAAAAGATCCAGCATCTTTCCTCCTAGCCAAAACTATTTATCTTTTCCTATTATCAAATTCTTCCTTGATGCTTGCCATTAGCTCAGGCTTCTCATTGCAGTCCACCATAGTCTTGACCATGGCTACAATTGTATTAACCATACCTTCCATGGCTAAATCTGTCAGCGTGGCATCCCTAAACTCTACAGTATGACCGGGAATCTCATGCTCACTTATTCCAAAATATGGATTTATCGCTGGACAAACCTGGGAAACATTGCCCATATCTAGGGAACCAAAGCTCTCTCTTGGAGGACAAACCTCTATGCCCATCTCCTTAAGAACATTGTTATAGTGCTCAGAAAGACTTTCATTAGTAACCATGTTATGGTAGATGGCCTCATAATGCTCATATTCCATGGTGCAGCCCGTGGCCAGAGCTCCTGCTTTAGCGCAGTTAATAACCTTTTCTAAGAGCTCCTCCATATAGTCTAGGGTCATGGTTCTAACATAGAACTCTCCCACGGCCCTATCTGGCACTACATTGGCAGCCAGCCCCCCCTCTTTTACAATTCCATGAATCCTAGCGCTGGGTCTTATGTGTTCCCTAAGCGCATTTATGTTATTAAAGGTCAGCAGTAGAGCATCCAAGGCATTTATGCCTGACTGTGGATCTGAGGCTGCGTGGGCAGTCTTTCCTGTGAAAGTAAAGGCAATAGGAACAAGGGCTAAACTTTTACCCGATGAAAAGTAGTAATCAGAGGGATGGGGACAAATAGCCAGATCCACTCCCTCAAAATATCCTTCATCTGCAAAGGCTACCTTGGCTCCGGAGGTTTCTTCTGCTGGGGTACCAAATAGAACCACAGTGCCTCCATTTTCTTTGACATAATCCTTTAAAACAAGAGCCGCCCCTATAGAAGTAGTGCCTAAAAGGTTGTGACCACAGCCGTGGCCAATTCCTGGAAGGGCGTCATACTCTGCTAAATAGGCCATAGTTAGGCCTGGTTTTTCTCCTCTAAACCTGGCTACATAGGCAGTTTCCATACCTAGAGGTGAAAGCTCCATCTCAAAGCCATGATTCTCTAGTAGTTCAATATGTGCTTTAGATGAAAGATGCTCTTCATAACCTAGTTCTGGGTTATCATAAATATACTGGTTTAAAACCTTGAGTTCTGGTAGAAGTTCCAGAGCTCTTTTCCTATAATTTTCCACTCAATCCTCCTAGAAGGGTCCAAGGTTCATAAAGGTTGCAATTACCATAAATACAGCAGCTATAACAGACTGAATTACCATAAGTGGCCAGATAAACCTAACCCACTCTTCGTACTTAATCTTAGCAACACCCAAGGCTGCAAGCAGTGAAGCTCCAGTAGGTATAATACTGTTGGAGATTCCATCACCACACTGGAAGGCTACTACAGCAGTCTGCCTTGTCATTCCAATAACGTCTGCTAAAGGAACCATGATAGGCATGGTTGTACCGGCTTGACCTGAACCTGAAGGTATAAAAAAGTTCATAATTGACTGTACTATGAACATCCCTACAGCTGCAACTGTTCTAGGTAGGTTTTGAATTGTACCTGCTAAACCGTGAATAATTGTATCTAGGATAACTCCCTCACTAAGCACAACTAGAATACCCCTTGAAAAACCAACAACCAAGGCTCCAGTAGCTAGGTCCTTAGCTCCTGCAATAAACTCCTCAGCCATTGTATTGGGTGAAATGCCCCCTATAATGCCCAGTACAAGCCCCATGGTGAAAAACAGGGCAGCAATTTCTATCATGTACCATCCGTGGATTAGAACACCATAAACTAAAATCATCATTCCTAGTACAAAACCCACTAGGACAAGTTTTTGCCTAGTAGTTAAGCCATGATCCTTATCAATCTCAACTACTTCTGAGGCCTGATCAAGCTCTAGCTGCCTACAAAAACTGTAGCTTGGATCTTCCTTGACCTTATTAGCATATCTCATGGTCCATAGGATTGCTGATGCTAAAATAGCAACATATAAAACTAGTCTAAAACCTATACCTGAAAAAGTAGGTAGCTCTGCAATCCCCTGGGCTACTCCTACTGTAAAGGGGTTCATCCAGCCCCCAACAAAGCCTGCTGCAGCACCACTAAAAACTATAGCAGTTCCAACAACAGCATCATATCCCAGGCTCCTTGCTAGAACAATACCAATGGGAACAAAGACAATTGTCTCCTCACTCATACCAAAGGTAGCACCTCCTAGGGAGAAGACTGTCATTATTACAGGTATCATTAGCGTTTCTTTTCCGCCAAATTTAAGTGCTAGAGACCTAATCCCATCCAAAATAGCTCCGGTACTATTGATAATTCCAAAGGCACCACCAACTACAAAGATGAAAAAGACCACCTCTGCTGAAGCCACCAAGCCCTTGGGAACGGCCTGCATTAAGTTGAAAAATGGCACAGGGTTTGAATCCACATAATGGAAAGTATCGGGGTCAACAACAGTTCGACTAGATCCGTCGGGCATCTCTATTTGAACCCTGTCGTACTCTCCTGCGGGTAGTACATAAGTTGAAATACCAGCGATTAGTATAATTACAAAAATAATCACATAGGTATGGGGAAATTCCCTCTTCTTTTTTTGAGTCATCCTATCCTCCTCTTATAAATATGTATATATATAAATAATTATACACAAGTTAGAGCAAAAACTCAATTTTTTTTAATTTAAATTTATATTGAGCGGGAGTTTAGAGCTACTAGTCCTCCCTGTATTCAATGCTGACACTACAGGACTCAATACTGTTCATCATGGCACCATAGTAGAGATTAAAACTGAGGATATCCCCTAGGTTTATTTCTTCTTTTGCATCCTCTATATCAAGGATTCCATGATCAGAGCTGCCCCCCATAACCTCCACCCCTTCTATGAGGGGAGTCAGGCCATCTAGATCCCCCACATCCCTTTTACCCAGGGCAACCAGGGCTCTTTTTCTTCTACCCCTGTCTTCATAGGTAGGGGTCTTGCCAAAGGCGTCAACAAAAATCCTGCCTAGGGGATGGGAGAACTTCTCCTTAAGCTCAATTACCTGGGCCTGGATTATGTAGTTGTCCTTTCTAATTCCCGGAATATCTACCTGCCAAATCTCAGCTATATCTCTACCTACTAGGATGCCTTCACCCACCCTAAGGTGGTTAATCCTCTCAGGACAGCGGCCCTCTACAATTAGGGGCAGGGTTGAGGTGGCTCCACCTGATATTATTTTAAGCCTTCTTCCAATCATAGCCTCAATTTTTTCTGCTAGCTCAACAAGCCGACCTAGATTCTTCTCATCGGGAACAATAGCGCCGTAGCAGCCCAGGTTGGTCCCAATTCCTAAAAGTTCAAGACCCTCCATCTCCTCACAAAGCCTGGCGGTCTCCATTAGCTCTTCTTCTTCTTCTATCCCCTCCCTAAGGTCTCCTAGATCCACCATAAGGACTACCCCATGGCTTTTTCTCTGCTTTAGGGCCTCCTGGTTTAAAAGCTCTAGAGTCTTCCTTTCAGAGTTTAGAGAGCAGTCTGCGTAGCGCACCAGGTCTTCTAGCTCACTAATCATGGGGATTCTAATAAGCATAATCTCCCCTTTATAGCCTAGCTCCCTCATCCTCATAATAGTCTTCATCCTGGAATCCCCCAGACTCTCTATGCCTCCCTTTTTCATAGCCTTAGCTATGGGGATATAGCTTTCTTCATAGCTATTGGAGCTTTTAACCACCCCTGTTATAGCTATGCCCTGGTTTTTACAGAGCTCACTTACTACCCTTGAATTATTTTCTATTCCCTTTAGGGATATTTGAAGCTTTGGATACATGCTATTCTCCTATCTTAAAAGTCCTAGTCCAGTAATACTTTTAATTATTATACCTTAAAAACAAATAAAAAAGGCACCAAGTGCCCTGATTAAAGAATCCTATAGAGGCCAGAAGCGTGGTCTCTGCCTGCCACCTCCACCAGCATATCCCTACCCACCTTAATTCCTTCTTCCTTTAGAACCTTTTCTACGCTCATTCTAGCAAGTTCAGGATAGTTATTCTTCTCACTGAGGTGGGCCAGCATAACAAATCTTAGCCTTTCATGTTCCTTGTAGATTTGAGAAATTACCCTACCTGCAGCTTCATTGGACAAGTGGCCTAATTCTCCCAGAATTCTTCTTTTTAAAGAGTAGGGATAGGGCCCCATTCTAACAAGCTCTTCATCATGGTTGGCCTCTAAAACCAGGAAATCACTGGGGAGGATCATCTCCATAACCTCATCTGGCATATACCCTAGGTCAGTTGCAATGCTAAGAATTTTTTCTTCATAGCTCAGCTTAAAACCCAGGGTAGAGGGAGCGTCGTGGGGTAATTCAAAGCTTTCTACCAAAAGCCCTTCTAGATCAACAGGTCCATTAAGAACCCTCATCCGCCTTTTAGAAGCAACATTTAGGCTCTCAAGGGTTTCTTCACGGCCATAAATCATAAAACCATAGTTTTTAGCCAGGACCTCCAGGCCCCTGGTGTGATCAGTGTGGATATGACTAATAAAGATAGCATCAACATCCTCCATGGACTCCCCTATCTCTTCAAGGCCCTTTACCACCCTTCTAGCAGAAATTCCCACATCAATGAGGATACTGGCCTGGGAGGTTTTTATAAAGTGGCAGTTACCTGAACTGCCACTGACAAGTGAACAATATTCAAACATAATTTTCTCCTCATCTATTGTAGCAGATAAGAAAACTAAACAAAAGCTCGAAGGGGTAGTGTACAGTAGTTGTAGGTCGTATAATTGAAATAAAAGAAAGCCCCCATGTGCTAAA
>LFRM01341279.1_pt3 | contig 11073 bp, 9 predicted proteins | sample 618341 | NCBI WGS metagenome assembly LFRM01 (sample SAMN03654438, study PRJNA283298) | anaerobic digester metagenome | isolation source: pool of bioreactors CSTR01a, CSTR02a, and CSTR03a thermophilic anaerobic... | place: Denmark: Kgs. Lyngby | collected 2014-05-21
ATTTCTTTATTCAAATAATCATTTAAGTTCTTAATCGGATTGGTATTCTTTAAGTATTGATAATTAAAATCTTCCATCAAACGGTCGAATCTTGTAGTATTGAAATTTCCAGATCTCGTTTGATATAGTCTATTTTTATCTAATAGAAGCACATCATTTTCATTAAAACGATTTCCTGAAAATGGATTATAAACTCTTACTCTAAGATCTGGACTATTTTCTTTCGGTTTATCAGGATCCGTACTAATAAATAACTGATCTGTCACTATAAGTGATGACAAATATGCTTTACTACTTCTTGCTCTACAACGTGCTTTAAAAACAAACCCTTTCGCCATAAAATCTGATTTAGGCATTGTCCCTAATACTTTAAAAGGCTTATCTGAATAAATGCTAATTTCTACATCTTTGCTTGGATCATTCATATCGTCTACAGAAAAACTATCAACTTTATATTCAAGCATAGGTAACGCCAAAGCCTCAAGCAATGATGTTTTACCACAACCATTTTCTCCAACAAAAACATTAAGGCCTGATCCTTCCTCGGTTCCGTTCGGGACATTAAAATTATCAATTGTAAATAACCTATCGGGAGTAAACAATCTATAATTTCTTATTGCAATTTGCGAAATAAACATAATGATCGTTCCCCCAATCAATATATCAAAATAAATATAAGATATAAAAATTTGTTTTATAACCGTTTCCGCAGAATTATGCCCTTTGTTTGTTATACATCAATATCAATTCAACACAGTTAGAGCCCGCACCATAAACTTTACTCTTGCACTTTCATTACAAATAATTATATTAAAAGTTAAAATAAATCGAGTATCTTCTGATTCTCTTCAAGCCACTTACGCTGCTTTTCAAAATCAGGCATAATCGTGCGCACTCTTATCCAAAAATCTTTTGAGTGATCAGCAAATTCTATATGCGACAGTTCATGTGCAACAACATAATCTATCACGCTTAAAGGAGCCATTACCAATCTCCAAGTGAAATTCAATGTACCTTTTGGGCCACACGAACCCCATCGTCTTTTTGCATCTGTAATTCTTAATGAATTATATTTGAGCCCGGTTAATTGAGAATAGTATTCGACCCGTTCCTGAATAACTTTTTTAGCTTCGTGTTTGTACCACTGTATGATCTTTTCTCCTGCAATACTCAATTCTGTTTCAGGTAATATTAATTTTCCATTCTTTAAGACTACTTGCTGTTCCTCTTTTGAAATCTCCAACTTATAATTGTTACCAAGGAACATAAAACCCTCGCCGTTTGTAAATTGTTTTTCTTTATGAACCTCATTGCGGCGTGCAATTGCCTGTTTTTTTTCTGTTATCCATTTCCCCTTTTTTTCTACCAAGTCTTTTATATAATCAGTTGATGTGTTATAAGGGGCCCTAACAATCAGTTTTGCATCAGCAGTCACTACAAGAGCAATGGTCCTTCTATTAGAACGGATAATTTCATCAATTTCAATACTCATATCTTTGTCCTCCCGTAAATATGATAAGAGAGTTCTAAGAGCTTTTGGGAAAGTTCTTTTCTTTTCGGCATTGCCTTTTGTCTAAAAACAGTAAGTAAATGAGATGCGATAAATGTTCTCAGTTGCTTTTGCTTGGTGTGGTTATTCCAAAAATCAACAATTTTTGTGTCTGTTTTTATCCTTTCTATTATATCTCTTGTTACGTTTATTAGATTATCTATATCTTCATTATCAATTTCAAAAATATCCTTCACACCAAAGATTTCTTTTTTCAATAACGCCATAAATGGAAACTCGGTTTTTGAATCAAATCCAAAGGTTTCCTCTCCCTCACGACCTCTACGAATTTCCTCCAGCAGCTTTTCCAGTTCCTCAGCGAGAACGTCCCAATTATTCTTATATTCATCGAGCAGTTTCTGTAACTTTTCTGCCAATCTCTCATATAGTTCCGGATCTTCCTCCGCATGGTTATTGATATACTCTCTAATACCATGAGTCAGTTCCTCCGCTTTCGCTCTGGGTGATTTCTTGCTTTTAATTTGTTCTTTAAATTCTTCTGATAAAATTGGCAAAGGCGGAATTTTGGGATCAACGCCATTCGTAATTAGGTGTTCTTCAATGATTGTACGCACTTTCTTGCTAACGTCTTTCAAGCTGAGCTTTGAATCGCGGTAGCGGTTGGCAGCTGTCTGGCTGATAAAACCCATTGTCTTCAGATCTTTTAAATACTTAAGGGCTTCTGTTTTCGGCAGCACCCTATCGATCACCTTCGTCAACTTTTTAAAAAGGGCTATAAAATCATTGCGGGTCTCTTCATCCGCCAGCTCATCAACAATTTCATCAATATAGTCAAGACTTTTTATTTCTAGCTTTTTTAAAAATTCCCTTATTTCAAGCAGGGTGTATTTTAATTCATCTATATCTTTCCCATCATCTTTCACAACTTCAAGAATTTCAGCAATATCCTTATCCTCATAGGCAGATAAAGCTTCTCTGAGATGTTTGGCAACGCCAACATAGTCTATAACAAAACCACAATTCTTATTTTTGGCTTTGCGATTAACACGGGCAATGGCCTGAAGGAGATTGTGGTTTTTTATAACGGTATCAAGATACATTACCTGCTCGATGGGGGCATCAAAGCCTGTTAAAAGCATGCTCTGGACTACAATGATACCGACATCTCCGGTTATCCCATTTTCATCTACAGCATCAAAGGGCAATTTGAAGCTTTTAATAATTTTCTCGTGCTCGGTTTCATCGGTATATTGTTTCAGATGAGGGGGATCATTTTCACCACCAGACATAATCGCCTCAACTCTCATCTTTTCAAGAGTTACAATATCTACTTCCTGAGTGTTTTTTTGCTTCAATTCAGAAATCTTTTCCTGTAGCAACTTATCGAAAGCGACCTTGTAGCGGTGGGCTGCTTCTCTGGATACGGCTACTACCTGAGCTTTGAATCCGTTAGGGAATATATGTTTTATATAGTGTTCCAGCATATCTTTTGCTTTATCCCAAATGGTTTCCTCCGCTTCTAGGTATCCCTTCCATGTATATTTCCCGAGAATCATCCTGCGCTGCTCTTCATCAGCATCGGCAAAGACATCCTCAAATTTCTGGTTCATTCCTTCGGCATCGGCAATAGCACTGTTATGGGTTCTACCCTCATATACAATTTCTACTGTAACCCCATCCATAACTCCTTGCTTTATGGAGTAAACATCTATGTATCTGCCAAAAGTTTTTTCTGTCTTGTCGATGGGCGTACCTGTAAAAGCTATTTTAACCGCATTAGGCATAGCTTTGATAAGATTAGCTCCAAGCAGTTTGTATTGTGTCCGGTGAGCCTCGTCAATCATCACCAAAATTTTACTGGATTCGTTTAAGAGCGGAAATTCGTGTGCAAATTCTCTNNTTTAGCGCCTCGATTTTTCTGGCAATTTTGATGGTATATCCTACACTTCTGGCAGTCTCAGAAAGCTGCTTTTCCAGGTCCGTCCGGTCTGTTATGAATACAACCTTGTAGCTGGCAAGCTCCGGATCCCTGTACATTTTACGAACAACAAACATCATCGTCAGGGATTTCCCGCTACCCTGGGTGTGCCATACGGTGCCGCCTTTAAGGAATGAAGTCTCTCCCGACTTTAAGCCATCAATTATTTTCCTTACCGCTCTGAATTGTTGATATCTCGGAACTACCTTGACGAGTTTACCTTTATCGTCTTCACGGAAAATTGTGAAAGATTGGATAATATCCAGGAGGTTTTGCGGCTGCAGCATCCCTTGGACAAGTACATGCTGGCTGGTCACCGATTCCCCTGCGGTTTCAATCTCAGAGAGGGCAAAGGGATAAGGATCTTTCCATTCGATAAAGTGTTCAAACTCACCGGTAATGGTTGAGTATGTAGCCATTTGACGATTGGTAGCAACCATGAACTGGTTATAATAAAAAAGCTTGGGGTTTCCTTCCGCTGTTTCTCCTCTTCTGTTTTGATACCTTAATAACTGAATTATAGCCTCTCCCATAGAATCGGCAATAGATGGAGATTTACACTCGATAACTACCACCGGTATGCCATTGATAAAAAGAACAATGTCAGGAATAATATGCTTTTCTGTGCCGGGAATTTTAACCTTAAACTGCGAGATGGCAAGATACCGGTTCTTACGCCTATGCTTATCTTTTTCTTTTATATCGGAGAAATCAATAAATCGGACAATATCGCTCTTTTGTCCTGTTTTTCTGTTATCAGCAGAACTGTTTTCCAACAACCGTGCGAGTATCTCCTGATTGGCTTCCAATAGGGAATTGGCAGATGGGGTGGTGATTTCGCGCACCAGTTCGGGCAATTGGTCTTCTTCAAGCCAAGGGTTTATAGAAAGCAGAGCTGCCTTTAACTCCTTTTCTAATACCACATCACTAAAGGATTCCCGCAGAGTTATTTCCGGGTCGTATTTTCCAGTTTCTCCGGCGCGAATAACAGTCCAGCCCAATGTTTCAAGCTGGCGTAGCAAAGGTTCTTCCACATATTCTTTTTCATTAAGGATGACACTCATCTGATTTGCCCCCTTTATCCAATAAATGCGTTACTCTAACTTTACCGGTAAGCAAGTCTTGCATTAAACCTTGTTTAATAGAATATAGTTTGACTAAAATATCTTCCTCATTGTCTATCAAGGAATTCATCTTCAAAAATTTATCAACTATCGCTCTCTGTTCGTCAATTTGAGGAACAACTACAAATATTTGTTCAATTCTAAAAAGCGCAAGCTTTGGTTGAGAAGTTATACCTATACTTGACTCAATCTGCTTCTTACCATGAAATAATATTGTATTTACAAGAAAATTTTTATCAACTTGCTTTTTGTCATTTATCATGATTTTAGCAGCATTTTCTGTTAAATTAGCACCGTCTAAACAATCAGGTATTGTTCCCACTAATCCAATAGTACCTGCTATAGAGATATATACATCCTCCTTAGAAATTGTATAGTTCTTAATAACTTCTCGCACTTCCTGAGAAATATATTCTATATTTTTTATATCTACCGAATTATTCCTAAAATCAGTTACACGAATATATGGATAACCAAATTTTTCTTCTGAGAATTTTTCTCCTTTGGGAAGTCTTTTTCCTCCTTTAACCTTGCAAATATCGCCAATTTTTTTAACCTCCCACTCCACGGGTATCCTGCCAAGGGGCGAATCCTTGAACTTATGCGTAGCCTCACTCCGAATGTTGCCGTTTTCGTCAATCCCCTTGGTCAGCAAATCCTGTAATAAACCTTGTTTTATGTGCCTGTATTTTGCAATAATTCTCTCTGTTTTTTCTATTGCATCGTCAATGGTCATAAGAATTTCAGCGATTTTAGACTGTTCATTAAAATCTATTTTGTAAATCTTTACTCTCTCAATTTCGTCTTTATTTGCATGAGGAATACCTGACCCCTGCGTTTTCCCTTTGAATTTATACTCATTAAATTTAAGCAAATAGAAAACATATTCCTTATAGTAATCATTAAATATTAGAAGTTTAACCATTGTTGATGGCAGCACACCATTCTTGCCTTTAAGAATTTCACCTGCATTAGATCCATCCCAAAGTATAATAATATCGCCATCTTCAACCCAAACAAAACTTTTTTGATTTTTTACTTGAATTGGTGATCCTATACCTCTGAGATATTCAGGAGTTAGATAACTTACTTCTACATCATTCTTTGAAAACAAAAACACATTATTATCCGGCGATTTCCCCTTAATATATTTCCTTATTATATTACTTAAAAATACATACTCCATCAGACATACCCCAATTTCTTTAAAAAGTCATCTAGTACTGCAGTGGTTCTTTCCCGTTCAGCTAAAAGTTCTTTCGCAGACACGACATACTTGTCCCACAGCTTTTCAAGGATGCCGATAACCTTATTTAGTTCAGCCTTCCAGTATTTATCCAACTCTTCAACCAATATATCATAGAGCTTTTCTAAAATAAGGGGTTTTGCTTCCTCTTCGGTGAATTTAGTACGCTTCTGCTCTATTTTTTCAGCCAACTCGTTCTCTTTTAATTTATAATTTTTTTTCATCTGTTTGATTTTCTTTTCACTGTCAGTAATTCCTTTTAGCATTTTATCCCATTCGGCTGCCTGGTTAAGGGCACTTTCGGTTCCTGTATCCTTTAGGTCTTTTATCAATTGTTTTATAGCTGCTTTTACAGTCTTGGCTGTTTTCTCCTTTTCTTCTCCTTCCTCTTCTATCAACTCTATCTCAATACCGTCAATATATTCTGAAAGCTCATTTTCAAGTTCGGTTACGCATTCTTCAATTCTTTCCAGCTCCTCAACTTCGGCTGAAAAATACTTGTTCTTTATGTATTCGTCAGGGATCAACGAAGAAGTCCACCCCTGGGCAACAATCGTTTTTAAGGCATTCTTGGTCTGAATTGTCTCCTGCACCGTAATGGTTTTGTCGTTAGCTTCGTCATAATCCTTATACTCACGGACAAGATAGCTGTGTTCCCACCAGTTCACAAAAACTCCGGCACTTTGAAATATATCCAGAATCCCAAAAGAAGAAAGCTTTTCCCTCAAGATGGCAATATAACTCCTTCTGAATTCAGCAATGTCTTTTTCTGAATTAAGTTCACTGATTTTGGAAGAAGCCGCTTCCCAAAACTTCTCAAGTTCCATTTGGATAAGCTGGTGGGCTTCTTTCACCCCCTGATGGTTATTGACAGTCTCTTTTATCTTTTCCTTTGTGCTTAATTCCGGCCTGAAATCATAGTAGTCGGAGTCCCGGTCACAAAAAATATCTGATTCCTGAATCAAATATTTTTCAAGCACTGGTTTATAAAGAGCTACTTCTCTTTTAGGTATACCACCAATCAAATGCGCCTTGACATCTTCAATTTCCGGTTCAGGAGTATTGTCAACATAACGCCTGATGTTAAGGTTATAATCTTCTTTTCGAATTTCATCCAAAGTTACTATTCGCGAATACTTGGGCTGTTCGATCTTATTGTGGAAAACGTAGGTTATCTTCTCGATATCCTCCGGCCTTAGGTAATTCTGATTACGGCCTTCACCGTATTCCGCATCGGCATTGATAAATAGAATCCTTTCCTTCATGAATTTCGGCTTGCTTTTATTCACTACCATCACACAGGCAGGAATTCCTGTACCGTAGAAAAGATTCGGCGGTAAGCCAATAATCGCTTCAATGATATCGTCCTCCACAATACCTTTGCGTATTTCTTTCTCCTGTCCGCCCCTAAAGAGCACGCCATGGGGCATGATTGTCGCCATCATCCCATCCTTTTTCAAGCTGGCTATCATGTGCTGCACAAACATCAAATCCGCCTTTTTGCCTGTTTCCGGACAGAAACCATATTTAAAACGGTTGGGAAACTCCATTTTCTTGCGGCTGTAATTTTGAGAGAAGGGTGGATTAGCAATAACCCGGTCAAACTGCATTATAAACCCGTCTTTTCTGAAAACAGGATTTTCCAGCGTATCATCATTTTCAATATGGGCATCAGGAATATTATGCAAAATCATGTTCATTTTGCATATCGACCACACAGTGCCATTGTTGTCCTGACCATAAAGGGCCAGGTTTGAGTCATCTTGTCCCTGCTCCGCAACATACTGGCTCGAGTTGATGAAATTGATGTCTGTGGGCCATTTTTTATAGCATCTGTTCGCGGAAACATATCAATCAGTTTTTCAGTTATTTTTGAATAATCGCCGTTCAAGGGAACATATCAATGATTTCATAGTACTCGTGAACAAGTCCACTACTCAATAGTGGATTACAAATTCCTCAGCATTAGAACGAATAGCGTAATTATACCTTTTTACCGCTTCATCAGTGATATGCGTAACATAGTATAGACCATCATCTTCTATACATTTTCCCTTCACCATTAATATTCTCGGGGTTATTGGAAGTAGGCCAGCCAATTTCTCATCTTCTCTTTTATGTATGAAAGCAGGACTGTCACTTGTAATAAATTTTGTCGGACCGTCTGCTACCAAAAAATGAAAGCTTGTATACTTTAAACTAGCCATTGCATCTTCATAAATCACACCGGTATCATTTAAATACTGACGGTAAAATTTCAATAATAAATAATGTCTCATTTCATCAGCAGCTGTTTTTAGCGATGGCAAGATTCTATCATCTTCTGGAACTTCAATATTATCTAGTAGACCGTTAGTCAAATTTCTATACACTTCTTCAAAATGCTGATTTGAGTTAAAACCTCTCCAGTCCAGAGCAGTAAAAAACTTCGTTAGATAATCTTTGTCAAATGCTGGAATGCTGCCATTTGGAGTACATAGTACATTCTCTTCTATTTTTCTAACTTCGAAATCCCAGTGATTTTCGTACTTAATTGCCCAATTAGTCTCTATATCTTTAATTTTTATTTTTTCAATTTCATCCTTCACTCTCTTTTTACTTACGAGACTACCATCCTCACGCTTAATAATCCAATCATCAAAAGCATAATAGTTCTTATTCATATCCACCGATGACTTTAAAATTTTGGATTCGTATTCAACATAATATGTTAGAATCGGCGCAAATATAATATTTGTATCAGCCTCTGTGCATAAAGGCATCCCAGCCTTGATTGAGTGAAAATCTGTCATTCCAGCAATTCTTTCTTTATTACGTTTGACAATATTACCTGGAGAATCTAGAAATTCTACATTAAGAGTACCATTTCCATGCGCCCACGCTGACATATATGTTTGTGGAACAAGATGATGATATTTTGCCTGTGTCTCATCCATAAATTGCTCCTCCATAAATTTGATTTATGACATCATCAGTATTTCTCTTAATTTATTGCCATCAATAGGTACGTATTTACAATTTAAAACAATGCTATGCCCTAATATTTCTGACAGAGTAGTTGACTTTTCTTCCAATAATAGCGGATTGTTTTCTAGTATCTGATTAATACTAGCTACATATTTAGGATCAGATAGTTTTTGTATTATATCTTGCCCTTCTATATATTCTCCCAGTGCACCGCCATCTTTTATTATACGAGCATTAGATAACTTTCGAATTTTAGCAGCGAGCATAACCGACAGAATAAATATATCCATGAGTTCACGTTGTGCTTCCTCGCTAGTCATATCGTGCACATACTTTTCATATGCCTCATCAAACTCTTGTGTAACCATTTCCAAAACAGTTTTGCTAGTAGTCGAAATTTCGGGTTTTTGCGCAGGCTTTCCTTTTCTGGTCCGCTTTATCTTCTTGCTCTTGACATCGTTCCACATCTCTCTCATTACTGGTGCAGCCTTTTCTTTCCACCAGAATTTTACTCGAGGTGCGACAACTTCGCTCAACACCCACATGGTGCCAGCAGCGATAGCCTCACCTAATAACTGTGCTAGTTCCTGCGCTTCAGGAGATAATTCTTTTTCCATTCGGGGTTCTTGGTAGTCATAGGGCTCGTCATATTCAAATTCGCTTTCATCGACCTTAACCCACTCAGCTTGGCCTGCAATCTGATTTGTCTTGTTATCCAAAAGCGAACCTCGAACTGCCCCTTCTGTATCTTTGGATGGTGCAAGATGCGTTCCTTCTTTATAAATAGGTCTATACAAATCTCCACTTTGTCTATGCTTGCTCATAGTTGACCTCCTTATTTAAACTATAAATGCTGAACAGCCATCATAATAAAATCATCTTTATGCCGCCCAATCGTTATATCGTCCTGATAGAATCTACCGGAACAAATCAACCAAATTATTTTGTCGATTTTATATGGCGTGATGGATTCATCTATTTCCTTACAGTCATCTGACATTCTAACAATGGCTTCAAAAACTGAAATTGGATTTCGTTCCGACAATCCCAACCCGCTAAACACATCTATCAAATGCACATCAGGCTTAGGGTAGTTGACATACCCTAACTCTTTTAGACAATCGCAAGCCAATGAAAAGCCAATACCACTGATTTTTGTAGAAATAAGCAATGGCAGAGCCATTCTTGTATGCAGATTGTAGTCAAACTGATTTACAAAGGTTTTGAAATCGTCTACGTTTTCAAAATCACACATAAATTTTGCTGCATCAATTATTGACTTACTCCATTTATACCAACTATTGCGATTGCTATCCTCACTGGTAACATTGAATTCTTTTCTAAATATCCGATACAGATCTTCGATGTTGTATGTAGCAATTTCAGTAAAGTCATATTCACATAAAATGGTCTTAATCTTTTCTTTTCTTTCCGTAAACTTTATTACATTGGGCATACGCTGATAATTCTGTGCAGATTGAATTAGTTGTTCGAATACATCAGCTAAAGAACTGAAATCTCGTCTATCACCAATAAAATATTTGTGTAGATCATCAGAATCTAATTGATTTGGTAAAATGTCAAGGAGATAGTTGTAGGCCAAACGATACACAACCTGATTCTTTTCTTTATTTGTCAAACCACTCCCTCCTAACTATTTCCTTGTTTTTTATTTCCATAGTCCTTTGGGAAGTCGTCATCTCATCACCTTCAATTTGAATATTTGTCTATCAAAGCAAAGATATAAGCAGTATTTCTTGATTTTCTACTGACCTCATGTCTAACACCTGTTTCTCCATTAACCCAGCGATCATAATATGAATGCACTAATAAAAAATCTTTCTTCGATATTGTCCTTTTCATCGATAGTTCGCTGGAAGGCGAATTGTAAATAGCTCTATCAACATACAACCTTCCATCACGGGACGATGCTGTAAACCAAAGACCTGTTGTAGTTTGTATCTCTTCTCCCGAAGATGATAAACCCGAGATTACGTAATTCCAAAGCGCTTCACCATTCATTACTCTACACCTTCCTTTAATTTGATATAGTTACCGGGGAGAGCCTCAAATAATTCTGGGTAATGTCCACACCTTGCCCTAATCTGAGTATACTGTGCTTTCTTCCCATTTTTCTGCAAATACAACCTACGTTTATATATTTCATCTGCTAGCTCAGATGCGTGCATAGTTTTGTTATCAACCTCTGATAACACTATCTTCATAGCTTCTTGAAGTGTATAGTTAG
>LFRM01084432.1_pt1 | contig 11070 bp, 9 predicted proteins | sample 618341 | NCBI WGS metagenome assembly LFRM01 (sample SAMN03654438, study PRJNA283298) | anaerobic digester metagenome | isolation source: pool of bioreactors CSTR01a, CSTR02a, and CSTR03a thermophilic anaerobic... | place: Denmark: Kgs. Lyngby | collected 2014-05-21
ATCTTATTGCGAGGTGTCTTGTTTTTCAAAGTTCATTTATTTTTCTTTACAGGAATGCTCCTGAAGCAGAAGATGGATATATAAATTTAAATCTGTAGAAATAGTTGGAATATTTGCAACTGAATATTAGTTGCAAATACTCTTTTTTTATTATATAATATTTTCAAGATAAAATAATAAAGCGTGTTACATCGGATGAGCAAAAAAGAAAAACTAATTGAAAGGTTATTGAGCAGACCTCGAAGGCAACGATATACTAATCAATGATGAACGGTTTAAGAATATAAAGCTTATGGCACAGCCCGAGAAGGGGCTGGTAGAAGTGCATTATAACGATTACCACTTAATCGATGTCGCGTTGACGCGTGAGGGCTTGGTAAGCCCTACCAACAGGTGGATGAGTTACAGGGGCGGCAAGGAGATAGAATCCTGGGGATTTGAGGGAATGGGGACTTTCGGCTCCAACCGCGGGTATATCTGGTCCAGGACGATACCGATGCTGAAAAGCACAATCGTTGCCGGCAAAGGACCTGACACTTTTGCGCTGTATTTCCCGCAGTACGACTTCCTGAACAAGCTGAGGTATTACCAGACCGGCGGCATATTTGTCGACAAGGCGCACAACATGTACCTGCAGACCGCCCTGAACACAGGAATATTGTCACTGCTGGCATTGCTGGCGATATTTGGCATGTATGCGGTTTCAAGCATTACTGGAAGGAAGATTTCTCCGGCTTTCTGCCGGCGGCCGGAGCGGCCTGCTTCGTCGCGTTCTGCGGTTATGCCGTAGCCGGCCTGGCTAATGACAGCGTCATATCGGTAGCGCCCGTTTTTTGGGCGCTGCTTGGATTGGGCGTCGGGATTAACATAAAGCTGAAGAGGGAGAGGAAAGAGGAAAAGAGGACTGATGACGGCAGGAAAAATAAATAGATATAGAATTTAGCCGGAGTTTTAGTGATATGAAAAAGATTCTTTTCTGTGCTTCAACAGTATCACATATTAATAATTTCCATTTGCCGTACCTAAAAGCATTTAAAGGAATGGGGTACGAGGTGCATGTCGCCGTTAACGAAAAAGCTGATATAAATTTTGCAGATAAGGTAATTAAGATACCGTTCTTTAAAAATATCTTTTCTCTCCAAAACCTGTATGCAATTTATAAATTAAGAAAACTTTTAAAGGCTGAAAAATACGATAAAATCAGCAGTAATACATCGCTGGCAGGGCTAATTGTCCGTTTCTCGGCTATGTTTCTAAAAGACCGCCCTAAAATATATCATATAGCACATGGCTATCATTTCAGTCTTAATCAAGGTTTGAAAAAGTATATTTACCTTGTGCCGGAGAAGCTGACAGCGCATGTCAGCGACCATGTCATGGTTATGAATAATGAGGACTGTCTGATGGCTCAAAAGTATAAATTATTCAGGCACAAGCTCCACAATATCGATGGAATCGGCATCAATAGGAACCGCTTTAAATCCATCACGGCGGAAGAAAAGAGAATGCTGCGATCGTGTATGGGTCTGGCAGATGAAGATTTTGTGCTTGTTTATGTCGCGGAGTTTTCAAAACGCAAAAACCAGCAATTACTGATAAAAGCTTTTGCACATTGCTGCTTGAAAGACTGCACATTGCTGCTTGCAGGAGACGGCAAAGAACTGGAAAAATGCAAAAGGCTGGCCGAAAAGCTGAACCAATCAAGTCACATACGCTTCCTCGGCTTCGTTGATGATGTTCCTTCTTTGTTGGCAGCTTGCGATGTTGCTGTCTCGACAAGCCGGAGCGAAGGGTTGCCTTTTAATGTCATAGAAGCAATGGGATGCGGATTGCCTGTAATAGCGAGCGATATTAAAGGGCACCGCGAACTGGTAGAGCATGGAAGAACGGGATTACTGTTTGAGAGCGGTAATATGTACAAACTTGCCGAATGTATGATATCATTATACACGGCGAATTTTGAGCAAAAAAACCTGCTCCGCGAATATGGAAGCGCCGGCGCACAAAAAGCGGAAAAATATGCGCTGGAGCATGTATTGCCGGAAATTATGAATATTTACACCGATACCACCGTTTGATAATAACTGCAAAATACATGCCAGGACGAGAGATGAGTATGGATATATCTGTTATAATGGCTGTTTATAATGAAGACCCGGGGAAACTAAAAAATGCTGTGAATTCAATTTTGCAGCAGACATATAAAGATTTTGAATTTATTATATGTGATGACGCATCAACTAACAATACATATGAAATTCTTGAGGAAATTGCAATATCAGATAAGAGGATACGGCTTTTAAGAAACCGGACAAACTTGAAAGCCGGCGCTGCCCGTAATGAATGCTTGCGGCTGGCTGCAGGCAATTATATTGCAATAATGGACAGCGATGATATTTCACATCCCGAGAGGCTTGAAAAGCAGTCTTTTTTTCTGGATGAGCACAAAGAGTACGGTTTTGCCGGTACAAAAGCAGAATTTTTTTATGATAATATAGATAATATAACCGGGCAGTATTGGTTTTGCAAGGAACCGCAAAAAGCGGATTTTTTAATGACCTTGCCCTTTGTGCACGGGTCGCTGATGTTTCGGTCCGATGTCCTTCTTGGAGCCAAAGGTTACAGCACGGATAAAAGAGACATCAGGGCTGAAGATTACGAGCTTTTGATGCGATTGTACGCAAACGGATATAGAGGGGCAAATATAGATGAAACACTCTATTATATACGCCTGGACGAAAGCACTTATAAACGCAGGAGCTACAAATACAGGTTCAAGGAGTGTTCCGTCAAATACAGGGGTTTTAAAACCATGGGATTAATGCCGCGGGCGCTGCCTTTTGCGATAAAGCCGCTGATTGTGGGCTTGATCCCGAGGAGATTTTTAAACCCGGTGAAAAGATATTATTATAAAGACAAAAATTAGGAGGTCGGGTCGATGAAAAAACTTGTCGTGATGTTTTCCGGGTTCATTAAATATAGGGACTTGCTGTTGGAACTGGTTGCACGGGATATAAAAATACGCTACCGTCGTTCCGTATTAGGTTTATTATGGACCTTGCTCAATCCGATCTTGATGATGACTGTCATGACGCTTGTTTTTTCCGGGCTTTTCCGTTTTGACATAGAAAACTTTCCGATTTACTTCTTTACAGGACATATCCTGTTTACGTTTTTAACCGAGTCGACAAACAATGGCTTGCACTCTATAATAGAAAGCAGCAGCCTGATCAAAAAAGTATACATTCCAAAGTACTTGTTTCCATTGTCAAAAGTATTATCCAGCGGGGTAAACCTTCTGTTTTCATTTATAGCCATGATTTTTGTTATGATAGCAACGGGTGTCAAATTTCATCCAACAATGTTATTTACCCCGCTCATTATTTGCTACGTGCTGGTATTTGCCACCGGATTAAGTCTGATTCTCGCTTCATGCCAGGTTTTCTTCCGTGATACTGCTCAATTATATAGCGTATTTACATTAGCGTGGATGTATATAACGCCAATATTTTATCCTTCCTCACTGCTTGAAGAAAAACTAAAGGCGGTGTTAATACTAAATCCTATGGTTCATTATATAACTTATTTCAGAGACATTGTTCTTAACAATACGGTTCCTTCATTACAGCAGAATATTATTTGTTTAGCTGTGGGTTTGATATTTTTAATTATAGGGCTGTATGTATTTTACCGTAACCAGGATAGATTCATCCTGCATATTTAGGAGGAGTCGAAAGTGAGCGACAGAATCATAGAAGTAGAGAATGTTTCAATGATGTTTAACAAAAGCAAGGAGCGGGTTGACAATCTTAAAGAGTATTTTATCAGGTTGCTTAAACATCAATTGTTTTTCGAAGAATTCTGGGCATTGAAAAATATATCATTCAATGTAGAAAAAGGTGAGGCAATCGGAGTTGTAGGTCTTAATGGATCAGGCAAAAGCACACTTCTCAAGATTATAGCACAGGTAATGAAACCAACAACCGGAAAAGTCAACGTATACGGTTCGGTTGCGCCATTGATAGAGCTTGGCGCCGGGTTCGACATGAACCTTTCTGCCAGGGAGAATATTTTCCTTAACGGAGCGGTATTGGGATATACCAGGAAACAAATGAGATCGTATTTCGAAAATATCCTGGATTTTTCAGAGTTGTGGGACTTTGTTGATGTACCTTTAAAGAATTATTCATCGGGAATGATCGCGAGACTTGGATTTGCGATTGCTACTGTAAGCATCCCCGATATTCTCATTGTTGATGAAATTCTCGGTGTCGGTGATTATAAATTTCAGGAGAAATGCCACAAAAGGATGAATCAGATTATTGAGAGCGGTGCGACAATAATATTCGTGTCTCATTCAACTGAACAGGTGCGGAGTATATGCAGGCGGGCGATATGGCTGGAAAAAGGTCAAATGGTTATGGATGGTCCTGTTGATGAAGTTTGCGACAGGTATATGGAAACTTGAGGGGGAAAATATACATGTTCGATTTTTCAAAGGAACCAGGAAAGGTAAAACTGAACAGAGAGTTGAATACTGAAGGACAACCTCTTGTAAGCATTATTACTCCCTTCTATAATGCCGGGAAGTATTTCGAGCAAACATATAACTGCGTGATGAATCAAACGTTTCCTTGGTATGAATGGATTATTGTGGATGACGGCAGTACAAGGCAGGAAGATGTTGAACAGTTGGGAAGATTAGCTTCCAGCGATAAACGGATAAAATTATTACGTAAAGAAAACGGCGGCGCTGCGTCGGCGAGAAATTATGCAATAAAAATGTCAACAACGGAATACATTATCCCATTGGACGCTGATGATCTGATTGATCCAACTTATGTGGAAGTATTATATTGGACGTTATATTTCAACCCGGACAGATCATGGGCATATACAAGGTCAGTCGGCTTTCAGGACCAGGAGTATTTGTGGGATAAACCATTTGATGCCGCCCGGGAGAAAACAGAGAATTACCTGACAAATTCCGCGATAATCAGGAAACCGGATCTCTTAGAGGTCGGATGCTATGATGAAAAGACAAGGTATTATAATGAGGATTGGCGATTATGGCTAAAGTTGCTTTCCAAGAGCAAAAAGCCGGTAATAGCAGATTATTACGGTTTCTGGTACAGGCGCAGGGATGATGGCTCATTGCTGACACTCAGCAAGAACCCAAAATTAAGAAAAATAGATAAGAAGTTGATTAAAGAAATCGCTTCCCAGGTTGATACGTCAGTTACCGCCAAAGAGTATCCGTGGGCGTCAACTCCCGGACAATATGCTAAACCAAGGAGGTCTTGCTGGGAAAGAAAAATATTTAAAGAGCATAAAAAAATAAATATAATGATGTTAATCCCGTGGATGACTACGGGAGGGGCTGATTTATTCAATTTGGAAGTTGTAAAAAGGATTGACAAGAGCCGTTTTGAAGTGGGTATTTTAACTACGGTTCATAATGATAATGAATTAAGACAGCAATTTGAAGACTATGTGATAGACATATTTGAACTCCCAAGCTTCTTGGATACTTGCAATTTTGCCGAATTCATCAGCTATTACATAATATCACGCCAGGTTGACATTATATTCATGTCGAATTCCTATTACGGCTATTATTTAGTGCCATGGCTCCGCAAGGAGTTTCCTGACGTTGTCATTGCAGATTATGTCCATATGGAAGAATGGTACTGGCGCAATGGAGGGCATGCAAGAGTTTCGGGCGTTATGGGGAACCTATTGGAGAAAACGTACGTATGCAATGAACGTACACGAAAAGTGATGACAGAAGTTTTCGGTAGAGATCCGGAAAGCGTGGAAACAATTTACATCGGAGTTGATGAGGAGAAATATAATGCCGAGAAAGTAGAAAGTGGGATTGTTAAAAAGCAGCTTGGCATTGATGAAAACCGTCCCGTAGTATTGTTTCCATGTCGTATACACCCGCAAAAGCGGCCGTTCTTGATGCTGGAAATTGCTAAGGAGCTTAGAAGGGAATTGCATGATATTGCTTTCATAATAGTAGGTGACGGCCCTCAACTGAACGAACTGAAGGATAAAGCAAAAGCCGAAGACCTTGGAAAGACGCTTTATTTCGCCGGAAGACAGGATAATATGCTGCCGTTTTACAAGGACAGCGATGTTACGCTTATATGTTCCTTGAAAGAAGGGCTTGCTTTGACCGCGTATGAGTCTTTATCCATGGGCAAACCTGTGGTGAGCACAGATGTGGGCGGTCAGTCCGAGCTTATAGATGAAAAGGTGGGAGCCATATTACCCCTTATGCAAGATGAAACAAGTGACCTTGATAACAGGAATTTTTCAAGTAAAGAAATTTTACAATATGTAAGCGCGATTAAAAATATTCTTTGTGATAAAAATAAATATGTTGAGCTTTGCGCGGAATGCCGAAGCAGAATAGAGCGGAAGTTTTCATGCAGGCAAATGGTGGAAAAGCTGCAAGAGGAATTTTTATTACTTAAGTCGAATAATGAAAAAAGGATGGATATTGCCGAGCAATTAAGTAAATTTGATAAGCTTGCGGATGATTTTGTAACTCTATATAATGAAATAGAAAATTACGATAATGTTTACAAATACGCATATACGCATAATACCAAGAGCGAATTGATGCGAATTGCGAATTCTAAATGGGGTTCGAGGTTGATAAGGCTGGCTTTTAAGCTGAAGCTGAACAAACTACTCAGGTGAAAAGGAGCATGCTTGTGCCGGAATTAAATGATTTTGACATGCTTTGTAAATATGTAGAGCAGAATGGTATTAAGGAAATACTGGAACCTGTATTAAGGTATGTGCTATTGCTTTATGGTTGTAAGGAAGCCACCGATATGCCGTATGAGGAATTAAAAGATGCACTTAATGCATTGTCTATGAATAAATACAACTTTGCATTGGGAGATCAGATAGAATCCCAAGTTATTGATATAAAGGAAAACATTAAAGAGTATATTTATTTGTACAACAACATTTTTAAAGATGATATTTCACGCAATACTTTATTCAATATATTGCTTTACCGCCTTACTTACGCGGTGAAATATGTTGTAAAGGCTTACTCTCATGCCTCAGTTCAATATTTTGACTATGAAGTGGCGCGCTATAGGGAAAACTGTATATACGTAGATTGCGGCGGATTTGACGGGGCCACTGCGGTTGAGTTTTCGCTGAATTGCCCGGACTATAATCGTATTTATATATATGAGCCTCTAAAAAAGTATTTCAACCAGTGTAATGAAGTAATTAAAGAATTGGGATTGAAAAATGTAATAGTAAAAAATGCAGCTGTATATGACCAAACTACAATTCTCAATTTTGAAGAGAATATACCCGGGTGTTCCCGCGTCAAAGAAAACGGAGGATTAAAGGTAAACGCTGTGTCGTTGGACGAGGATATATCAGAACCGGTCGATTTTATAAAAATGGATATCGAGGGCAGCGAGCAAAATGCTTTAGTGGGGGCTGTAAATCATATAAAGAACGATTTTCCTATGTTGGCTGTATGTGTTTACCATAAAGCAGATGATATTTGGAAAATACCCAAAATGATTATTGAAACAAGACCCGGTTATATATTTTACCTAAGGCACCACTCCTTTAATACAACAGATGAGACAGTGTTATATGCTGTGCCTGATAATTTATTGAAAAAAGACAATAAGACAAACCATTATGCCGGTTTATATAAATATTTGCAAAATATAAAAAAAGCTGGGCATGCACAGTTTATAAGGACTGCGGCTTTTTTTGCGGAGCAGTATGAAAACTACTACATGGATTCATTCATCTATAATAATGGAATTGAGAAGTTAAAAAAATGGATTAATGAACTTGAGGATGCAAAAGCATATTTTCTTGGCCAGATTCAGGAGCTACAAGGTTGGACAAAAGAGTTGGAAGGAGCAAAGGCGTACCTAGAAGAGCAGCTTCAAAACTGCCAGGAAAACAGCAAAAACCAGGAAAAGGTTATAACAGAGTTGCAAGGCTGGACAAAAGAACTTGAGGGAGCAAAAGCATACCTGGAAGGACTGTTGAGTAATGTACAGAAAGAAAATAGCGAACTTCAGGATAAATATGCCCGGATTGAAGACGAATTAAACAATTTGTCCAATGAAATTGCCAAATTAAGATATAAATACAATCAGTTAATTAATGATCCCATAATAAAAATGATTTTAAAGATTAAAAAGCTTGGTCAATAATCTTTTATTTTGAGGAGGAAGAATAAATGACTTTTGATTTTACCAAGGAGCCAGGCAGAAATTTGGATCAACGGTATGACACCATTTCGCAGCAAAAACCTCTTGTTAGCATCGTAACTGCATTTTATAACGCAGGTAAGTATATTGAGCAAACATATAATTGCGTATTAAATCAAACGTTTCCTTGGTTTGAATGGATTATTGTAAATGACGGTAGTACAAACCAGGAAGATGTAATATTATTGGAAAGATTAGCATCAACGGATAGTCGAATAAGAGTCTTACATAAAGAAAACGGTGGCGCTTCTTCAGCACGGAATTTAGCAATCAAGGAATCGCAAGCTGATATAATTATTATTATTGATGCGGATGATTTAATGGAGCCTACATATGTGGAAGTGTTATATTGGTCTTTAATAACACATCCGGAAGCTAGCTGGAGTTATTGTGGTTTGGTTGCTTTTTCAGGCGATAATTATTTATGGGATCATGAATTTACATCTGAAAGAGAAAAGAAAGAAAATGTATTGATTGTATCTTCAGCAATTAGAAAAAGCGCTTTAGAAAATGTTGGTTATTATAGTGAGATAACCAGATATTATAACGAGGATTGGCATTTATGGCTAAAGTTGCTGGCTAAAGGGCATATACCCTTACATCTTGAACACCAATTTCTATTTTGGTATAGAATAAGTCAAACCGGAGCTTTTAGTGTTTTAACAAGAGATAAAGATCTTGCTGCTAAAAATAGGGAAATTATTGAAAGCGCTGCAAAGGAAGTGCCTGATGGAATTCGCGCAATAACTTTTAAGAACAGGCGGCCGAAAGAGTTTGTCCGTCCGCGCAAATGGGATTGGGATCGACGACTGCCCTTTTTGAAAAATAAAATACGGGTATTACTTTTGCTGCCGCATATGGAGATGGGAGGGGCAGATAAATTTAATTTAGATTTAATAAGATGTATTGACCATGAGAGATTTGAAGTAGGCATTATTACAACAAGCTGGAGTTATAATGAATGGCAGCAGGAATTTGGCGTTTGCTGTAAAGATATCTTCAATTTACCAGCGTTTTTGGATATGAACGATTGGAGCGCATTTATACATTATTACATTGTTTCAAGACAGGTAGATATAGTGTTGAATATTAGCAGTTTTTATGGTTATTATATATTCCCTTGGCTTAGAAAAGAATTCCCAGACATAGGATTGATTGATTACGTGCATGCTGATTCCGGTTATTGGAGGAACGGTGGTTATGCCCGGGTTTCTTCACTTTTGCAAGACATCAGCGAGAAGACTTTTGTTGCTAATAAAATGACGAAAGAAATAATGGTAAACAAATACAACATGTCGGATGAAAAATGTATAGTTTCCTATATCGGAACTGATACTGAATATTTTAACCCTTATACAATTACGTTCGGAACTATAAGACAAAAATTTAATATCTCTATGGACCAACCGGTTGTGCTGTATTTATGTAGAATCAGTTCTGAAAAACGCCCTTTATTAATGGTAGAGATCGCAAGGAAACTACAACAGATGATTAAAGATGTCATTTTTCTGGTAGTAGGATCGGGAAATGAAATGGAAGTTGTAAAAAATAAAGTAAAGGAATATCGTCTTGAAGACACGATAATTTTTGCCGGGAGTCAAAAAGATGTCAGATGTTATTACCGGGATTCCGATGTACTATTGATTACATCCATTAAGGAAGGTTTGACTCTTACTACTTTCGAAGCCATGTCGATGGAATTGCCTGTTATTAGTGCTGACGTCGGAGGACAAAGTGAATTAGTAAATGAGAATACAGGAGCACTGATAAAGTGCCTACAGGATGAGGAAAAAGAGTTTAATATTAATAATTTTATCCATGAAGAGATTGACAACTATGTTAAAGCACTTTGTGAATTTTTATCAAACAAAGAAAAACGGATAAAAACAGGAAAATATTGCAGACAATTAATTCAGAAACACTTTTTGTTTGAAAATGCAGTTAAAGATATAGAAAATGAATTGTTAAAAATTAAGAACGGCTTTGGCTTGGAAAAGAGGAGAGAACTTTCAACTAAGCTGAATTACATTTCGAACCTGGTGGATGAGTTTTTATCTCTATATTGTTCATATGAAGCAAAACAGATAGAAGCTTCAGAGGTATGGGAAGGAAGGAATTGGTATAAATCATTATATGAAAATATAACTAAAACTGATTATAGAAAATTTATGGATAAGACTTTAATTGCCAGATTAAAAAAAAAGGTGATAAATCTATTAAAAGATACGAAATTATAAAAAGAAATGATAGTATGTGATGGAGATATTATAGATGAGTAAAAAGCTTTTATTTATATTGAATTATTATTCGCCTTATATAAGCGGGATAACAGAGTATGTGCGTTTATTATGTGAAAGTTTGGCAAAGAAGGGATATAATATAACTGTACTTGCCTCAAATCATGCTAATCTTTTATATGAAGAGGTTATCAATGGAGTGAAAGTGATTCGTGCCCCCATAATTTGCAAAATAAACAAAGGGACGGTAAGCCCTGCCTTTATTGCCATGGCATATAGATTATCAAAAGAAGCAGATATTGTAAATTTACATCTTCCTATGTTGGAATCGGGAATAATTGCCTCTTTAGTTGATAAAAAAAAGCTGATAACAACATATCACTGTGACTAGATAGGAAATTGCTTTTCTATATCTAAACTATAGCATCACATTTTTACCAAGTCAACAGCCTTCTAATTAGCATAACTAACAATATATGTTAGATAAATAGGATGATATTGTTTTTTGCAAGAGAAATTTCCTCACTTTTGCAAAAATTTTTCCCCAGGCACCGGTG
>LFRM01327088.1_pt1 | contig 11066 bp, 9 predicted proteins | sample 618341 | NCBI WGS metagenome assembly LFRM01 (sample SAMN03654438, study PRJNA283298) | anaerobic digester metagenome | isolation source: pool of bioreactors CSTR01a, CSTR02a, and CSTR03a thermophilic anaerobic... | place: Denmark: Kgs. Lyngby | collected 2014-05-21
GGTCACTCAGCCCCTAAACTAGACCCTATTTCGGTTCTTTGAACGACCCGGCAACGACCCGTGAATACCCGTCAAAAAATTGCTGTAACAATTGGAATTTCAATGACAACCTCTAAACTCGTTGCAACAAAAGAGCCCTGAGACTTTCATCTCAGGGCCAAAATTCTGGCGGAGGACATGGGACTCGAACTCCGAAGGCTGTTAGCTCAAACCGTTGAAATGAAAGGAGGCCTCTCACTCTACTCCGACGGAATGTAACAGTTAGTGTAACAGCATTTTTGCTAGTTCCTCTACAGATTCCATTACAGCCTTATAGGTTATTCCCGATGCAAAGGTATACTCTGTCATATAGTCTTCCCACAGTTTAGATATAGCAGAAGAACTATTGAATTTCTTGACTCTTTTACCATACATATTATTCAAATCTCTATGTCTTCTTCATCTGACACCGCAACATTTGTTATCAGATGGCTTATCCTTTTCAGATAGGATTCGACCTGACTACTGCATCTCCCTGTATACAAATCTGCATAGAGGACAGCACTGATTTCTTCTTCTGAAAGGCCTAGAGCCTTCTCTTTTGAAAGCATTTTAAGGAGGTCGCAATCTTCCCCCTTNNCCATGAGGATGTTTTCAGTAGCCATAAAGGGAAGATACTGCTGAAGCGTTTTCTCTATTACTTTCTCATTAACATTGAGACCTTTTACAACACTAAGTACGGTTCGTAGGATAGCATCTGCACACAGGAATCCTTCAGGCATTGATATACGCCTGTTAGCGGAGTCGTCCAGAGTTCTTTCAAGCCACTGAGAGGATGCTGTTAAAGGAGCATTTATCGCATCGACCATAAGATACCTCGCAAGAGAACATATGCGCTCACATCGCATAGGATTACGCTTATAAGCCATTGCCGATGATCCGATCTGATCTTTTTCAAAAGGTTCCTCCAGCTGACGATCATGCTGCATCAGACGAATGTCCCCGGCCATGCGGTAGCAGCTCTGTGCTATTGACGAAAGCGTGTTGAGAATCCTGGTGTCCGTCTTACGCGGATATGTCTGCCCGCAGATGTCATAGCATTCACTGAATCCGAACTCTGCAGCAATTGCCCGGTTCATACTGTCGATCTTACTTTCATCTCCATCGAAGAGCTCCATAAAACTTGCTTCCGTTCCGGTAGTACCCCTGCAGCCAAGGAATTTGATATTGCTGAGTGCGAAATCTATCTCGCTGACGTCAGATACCAGATCCTGTATCCACAGCGTGGCGCGCTTGCCGACTGTAACAGGCTGCGCAGGCTGGTAATGTGTGTAGCCCAGCACCGGCAGCGACTTATACTTATCCGCAAATCGAGTCAGGCCAGCGATAACTGTAAGTAGCTTTTCTTTCAGATGTACTAGCGCATCCCTGTATATGATAAGATCTGCGTTATCTGTCACATAACAGCTGGTTGCCCCAAGATGAATTATACCCTCTGCTGATGGGGCAGCCTTGCCATATGCATATACATGAGCCATTACATCATGCCTTACTTCTTTTTCCCTTTCTCTGACACATTCATAATCTATATCATAAATATGTGCTTCAAGGTCCGCTACCTGCTCCTCTGTGATAGGCAGTCCCAGATTCATTTCCTCCCGCGCCAGCGCTGTCCACAGTTTCCTCCAGGTCTGGTATCTGTTATCAGGTGAAAACAGCTTCAGCATGTGATCCGAAGCATATCTGGAGGCAAAAGGAGTTTCATATACGTCTCTCATGTTCTAATTCTCCTATCGTATTATTATGCTGTCACGCTCTGCTCCAACCGAGATGTACTTCACGGGAATCCCGACCACTCTCTCGATCATGTTGATATAATCCTGTGCTTCCTTTGGTAAGTCATCCCAACTGCGGACTCCTGAAACATCGGTTTTCCATCCCGGCATCCATTCTATGACGGGTTCAGCTTTATCCAGCGCGGCAGGAAACGGAAATTTATCTGTTTCTTTCCCATTGACAATATATTTAGTGCATACCGGAATGCTGTCCATATATCCGAGAATATCGAGCTTGGTTACTGCTATCCCGGTAGCATTCTGCATTGCTGCGCCATATCTGGTAGCAACCAGATCGAGAGGACCTACTCTGCGAGGTCTGCCTGTTTTGGCGCCATATTCAGCTCCTGCATTTCTGAGAGTCTCTGCATCAGTTCCATGCATTTCACACACAAATGGGCCCTCGCCTACACATGTAGAATATGCTTTAACTACTCCGATTATCTCGCTTATATCTGCTGATGGAGCCCCTGCCCCGACAGGCGCATACCTTGCAAGGGTTGTGGATGAAGTAGTGTAAGGACAGATACCGTAATCCAGATCTCTCAGAGCTCCCAGCTGCGCTTCAAACAGGATTCTCTTTCCTTCTTCCTGTGCTTCTTTAAGATAAGAGACCGTATCGCATATATATGGGATGATTGGCTGACAATAATTCCCGACCCACTCCATAAGCATTTCCATAGTGTAAGGTCTGGCACCATATACTCCCGAAAGGGTGAGATTCTTCCACTCAAGCAGATCCTTAAGATGAGCCTGCAGGTATTCGGGATACAAAAGTTCCCCTGCAAGTATGGTCTTCTTCTGATACTTGTCTGAATAAAAAGCTGCTATACCCTGTTTTGTTGATCCGTATTTCTTGTCAGCAAGCCTATTTTCCTCCAGCTCATCAAGTTCTCTGTGCCACGGCATCAACAGTGATGCTCTCTCGCTTATTTTCAGATTGTTTGGACTGATTACAACACCCTTACTCTGAACTTCTTTTATTTCTATTAACAGGTTTTCAGGGTCAAGGGCAACACCGTTTCCCAAAATGTTGACAATGCCCTCTCTAAGTACTCCTGACGGGAGCAGATGCAATGCAAATTTCCCCTTGCTGTTGACAACTGTATGCCCTGCGTTTCCGCCTCCCTGGAACCTTATTACAATGTCATGATCCTCAGTTAGGAAATCGACCATCCTGCCTTTTCCCTCGTCTCCCCAATTAACACCTACAACTGCACAATTACTCATATCCATGACCCCCTTTGATTGTCGATATGTCTCAGCACAGGTACGAACATATTAGTGTTTCATTTAACATACTCTGCATCTATAGTAGATATACCTATAGTACTTTCCTCTAGGACATCTAAAATGATTCTTACGGTATCCAGTGATGTCAACATCGTTATCCCATTAATGGCCGCGCAGTTGCGAATTGCGGTTCCATCACCATAATGAGCAGCCGATAAGATTGTCCTTGTGTTTATCACATAACTGACATACCCGGATCTTATTGAATCAAGCAACTGGCTGCTTCCTTCACTCGGCTTAAGAAGCACTCTTGTCCTGATACCATTTTTCTTCAGCATCGCGGCTGTTCGTGTCGTAGCCTCTATATTAAAACCCATATCGTAAAAGCGTCTGATAAGCGGTATCGACTCATCTTTATCTTCATCAGCTATGCTTGCTATTATGGTTCCATATTTTTTCAGCTTTATGCCCGCAGAAGCCATGGCTTTATATACCGCGCGATGGAATTTGTCATCGTAACCGATTGCTTCTCCTGTTGATTTCATTTCAGGCGACAGATAAGCGTCAAGGCCTTTGAGCTTAGTAAATGAAAAGACCGGAACTTTTACATAAAAGCGATCTTTTTCATCTGCTATTGCATCGAATATGCCCTGTTCCTGCAACGACAGTCCGAGCATTACCATAGTCCCTATGTCGGCCAGACTGTACCCTGTCGCTTTTGAAAGGAACGGTACTGTCCTTGATGAGCGTGGATTTACTTCAATGATGTACACCACATCGTCATCATCAACTATATACTGGACATTGAAAAGCCCTATGATTCCTATGCTTAATCCCAACCTTACCGTGTAATCAAGTATGGTATCTTTGACCTTGTCCGAAAGGGTTACCGGGGGGTATACACTTATTGAGTCTCCCGAATGCACACCTGTGCGTTCCACAAGCTCCATAAAGCCGGGAACAAATACCCGGCGGCCGTCACATACTGCGTCAACTTCCACTTCCTTGCCTCTTATATATTTATCGACCAGAACCGGCTTATCGATATCTATTTCAACAGCAGCTTTGAGGTAGTTTTTCATTGACTGGTCAGATGCAACGATTTGCATCGCCCTTCCCCCAAGCACAAAGCTCGGCCTTACCAATACAGGGTATCCAATGCGCGACGCGGTCTTCAGCCCTTCATCTATACTCGTTACTGCTTCTCCTGCAGGCTGTGGTATATCTAACTCTTTAACCAGTTTTCCAAAAAGATCTCTGTTTTCCGCACGATAGATCGCGTCACAGTCCGTGCCTATTATTTTTACACCTCTTTCCTTTAATGGCCCGGCAAGGTTGATGGCTGTCTGGCCTCCAAGCGACACAATGACACCCTCAGGCTTCTCCATTGCGACAATATTCATGACATCTTCCATGTACAGCGGCTCAAAATAAAGCTTATCGGAACAAGTATAGTCAGTTGATACCGTTTCCGGATTGTTGTTAATGATTATCGCCTCATAGCCCATCCGTTGTATGCTCTGAACCGCATGTACCGTTGAATAGTCGAACTCCACGCCCTGGCCTATGCGTATAGGTCCGGATCCGAGAACTATGATCTTCTTTTTGTCAGATATTACAGACTCATTCTCAGTCTCATATGTTGAATAAAAATATGGTATGTAGCTATCAAATTCTGAAGCACATGTATCGATCATTTTATATACAGGCTTTATATCATTTTCCAGCCTCAAATCCAGGACATCTTTCTCCTCTACTCCCCAAAGGAGCGCAATAGTCTTATCTGAAAAACCCATTCGTTTTGCGGTATAGAGTGTCCGAATATTCCCAGATTCAGATTTCAGGCTTTTCTCCATTTTCGTTATCCGCTTGACTCCACGTATGAAAAATCTGTCTATATCTGTATTTTCAGCAATAAAGTCCTCGCTGCACGATCGTCTAAGTAACTCCGCAACAGCGTATATGCGGTCATCCATGGCATTGAGGATATATTCAGAAAGTGCTTCTGTGCTCATGCTCTCAAATTTCTGTAGATAAATATGAAATGCTCCTGTCTCAAGTGACCTGATTCCTTTGAGCAGGCTTTCCTCAAAAGTTCTACCCACACTCATGACCTCTCCGGTTGCCTTCATCTGCGTGGACAGTGACGGGTCCGCATCTGTGAACTTGTCGAACGGGAACCTCGGCAGTTTTGTCACCACATAGTCCAAAGAAGGTTCAAATGCTGCCGGTGTATTAGCAATTCTTATTTCTTCAAGTGTCATTCCGATGCTTATCTTGGCAGATACCCTGGCTATTGGATAACCGCTGGCTTTTGATGCCAAAGCTGAAGATCTGGATACTCTGGGATTTACCTCTATCAGGTAGTATCTGCACGACTTAGGGTCAAGTGCAAACTGTATATTGCAACCGCCTTCAATTTTCAGTGCTCTTATGATTTTCAGTGCGCTGTCTCTCAGCATCTGATACTCCTTATTTGTAAGAGTTTGCGAAGGACACACAACTGTTGAATCCCCGGTATGTATCCCTACCGGATCAAGATTTTCCATATTGCAGACAACTATAGCGGTATCAGCACTGTCACGCATTACCTCATACTCGATTTCCTTATATCCTTTAACGCTTTTCTCGATCAGAACCTGATTTGCAGGTGAAAGCTCAAGGGCTTTTTTCATAAGATCTTCGAACTCTGTGCCATTATATGCAAATCCACCTCCCGTACCGCCTAAAGTAAAAGCTGGACGAAGCACTACAGGGAATCCTATTTCTTCTGCTATTCTGATGCCATCTTTTAACGATGAGACTGTAGCAGATGGCAGTACCGGCTCTCCAAGGCTTTGACATAGCCTTTTAAACCTTTCCCGATCCTCTGCCTGCTCTATAGAGTCACAGCTCGTCCCAAGGAGTTCAGTTCCGCATTCTTTCAGAACTCCTTTTCTTTCAAGCTGCACTGCAAGATTGAGTCCCGTCTGCCCTCCAATACTTGGCAAAATGGCATCCGGCCTTTCATATCTTATTATTCTGGCTAGGTATTCCAGTGTCAGAGGTTCCATATATATCTTATCGGCAATACTTGTATCCGTCATGATCGTTGCCGGATTCGAGTTGCAAAGAATCACCTCATATCCCTCCTCTTTCAGCGCAAGACATGCCTGCGTGCCGGAATAATCAAATTCTGCAGCCTGCCCGATGATTATTGGCCCGGATCCAATAAGTAATATTCTCTTTAGATCAGTTCTTTTAGGCATTGGTTTTTCTCTCCATCAGTCCTATAAAGCGCTCAAAAAGGTATTTGCTATCCTGTGGTCCAGGTGCGCTTTCCGGATGATACTGCACACTGAAGACCAGATCCCGTTCACAACTTACACCTTCAACTGTGCCATCTAGTAAATTTATATGAGTTACCTCAAGAGGTGTTCTCCTGATGCTCTCCCTATCTACCGCGTATGAATGATTCTGAGAAGTCATGACTGTTTTTTCGGTCACCAGATCCTTTACAGGATGATTGCCTCCTCTGTGTCCGAACTTCAACTTATATGTCTCAGCTCCATATGCAAGAGATATCAGCTGGTGACCAAGGCATATTCCAAAGATAGGGATCTTTGCCCGTATACCTTTAATCGTTTCTATAATTTCAGGTACATCCCTCGGGTCCCCCGGACCATTTGAGATAAAAACGCCATCAGGCTTCATTCCGAGTATAGTTTCAGCTGTTGTATTCCATGGGACTACTGTAACGCTGCATCCTGCGCTATTGAAGCATCTTACTATATTTCTCTTTATCCCACAGTCAATGGCTGTCACATGATATCTCTCATTATCCGAAGGTGACTCCCATGCTTTTTTGCAGCTGACCTTTCTGACAAGATCCTTCGGAATCATTTCTGAACGGAGCAGCTTAAGCCCATAATCTATAGTCGTTGACGCGTCTGTGATAAGCACCTTGCGGCTGCCTTTATCACGTATCGATCTTGTCAGCTTTCTCGTATCTACACCGCTTATGCCTGGTATGTTGTGCTTCTTCATCACTTCACCAAGAGAAGTTACCGATCTATAATTAGAGGGTTCATCATTATATTCCCTCACTATAAGTGCTCCAATAGTTGGACTCTCGGTTTCATAATCATCCTCTGCTATTCCATAGTTCCCAATCAGAGGATATGTCATAACTACTGCTTGTCCTGTATAGGAAGGATCCGAAAGTATTTCTTGATATCCCGTCATGGATGTGTTAAAGACGATTTCAAGGACTGCCTCCGTTGAGGCTCCGAAAGCGCTTCCGTAAATCTCAAGGCCGTCCTCAAATATTATTTTTCTGTTGTTGGGTGTTTCCATTTTTCACCTTTTGCTCTTACTTATCTGAAAGATGTCTTTCAAATCTATCTCTTCCCATATCCGGAAATGTTTTTGTTGGATAGCTACCGTCAAAGCAGGCCTGGCAGCACCCTCTGCCTTCTGACAGAATGTCAAGGGCATGTATCGGGAGATATCCCAGTGAATCCGCTCCTATGTGACGCGCTATCTCGTTATTTTCCATTTTGCAGGCAATGAGGTTTTCTTTCGAGTCTATATCCGTGCCATAGTAACATGGGTAGAGGAATTGAGGTGCAGATACCCGCATGTGCACTTCTAACGCTCCAGCTTCTCTTAAAAGCCTTACGATCCTTCCACTCGTGGTTCCTCTTACGATAGAGTCATCTACAAGCACCACTCTCCTGTTCCTGATAACCTCTTCAATAGCTGAGAGTTTGATTCTTACCTGGTCGAGTCTGCCTTCAGGGGATATAAAAGTTCTTCCAATATATTTATTCTTTATGAGCCCTATTTGGTATGGGATTCCGGATTCATAGCTGTATCCAAGCGCAGCATCCAGCCCTGAATCCGGCACACCGACAACTATGTCGGCATTTACAGGGTGCGATTTCGCAAGTATACGCCCTGTTTCTATGCGTGATTTATGCACAGATATACCGTCTATTACCGAATCCGGCCGCGCAAAATATATATATTCAAATACACACAATCTTCGCTCTTTTGTATTGCAGTGTCCCCGCATTGATTCTATCCCGTTTTTACTGAAAACAAGTATTTCCCCTGGGTCTACATCTCTTATGAACTCAGCACCCACCGATTTTAAAGCACAGCTTTCAGATGCTATCACATATATCTCATCCTCCGTCTTACCATAGCACAAAGGCCTGAAACCAAATGGATCCCTTGCGCATATGACCTTCTGCGGTGACATAAGGATCATTGAGTATGCACCTTCAATCAGATCCATAGTGCTGCTAACAGCTTCCTCTATCGCCTGTTTTCTCAATCTTTCCCTGGTTACTACATGCGCTATTATTTCTGTATCACTTGATGTATGGAAAATCGCTCCGCTCAGCTCCAACTCGCTCCTGAGTTTCTCTGCATTTGAGAGATTTCCATTATGTGCAATAGCAAGGCTACCTTTCTGATGATTGACTACAATAGGCTGACAATTGCTGCGCCGGTTACCGCCGGTGGTACTATATCTCGTATGAGCAACTGCCATACATCCACGTGGAAACGAGCTCAGTCTTTCCTTGCTGAAGACTTCATTAACAAGTCCTATATCTTTATATGAAGTGAAGACTCCATCATCATTGACAGTGATCCCGCAGCCTTCCTGCCCTCTGTGCTGGAGGGCATAAAGACCATAATAGGCTATTTCAGCAGCATTAACTGGTTCAGCTGCATATATACCGAGCACACCGCATTCTTCGTGAATACTCATTGTTTATCCTGTCTTGCCTCCGTCAACCTTCTCATGACCTCAATATACGCGTCCTCCACGCCACCAAGATCCCGCCTGAATCTATCCTTATCAAGTTTCTCGCCCGTGTTGCTGTCCCAAAGTCTTGATGTATCGGGACTTATCTCGTCTGCAAGTACTATTGTCCCATCTAGGAGCCTTCCAAATTCAAGTTTAAAATCCACCAATGTAATACCGCACCTGACCCAGAATGCCTTAAGTTCATCATTCACTTTAAACGCGTATTCTTTGATCGTCGCAATCTCCTCGCAGGTTGCAAGGCTCAATGCAAGCGCGTGATACTCATTCAAAAGCGGATCTCCGAGTTCATCATTTTTATATGAAAATTCTATCGTAGGAGAATCAAATACTACGCCCTCTTCAACTCCATAATTCTTTGCAAATGACCCCGCTGAAATATTCCTTATTATTACCTCAAGAGGTACTATTTCGACCTTCCGGACAAGTGTGTCTCTGTCGCTAAGTTCTTCAACATAATGTGTAGGTATCCCTCTCTCTTCAAGCGTTTTCATAAAGAAATTACTCATCCTGTTATTGATTACCCCTTTTCCGGAGATGGTGCCTTTTTTTAGCCCATTAAAAGCTGTTGCATCATCTTTGTAAGAAACAATCAAAAGCTCTGGATCGTCCGTTTTATAGACTTTTTTTGCCTTCCCCTCGTAGACTTGTTCCCTTTTAATCATTTTTCCTTTTCTCCCTATACAAACTGCTAATAACCTTCTATTATTATGGGCTCATCGTTCCCGTATCCACATCGTTTCTTCACCTCACTCCGGCCTTTCTGTCTCATGCGGCTCACCTGTAATAGTTCCTTCGAACACTTCTTCTGCCGTTCCTGTCATGAACCAATGCCCGGAGTCAGGGTCATAGGAGATGTCCAAATCTCCTCCATTGAGATGAACTTTTACTTCCGTATCCAGCTTGCCCGAAATGTATCCTGCGGCAGCTACAGCGACTGCGCCGGTGCCGCAGGCCATCGTTTCTCCGGAGCCTCTCTCCCAGACACGCATCCTTACTTCTCTTCTGCTTATAACCTCAGCGAATTCCGCATTCACACGTCCCTGAAATGCCTCGTGATTTTCTATATGTGGACCAATCAAGAAAAGACCCAGACTATCTATAGAATCTGTAGTCATATATCCGTTCACCCGCAGGCATGGATTATCTTCAATGAAAAAGACTGCATGCGGATTTCCCACATCTTCGCGAGTCATTTTCAGCTCCATTCCTGCAACAGTGATGACCTCAGCAGCGGTACCTGATACGACAGCACCCATATCAACTTTTGCCATACTGACCTTCCCGCTCTCTTTGTATAAGAATATCCTCTTAAGTCCGGAACCGGTCTCTATCAGAACATTTTCACGTTCAGCGGGTACTAATCCGTGATCATATATATACTTGGCTGTGCACCTGATGCCATTACCACACATCATGCCTTCAGATCCATCTCTGTTGAACATATGCATATATGCATCTGCTGCTTTTGATGGTTCTATCAGGATCAAACCGTCTCCGCCAATTCCGTAATGTCTGTCAGAAAGCCTCAATGCCATCTTCGATGGGTCTCTGATCGTTTCTTCAAAGCAATTGATATAAATGTAGTCATTCCCGCAGCCATGCATTTTTGTAAACTTCATTGTACTCTCCATTTGTCCATATATGTCCGCTCTTCCGGTCAATCACTTTAGAAACGCAGCTGCAACAGCAACATGTACTGCGGCTGTTGTCAGTACAGCTTCATCTGCGGGCAGGAATTCAGAACTATGAAGCGGCATGTCACAGCCTGCTCCGACATAATAGAAGCTACCCGGCAACTCGTTGAGATAGCACCCGAAATCCTCAGTCATCATTGTCGGGCTGGAGATGCGTATCACATTCTCTTTGCCAATCAGCTTTATGGCTGCGTTTTCAACAAGAGAAGTCATGGCATCTTCATTGCAAATCCCCGGATAACCTCTTACATATCTGACTTCCGTTTCAGTGCTGTACTCCTTATCAGTTTCCGTTACTATTCTATAGAACGATTCTTTTATCTTTTCCCGCTCTGCCTGTCCGTGTGACCTGACGATCCCTGTTATCATTGCTTCATCAGCAAGGATGTTCCTTGCATTTCCTGAGTGAAAAGTCCCTACAGTCAGTACACTCTTCCCATCGGAAAGAGCGTGCGGTATCCTGAGCAGCCTTGATGTCATTTTTGCGCCAGCAGCTAGGGCATC
>LFRM01333564.1_pt1 | contig 11065 bp, 10 predicted proteins | sample 618341 | NCBI WGS metagenome assembly LFRM01 (sample SAMN03654438, study PRJNA283298) | anaerobic digester metagenome | isolation source: pool of bioreactors CSTR01a, CSTR02a, and CSTR03a thermophilic anaerobic... | place: Denmark: Kgs. Lyngby | collected 2014-05-21
CTAAAAAACTGGTCGGAGAAATCCGCGCCATCAAGGTGGTGGGCTAGCCATGACAGAAAAAGTAAACGTCATCTGTCGCTGTGAAGAGATAGAGATCGAAGAAATACGTAAATGGATTGACGCCGGTTACACTAATTTTGAAGAACTTAAGAGGATAATCCGCGTCGGAATGGGTCCATGCCAAGGCAGGGGCTGCCGCGATATAATACTTCGCGAGCTCTCAAAATCTACAGGCAAACCGATAGCAGATCTTTTGCCTGGAGTTATAAGACCTCCGGTTAAACCGATAAAAGCCAAACTATTGGCTGAAGATAGCGAATAGGAGGAAGATCGCTATGACTATAAAGACAGCTGATGTAATTGTAGTAGGCGGAGGAGTACACGGAGCATCCACCGCGTATGAGCTGGCAAAAGCCGGTGCAAAAGTAGTTCTATTTGAAAAGGAATATCTTGGTTCGGGCGGCTCAGGCCGTTCTGCGGCAGGCCTGCGCCAGCACTTTGGAACTGAGACCAACCTTCACATGGCAAAATATAACCTCCAGGTATTCCCGACCCTAGAGGAAGAGCTTGATACAGGTATGGCTCTTGAGTTCACTCAGTGGGGATACATGTGGGTGGCTTATGCAGACAGCGTTCTTCAGCAGCTCCAGAAGAACGTTGATATGCAGAAGAAACTGGACATCCCTTCGGTCATGATGAAACCTGATGAAGTAAAAGCCCGTTGGCCATACCTTTGCATGGACGGTATCATCGGCGTAGCATTCTGCGGTGATGACGGACACATCAACCCACAGACACTGACCCTTTCATATGGTCACGCTGCCCGCAGGCTAGGCGCGGTAGTTAAAACATATTGCCCCGTAGCGAAACTTCTTGCAGAAAACGGCAAAATAAAGGGCGTAGTTACCGAAGATGGCGAAGAGTGGCATGCTCCGAAAGTGCTTCTCGCGGCAGGTCCATGGTCAACTCCCCTCGCAGCAACTGTCGGCGTAGATCTTCCGGTTTATCCTGAACGTCATAATCTGCTCATAACTGAACCCGTAGAAGTTTTTGACTGCCCAATGGTTCTCTGTCTCGACGACGGTGCATACTTCAAGCAATGCCCGAACGGAACTTTCATGTTTGGACGCGATGACGCGGATGAACCACATACAACAGAGTGCTCAAACAGCGCTAAATTCCTTGAGGGCGTAACAAAAAGCGTTCTGAAGAGGATTCCCGCACTTAGCGGAGTCAGAGTAGTCCGTCAGTGGTCAGGTCCTTACGACAATACGCCCGACCATAACGCGATAATCGACTGGACACCTGTTGAAGGCTTGCTAGTCGACTGTGGCTGGAGCGGTCACGGACTTCAGTTTGGACCTTCAGGCGGACGAGTCTGCAAAGAACTTCTTTTGGGAGAAAAACCGTTTGTAGACCTGCACCGATTCCGTCTTTCCAGATTTGCGGAGAACGATCTCTTCTTCGAACCTGCGTTTATCTAATCTAAAAATTACAGTGTTAATAATTACGAGAGGCGGACAGTTTACTGTCCGCCTTAACTTTTTTGATTAACAAGTAGATTAAATATTCTAATAATTACTTGAAGTATGTTGGTATTTGAATTATTATAGTCAAAGTATATTTAATTATTTTGTTGAGGTGAGAGTCAATGCACGAAAAAGGAATCGAAACTTTCTTGGCTGTTTCCATGTCAAGGACGCTCGGAAAAGCTGCTGAGCTGTTGAATGTTACACAATCTACAGTTAGCTATAATCTCAATGAGCTGGAAAATGAGATGGGAATGTTGCTTGTCGACCGCCAAAAAGGAATGAAATCAATCAGTCTTACTCCAGCAGGAGAAAGTTTCCTTCCTCTTGCTCTTAAGTGGCAGGAAGTCAGCAGAGAAATATCGAACGCAAGAAACCCCGGTTCTGCTTTTTCGCTTGCGATAGGAGGTTCAGAGACCGTAAACTGCAGACTTTTGCCAAAGGTGTTTAAGGATTTATTAGAACACCAGCCACCCGTTTATTTAAGAATATCTACTGATCCTTCTGACCAAATGTACCAGGCAGTCGAAAGCCGTGCCTTAGATGTTGCTATTGTCCTCCATGAGGAAACGACAAGGTACGTTCAGATAGACCCTTTTTTTAAAGAGACCCTTATCGTTGCAAGAATTCCAATAGAGGATGAAAATGTGTCAAAAAAAATTCACCCGGATTCTTTAATGCCGGAACTCGAATTCTACATCGAATGGAGCAGTAGTTATCGTCTGTGGCATGACCATATTTGGGACCCATTAAGAACAGCTAAAATGAGGCATGACTCTGTAAATTTCGTAAGTGCATTTATGGATGAACCCGGACAGTGGTGCATGATACCTTGTTCAGCGATGGAAGAAATGAAACGCGGTGACGATAGGATTGTATTCCAAAGAATATCTGAGGCCCCTCCCGATCTTATCTATCGTAAAATCACTCATAGATACCCTAGAGCAAGCGCACTCCCAGGAATGTCTATTTTTGACGAAATAGCGAATAAATATGGTTTTGGATCAATATAACTTGGAGGAATTAAATTGGATTTAGCATCGTTGATTGATCACACAAATCTCAACCAGGCCGCAAAAAATGATGATATTTTAAAGCTTTGTGATGAGGCATCAGAGTGGCAGTTTGCGTCGGTTTGTGTTAATCCCTGTTATGTGGCACTTGCTTCAAAAATACTTGACGGAACAGGTGTCAAGGTCTGCTCTGTCGTTGGTTTTCCTCTCGGTGCGAATGTAATGTCCTCAAAGGTCTATGAGGCTGAAAGGGCATATCAGGATGGGGCTTCCGAAATTGATATGGTAATGAACATATCAGATGTCAAGAATGGATCTTATGATTTACTCAGAAGGGATATCGCAGGAGTAGTAAGAGCTGTCTCTAACTGCAAGGTAAAAGTAATACTTGAGACATGTCTTCTGGAAGACGATGAAATTTTAAAGTCCTGCGAAGCAGCAGTAAAAGCAGGGGCACATTTTATAAAAACTTCTACGGGATTTTCGTCAGGCGGAGCCACAGTAAGGCATGTCCAGCTGATCAGAAATAACATACCTATGGAAATAGGTGTTAAGGCGGCCGGAGGGATAAGAGACTGGAAAAGTGCGGAAGAACTCATAATAGCAGGTGCAAACAGGCTTGGAACATCTCGTTCTGTCTCAATATTAAAGTCATCATTAGCAAGTTAATTGATGTAAGTTTAAAGCATTCAATATCCTTAAATATACCTTGACAAAACGATTTATATCAATGAATATCAATGCGACTTGCCAGAGTGACGGCTGATAGTAATGGCAAATGCGAGGTTTGCTTAGAGGAGGGGTTTTTTGTGAAAGAAATGGAAATAAAGGAGACGGAACTAAAAGCAACAGAATTACCGATCACAGGAAATGAGCAGGTCGATCTAGACGATCTTATGCGCAAGTATGATGTAGAAGCGCGTTTCAGAACACTTGAGGGGTGGCAAGGCAAGCTAGTTGCTTTGATAGCTATAGCAATGTCTTCCTTCCACTTTTACACATCGGGCTTTGGGTTGCTTCTTGCCCAGAAACAGGGTGCTGTCCATCTTGCTTTTACCCTTTGCCTTGTTTTTCTTCTTTACCCGGCAACCTCAAAACAGTCAAAGAACCAAGGAATACCCTTTTATGATTTCATTCTGGCTGCCTTGGGCGTATCCGCAGCAATGTATCTGGTTGTCTTTTTCAACGATTTAACTACAAGGGCCGGACTTCCTACTCAGACTGACTTGATAATGGGCTTTATCTTAATCGTTACGCTTTTAGAGGCCACCAGGAGAATATCAAATCCTGTATTGCCCTGCTTAGCCTTGACTGCGCTGTTATATTGCTACTTCGGACGATCGCTTCCTGAGATGATAGCGCACAGAGGATTTTCTATACCCCGTATAGTAAACCATATGTACTTAGGGACAGAAGGGATATTTGGAACACCTCTTGAAGTTTCTTCGACTTTCGTATTTATGTTTATCCTCTTTGGTTCTGTCCTTGAAAAGACCGGCCTGGGGAAATTTATAATCGACCTTTCGATGGCTCTGGCAGGTTGGTCAACAGGAGGACCTGCAAAAGTTGCAGTCGTCAGTTCAGGGCTTATGGGGACCGTCTCAGGCTCTTCAGTTGCAAACGTATGTACGACTGGTATGTTTACGATACCTCTTATGAAAAGCGTCGGTTATGAGCCGCACTTTGCCGGTGCAGTTGAAGCAGTTGCATCTACAGGGGGACAGATCATGCCGCCAGTAATGGGTGCAGGCGCTTTTATAATGGCGCAGTTCCTTGGAGTCCCTTATATTGAAGTGGCGCTTGCAGCTGTTGTACCCGCTCTACTTTATTACTTTGCTGTCATGGTCCAGGTGCACTTTGAGGCTACACGCCTCGGGCTTAAAGGTATCCCTTGGTCTCAGCTTCCTCCTCTTTGGCCGTTGCTTAAATCAAAGGGCTTCCTTCTTCTCCCGCTTGTCGCTATCATCTACTTTTTACTTGCTGGATTTACGCCTCTCAGGGCAGCGTTTAACGGTATCATTGTGAGCTTTGTCCTTTCATGGTTAAACAAAGAGACACGGTTGACCCCGACCCGTATCATAGAAGCATTTCAATCGGGCGCACGGGGAGCAATTGGTGTGGCATGTGCATGTGCTACTGTTGGAATGGTAGTTGGGATGGGTACTCTTACAGGTCTTGCCCTGCGGATAGCAAATGCGATAGTTACTCTTGCGGGTGGAAGTAAGATCCTCACCCTCTTTTACACCATGCTTGCAAGCATAATACTTGGAACGGGTCTTCCGACAACTGCAAACTTTATCGTCACCAGCACCATGGCCGCACCTGCTCTCTTCAAGCTCGGTGTGCCTGCAAAAGCTGCTTACATGTTCGTGTTCTATTTCGGTATTTCAGCGGATCTTACGCCACCTGTCGCTCTGGCTGCTTACGCAGGATCCGGTATTGCAGGATCTGACCCGATGAAGACAGGTTTTACTGCTTTTAAACTTGCTCTGGCAGGGTTTTTAGTCCCATATGTCTATGTTTACAACCCGATGCTGCTATTTATAGACGTAGAGTTTATTCCAATGGTTCAGGCAGTATTTACGGCTCTGCTGGGAGTATTCCTGCTGTCTATGTGTACCATCGGATATTTTAAAGCTAAAGTTGCTTGGTATCTGAGGTTGCTCGCACTTGCAGGAGCTCTTGGCCTCCTGATACCGGGTACATCGTCCGACCTTGCAGGAATCGGAGTCTTTGTATTTATATTCTTGTTACAGACAGCAAAGGCGAAAATTATAGCGAAAAAGAAAGAAACTGAGGGGCTTCAGACTGAAGGATAAAGTCTAGAAAAACCAGAATAGGTAAATAAAGACATTATATAAGACGCTAAATACTGATTTATTAAATAATTTTTTCAATTATGATTTGGTTCTAGACGGGCTGATATCAGCTCGGCCAATAAACAAAAATTGATTATAGGAGGAAACAGACAATGAAGAAAGTCATCATTTTATCACTTGTAGCTCTTTTGGCAGCATTTTCATTCACAGCGGTAGCTTCAGCAGCCACTTATATGTCGGTCGCAACAGGAGGAACCTCCGGCACATACTATGCAGTCGGCGGAGCTCTAGCCGCGGCAGTTAGTAAGGAAGGTAAGATCCAGTGTACAGCCGAGACAGGAAACGCCTCGGTCGCGAATTCTAACCTCATTGCCACGAAAGGTATTGAGATTGCATTTGTACAGAACGACATCACCTATTGGGCGGTAAACGGCGAACTTATGTTCCAGGGCAAACCCCTTAAGAACATCCGCGCAGTTGCTTCTCTCTATCCCGAACACGTACAAGTTGTCGTAGCGAAGAACTCCGGCATCAAAACCATCAATGACCTTAAGGGAAAACGCGTTGGAGTAGGCGCACCCGGTTCAGGCGTTGAAGGTGACGTGCAGGCTATCTTTGGTGTTGCAGGACTTACCTACAAAGATCTCAAAAAGGCCGATTTCCTTGATTTTGGAGCCACTGCGAGCCGCTTCAAGGACAACCAGATTGATGCAGGTTTTGTGGTTGCCGGTTACCCTACAGCGGCTATAATGGACCTCACAACTACTAAAGACGTAGGTCTTCTTAGCTTTGACAAAGAATTTCTTGATAAGTTGCACAAGAAGTACCCCTTCTTTGTAACAAGCAAAATCCCCGGTAAGACGTACAAAGGAATCGATAACGACGTAGTTACACCTGCTGTTATGGCAATCCTTATTACCCACGCTGATGTTCCTGAACAGCAGATTTATGATTTCCTAACGTCAATGTTCAAGAACCTTGACGATATTGCAGCAGTTCACGCAAAGGGCAAGGAAATCACACTTAAGGGCGCACTCGACGGACTTACAGCTCCTCTGCATCCAGGCGCAGCTAAGTTCTATAAAGAAAAGGGCCTTATTAAGTAAGGGACCTTTTAAAAAAGTTAAATAAAAAAGGGTCCCCGCTTAAGCGGGGACCCTTTTTTATTTTCTCTGTGAATATCTGGATACAAAGATTTGTCTGCTAAAAACATTCTTCGCAGTCAAGTATCCAAGCTGTTATTTTATTTAGTTCAGCATCTACAGGAGCTATTTTCCTGTTATCTACATGAAACGTATAAAATGACCTAATATTCTTTGCTTAGAAATGAAGGGGGAACGGACTTCTCAATGTAGTATAATTCAACGGTGTACAAAAATATATTAAATGTTTCCGCAGAAAGGTCAAAAAATGTTTTTTTCATTTCTACTCACATTTATTTCTGGTTGCTCCCTTTTGATCCTTGTTTTGACGATTTCTTTGCTTTTGCTGGGGACTGAAAACGGACTCTACAATATTCAGGGAACGGATGCGTCGTTTCTCGCCCCATATAAACGATCTCTTGCGGGTCGGTGTACAGATAAATGTCCGCCGTTCTTACTCTGTGGCTCATGTCTCTGCCTTCTTGTGATTTTCTTTTTTATACCGATGGGCTCTCTTCCTCAGTTTGTGGAGACGCAAGGTGATTTTGTCGTTATTATATTCTTGCTTTTGGCCGCACAGGGACTTTACATACGAGGAATGAAAATTTTCTCACTAGAAATATATCAGTCCTTTGATACCAAAGAACTATTTGCCCTTTCTAAATTGGCGATGAAACTGATAGTGGCAGGAGGGACATTGTCTTGGTATGCCCTTAACAGGGGAATGCCGGGCAGTATTTTCAGTCTGGAAACATTCTCCACTACGTCCGTCTGGATTTTGGCAGGGCCATGGGGAAAGATTGGCACTGCAATGTTTTTTTTGCTACTAGCAATGGTCTCGCCCTCAAGAGGTGTAACAAAGACAAGGATAGTTGATAACATCCAGATTCCAGAAATATTTGACGCGATAAGGTTGACTCTGGTACCTGCGATTATCGTCTCCATCATCTGTCCGATGAGATTGGGGATAGCACTCGGTTATATAGGTTTTAAAATGTATTTTATAGATTTTATTATTTTTTGGATAATAGTGGGATTGGTCCAAGTAATAGCGATACCTTTAATAAGCAGGACATTAAATAGAACCTGTGAAAGATTCAGGGGAAAGTCTGACTGTTTTCCTGATGTTATCGTTGGTGCATCAGGAGTGTTATTCTTTATGATAGATCTTTATCTATGATCAGCGAGATCCACCACTTCTTGGTGAAACGCCCATAGGGGCACGTTCCAGAATATCTGTCCTGTAAAATTTAGCTGATATCAGAGGCGTTTTAAAGACACTGATGACGAGACGCTCCCCTGCGAATAACTCATAAAAATTCCTTCGTCCAAAGGGCTCGAGTGTAAATTGATTTTGTCCTAATTTTTTATTGCCGATTCTATAATAGTATTCTTTCCATGACATTCTTCCTCCCTGGAAAATCATCCACTTGCCTGTATCAATGAATCTCCCATATATTGGCTTGTCAAAAGGAAGGCCTGCATTCGTTGACCTGACCCTTTCTTCCCACGTCCATATTAGGCCATTGACTATTTTGTATTCGTCCTCTACCGGTGTCAGCTCGACTGAGTGTATATATCTTGTTGTAAATTTGTGCCCCATAGAGACGGGAGACTGAAAAATAAGCTTGCCGTCAGAACCGGCTATTCGGAAAACGTCCACACGCCATCCGGCAGCTGCCGTCAAAAAGAGGATGGGCAAGGAAAAGAATATAATAAGATAGTGTGATATATTTTTTATAATCCGCCCTCCAGACAGTTAAATAACACCTATAATAAAAGCTGTTGAGGTATGTGATCCAAGATTTAAATCAATTGTTAAAAACACATGTTCTCAGAGTAGGGTAAAGCTAGAAATATATACAAATGGATGTATCAGAGACCATGTAGTATTATATATGCAATCTATCGAAGGAGGATAACGAATGAGAGAACTTTTTATTCCTGAAACTAAAAATCCGCCGGCAAAGGTTAAAGATCAGGGGTTAATCAGCCTTGTAATGGAAGGTGCCGGAGTTTTTAACGCAAAAAGCGGAGAGATAATACTTCTTCCTATAGGAAGAAGCACCCTTAACAGTATCGCTGAAGACTTAGCGGAATCTCTCCTTGAAAAAAATGGAATACAGCATGTTGACTGCAATGCCTCCGAAGAATCAATCCATTCACTTGCTGAGCGCTATGTCAGGGAATACGGTAATAAAGCGCTTTCATGGATGGTGACCTCAGAGAGAAAACTCAGACTTTGGGGCTGGGCTGATACAAAAGAAGATGCCAAGATGAAGACAGCAATGGCTGCTGATACGATCCGCTCTATTATGGAGAGGTACATCCCAGATTTTGACTACTTGCTTGAAGTAGGTTCTAAAACTATTAACAGGATGGTGGGTGTCTGTTCGACTCAAAAAGGTTCGCTTTATGAGTTCGAAGGGTTGTCATGTCCTAAGTGCGGGGTTTATTATCATGCAGACTCAGCCGATGTTAGTGCTTATAACCCGCTAAATCCCGAGCAGAAGGAAGAAGAAGTCAAAGATGTACATACGCCGGGAGCTCATACGATGTCGCTCCTATGTGAACAGCTTGGGATCGACCCAATACAGGGACTTAAAGCGATGCTTTATACAGTTATGATGCCGGACGGAAAAAAGATACTCCTCTTTGCAATGATAAGGGGAGACAAGAACATCAGCATAAATAAGCTGACAGCTTATGTAGATTCTAAATTTAAAGGCTCGTCATTCAGAAGAGCGGAAAATGAAGAGATAGTTTCCGCATTTGGAGAGGTTGCGGGATTTTGTGGACCAATAGGAGTGCCTGAAGGAGTCCACACGGTGGCCGACAGGTCACTTGTAGGAGGTAAAAACTACGTTGTCGGAGGCAATAGACCTGATTACCACAGAACAGGCTGCTGTTGGGGCAGAGATTTTAAGCCTGAAGTCGCAGATCTTTTACTGTTTGAAGAATCGACCCCATGCCCAGATAGCGGGACACCTATGGTGTCCGTTTCGCTGCGTAAGATTTGTATGGTGGAATGTTATTCTTCAGAAGAAAGAGGCGAGACTGTCCTCTCATGCAGGGACAGGGATGGAGAGCATAAATGGTCATACAGATGGGGAGCAGAAATATCCTTGGAACCCCTCATACTCTCATTTTACGAAAAAAAAGAAAAACGCATAAGAGATGCGATCTTCGAGAATAACTAGGTCCGATATCGAGATAAAATGTATGTACAGTGCAGAAAACGCAGGGAGCATATCGGTCCTGCGCTTTCTGTTTGTAGTGATGTCATCATATTTTGACATGCAGTTTATGAGCCATTTATTGCGGAGCTGCATTACCGGGGCTATAATGCTTAAATCATAGGAAGTGTTCTCTTTGGCTGAGCCTATAAAAAAAGTACTGGAAAAACTTATTGAAGACTATGGTGTCTGCATCCTTGAAGACCCTGACAGGCTTGCTCAGTTTCTTGAAGCGAGGAGCCCTTCGGAGAGTGTTGCCAATTTTAGACTGACCTTTGCACTGCGATATATGATTAAGTCAGGTTGGACGATAAACTCTAAGATAACTGCAAAAAATGAGAAGTATTTTAAGGCTAAGCTTTCTGAGCATCTTGGTTTTACACCACAAGAAGCGGAAGATGTATTGCATACTCTGTGGCAGGTAATAGACGGAGAGCGTGCAGTTTGCCCCTCTGTGGACGATAAAACTGAAGAGCTGATTGCAAGACCGGGCAACCTCAGAAGGATAGCAGGCGGTATTTCAAATAAGCCAAGAACAATGTGGCTTAGAAAGAAATCTCTATATAACGGAGTAGTCCTGATTGCAGCTCTTTTGGCGATAGTTGTGCTTTTCTTTCAGATAGGAGGCCAGAGGAATCCCGTTGGAGATGAATTCAGGATAGCTTTTTTCGTCCCTCTGAAAGGCAGTCATGCACAGTCGGGGCATAATCAGTTGAGGGCAGCCCAGTTGGCAGTTGAACAGATAAACAAGCAGGGTGGAATAAGGGGCTACAAAATAAAAATAGTTGGTTATGATCTCCCTCAGGAAAGCTCGGCAGCAGAAAACAGCGTTAGAAAAGTGATGAAAGACAAGAGTATTTTAGCAATGATAACAGCAGCGTCTGAAAAAAAGCTGCAGCTTATGTCAAGGATAGCCGATGAGATAAGCGTTCCTCTTGTAATAACAACTTCAGATTTGACGCCTGCTGCAGTTATGAAAGGAGAAAAGCCTCACCTTTATGCTTTTCATATAGCTAACGACACTGACGCCAGAGCAAAAATGTTGGGATATTTTGCAGTGCAGGGGCTCTCAGAGAAGGAAATTGCATTTATTTATGACGAGGCTGATGAAATATCCAACATGCTACACGAATCAGCCCTAAGGTGGGTTAAAATATTCGGAGGAAAGGTAACTGCTGATATCAGCTGTTCTTTTAAAGAAAATAATAATCAGCGGGTTGCCATGGGAGTTATAGCTCAAAGTGGCGCTAAAGTTTTGATAATCCCGGGAAGACAGAAAAACATTAAATCTATTTTTAAGCTTGCCAGAGAGGCAGGTTACACCAA
>LFRM01342504.1_pt1 | contig 11064 bp, 9 predicted proteins | sample 618341 | NCBI WGS metagenome assembly LFRM01 (sample SAMN03654438, study PRJNA283298) | anaerobic digester metagenome | isolation source: pool of bioreactors CSTR01a, CSTR02a, and CSTR03a thermophilic anaerobic... | place: Denmark: Kgs. Lyngby | collected 2014-05-21
CCCCCAAAATCAGATGAAACAAAGTGATTTTCCGACAAAATCCCCGACTATACTACAATATTACCATATTTTTGCCAGTTTTAAAACCCCTGATTTGAGCGAGGTTGGAGGAAGGCACCACGGCTGTGGTCAGGGAAAATCGAAAAGCGTTTAAAAAATTTACGATTTGTTCATAATTTTACTGTCCGGTTATGATATAAATTTAAGAGGTCTGTTTTTTCGGACCGAACTGCAGGAAACTGATGCAGAAATCGGACATCGCTGAAATGGACGGTACTGGTATGAAAAAGACTGACAAGAAGATACTGATGATGCTGACGGTGGCCATCACGACAGTAGTCGTCGTCGTGATGCTTGTGCGCTCGACGAAGGCTTTCGAAGTCTTCCTCGACGACAGGCCCGTTGGTATCGTGGACAGCCAGTCCACTTTCACAGATCTTTTGGAGAGTATCAGGAAAAGCGCCGAAATGCGTTATGGCACGGATGTGTTCGTTGCCAGCAGGATCGACTTTAAGGAGGTCTACCTGCCCGACAGCGGCAGGATCCTGGATGCGGCATCCGAGCAGTCGGTATCGCAGGTCAGGGACAGTGTGCTGTTGGAAGCTAAGGTGTTCGCGATAAATGTTGACGGCGAAGACATCGCCTGCTTCCGTGACAGGGCTTCGGCCGAGCAGGTCCTCGAAAGGATAAAGGCTCCGTACCTGCAGGATGCCGAAAGCGGAGCAGTCACCGGTTTCGTTGAGACTGTCTGCATAAAGGAGAGGGTCGTCCGGGAAAGCGAACTTACGGAACTGAGTGACCCGGATGAAGTATACGATGACCTGATGCAGGAGAATGAAACGATAAAGAAGTACATAGTGCAGAAAGGCGACACGGTCAGCGAGATCGCCGAAAGGCTCGGCGTCAGCATAAAAGATATAGAAAAGGCGAATCCAGGCATTGACATAGACAGGATCTCCATCGGCCAGGAACTGAACCTTTCGGTCCCAAGGTACCGGATCAATGTCATGCAGACCAGGACCACGGTTTACGAGGCTCCCGCCGCATATTCCGTCGAATACGAGGAGACCGATGAACTTTACAGGGGAGAAACCAGGGTCAAGGTAGAGGGCGAGGAAGGCACGAAACTGGTCAAGGCCTGCTACATAAGCATCAACGGATACCCGGAAGAAACCAGGATCCTGGATGAGACCATCATCAGGGAGCCCAAAAAGGCAATAGTGCTGAAAGGAACGAAGCCAAGGCCGCGGACGATGGCTTACGGCGAATTCTACTGGCCCAGCAGGGGCAGGATAACTTCGCGGTACGGGCCGAGATGGGGCGAAAAGCATTCGGGGGTAGACATAGCGGCACCCAAGGGCAGCCCGATCAAGGCTGCGGACGGCGGAGTGGTCAAATTTGCGGGCTGGAGCGGGAACTACGGCAGGCTCGTGATAATAAACCATGAGAACGGTTACACGACGTATTACGGCCACTGCAACACGATAAAGGTCAAGGTCGGTCAGAGGGTCGCCAGGGGCGACGTGATAGCCACGGTAGGCGAGACCGGCAGGGCGACTGGACCACACCTGCATTTTGAGGTCCGGAAGAACGGCGTGCCCGTCAACCCGCTCAATTATATCAAATGATTAACCAGTCGGACATATATGCCTTCCTGACGTGTGACAGCGGACGCGCACGGCAGGGAGGTTTTTGATGGCCGCCGCATGATATGCACAGCCGGCGGAGGAATACGGAGCGGAACCGGACGGGATGTTTCACTGGCGCGGCTGATGGGTATGTTAAACTTAAAAGTATGGGGACGGTTCCCTGGCCGGAAGTCATTTTCCTAAGCGATACGTGGATGCGGACGCATGTCCGCGGATGAGGTGCGAAAACCGGCTCCGGGCCGGGGGTCCGTTCTGTGAGGTACATCGGGGAATGAACGAGAAAGAAATACTGAAAATATCGGGAATGTCATGTGCGGCCTGTGCTGCAAGGATCGAAAAGAAACTCGGCGCGATGGATGGCATCCGGAGCGCGGCAGTGAACCTTGCTTCTGAGAAGGCTGCCGTAGAGTATGACAGTTCGAAGGTAAAGGTATCCGACATAATAAAGGCCGTCGAGTCCCTTGGATATAGGGCTGAGCGTGCTGCCGAACTCAGTGTTGACAGGGAGAAGGAGCAGAGGGAGAAAGAAACAGGGCACCTCCGTCTCGAACTCATCGTCTCTGCCGTGCTTACCGCTCCGCTGCTGCTGTCGATGCTGTTGATGGTAGTTGGCGCCGACGTGACGTTTTTGCACTTTCTGCACAATGAATATTTCCAGCTTGCCGTTGCAACGCCGGTACAGTTCATCATAGGTTCAAGGTTCTACAGGAATGCATACCATGCACTCAGGGCGAAAAGTCCCAACATGGACGTGCTTATTGCCATGGGCACCACGGCTGCGTATTTCTTCAGCATATACAATGCTTTCTTTGCCGGGCACGGGCACGGGATGAAAGAACTGTACTTTGAGTCGGGCGCCGTGATAATCACGCTTATACTGCTCGGCAAATACCTCGAAGCGGCGGCGAAGGGAAGGACTTCCGAAGCGATCAGGAAGCTGATGGGCCTGCAGGCGAAAACCGCGAGGGTCATAAGGGACGGGAAGGAAACAGATATCCCGGTGGAGGAGGTCGTGCCGGGGGATGTGGTGATCGTGCGGCCAGGGGAGAAGATCCCCGTTGACGGAAGGATCATCGAGGGTGGATCGGCCGTGGACGAATCGATGATTACCGGCGAAAGCATCCCCGTTGATAAAAAGCCCGGCGACGAAGTCGTCGGTGCGACCATCAACAAGTTCGGCACATTCAGGTTTGAAGCGACCAGGGTCGGGAAGGACACTGTGCTTTCGCAGATAATCAGGATGGTTGAGGACGCGCAGGGTTCCAAGGCGCCGATACAGAAAATAGCCGACAGGGTATCGGGCATTTTCGTACCGGTGGTGCTCGGGATCGCGCTGGTGACGTTCCTGGCATGGTGGCTTGCAGTGGGAGATCTGGCCAACGGCATAATAAGCGCGGTTTCGGTGTTGGTCATCGCCTGTCCGTGCGCCCTCGGGCTGGCGACGCCGACGGCGATAATGGTAGGTACCGGCAGGGGAGCCGAACACGGCATACTGATCAAGGGCGGCGAGTACCTGGAAATGGCGTACAAGCTTGATGCCATAGTGCTTGACAAGACCGGTACCATCACCAGGGGACAGCCGGAAGTGACCGACGTGGTCCCCCTCGGCGGCATGGCACGCGGCGAAGTGCTCCGCCTGGCTGCTGCGGCGGAAAAGGGTTCTGAACACCCGCTTGGCGCTGCAATATATGGACACGGCAAAAACGAACTCGACGCCATACCTGATGCCACGCAGTTCGCCGCAGTCCCCGGGAAGGGCGTCAGGGCCGTCGTAGATGGAATGGAAATATATATCGGCACGCGGGTACTCATGCAGGAAGCCGGCATTGCGACCGGACCTGCGGAAGAGGTCATAGCCGGGCTTGAGGATGAAGGGAAGACGGCGATGCTTATGGCGGCTGACGGCAGGCTGGAAGCCGTCATAGCAGTGGCCGATACGCTTAAAGAGAACTCGAAGGAAGCTATCGACGCACTCAAAGAGATGGGTATCGGGATCTACATGATCACCGGCGACAATAAGCGGACCGCCGCTGCCATAGCAAGGCAGGCCGGCATCGAAAATGTGCTGGCGGAAGTCCTGCCCGGGCACAAGGCCGAGGAAGTCGAAAAGCTCAAAAAACAGGGGAAGAAGGTCGCCATGGCCGGCGACGGTATAAACGACGCCCCGGCGCTGGCTACGGCCGATATCGGGATCGCGATGGGCACAGGCACGGATGTCGCGATCGAAGCCGCGGACATCACCCTGCTGCGCGGCGATCTTATGCTGATCCCTGCCGCGATACGCCTGTCGAGGAGGACAATGCGCAAGATAAAACAGAACCTGTTCTGGGCATTCATATACAACATCATCGGTATACCCTTTGCGGCCTTCGGCCTGCTCAACCCGATGATAGCCGGCGGAGCGATGGCGTTCAGCTCGGTATCGGTCGTATCGAATTCTCTGAGCCTCAAAAGATTCGACCCCGTTAAGGGAAAGCGTGAAAAAACCAGATCATTACCAGAGGAGGAATTGCTCATGTCGAAGGAAAATGTATGTCTTACGGTCAACGGGATGTCCTGCAGCCATTGTGAAAACAGCGTCAAAAAGGCCGTAGGGGCACTGGACGGGGTGGACACCGTCAGTGTGGACCTTGCAGGCAAAAAGGTCTGCGTGGAGTATGACCCGGCGAAGGTAAGCGTCGACTCGATTGCGGCGGCAATAGAAGACCAGGGTTACGAAGTGGTCAGGTAAACGGTTTTCACAGGTCGTATTTTTTGGGATCGAACTTGTCCGACTCGCACCTTTCCAGCATTTCCGAGATGAACTGCTCCTCGTCGTCGGGCACGCTTTCAAGCTGCGCTTCCATTGCATCCAGCCAGGAAGTTTCCCTTTCGTCGATGATGACACGGCCCTCCCCGACTGCACTGCGAAGTTCGCTTACGGCTGCGAGGGCCGCTGCCCTGGAACGCCTGAACGGCGTGTCTTCCTTTATGATTTCACTGGAGATGGCAAACACCACATCCGGGCGCAGTACGTATGCCTGGGGGTCATACCTGCTGTAAGCCGACGGGCAATCGCGTGCCGGCGTCAAGCCGTCCGTTGATTGCCGGTCACCACACTGCCTACGGAGGTCTTTGGGATACCAGGGACCGACAGCGGCTTTTTAGGACTCCGTAGACAGGAGGGCCGGAAAAATCAAAAAGGTATTGTAATTGCTAAAAACTGTGGTTATAATAATATAAACATATCAAAACGATAACGCGATGAAGAAGAGAGTAAGTGCAATGCTGATCCACAGCGAGCGGAGGACAGTGGGAGCTCCGCATGAGGCGTGCACCGAAGAACACTTCCGAGCACCCGTCCGAAATCCTTGTGAAAGTAGGCGCGGGCGGCTTTCCCCCGATAAAGGGAATAGGTATCGCCAGGGCCTGTATCGTTTACGATGGGGTAACCGGAAGGCCGTACCGAAATGAGGTGAGCCTGTTTGTTATCAGGCTAATCAGGGTGGCACCGCGGATTGCATATCCCGTCCCTGAACGATCTATCGTTCGGGGACGGGATTTTTGATTTTATCCGGACATAAGAGCGAAAGGAGGCGACAGGCATGAAAAGATCGTACGTGGCCGATGTGTTCGCAGGCAGTGCTGAAAAAGTATTGGTAAAGGGTTGGGTGCACAATATAAACCGTGTAGGGAAAACGGCTTTCGTGACCCTGAGGGACAGGACCGGCATGATCCAGGTCGTGGCCGACAGTGCCATGACGCGGGACTTGAGGCTCGAGATGAGCATAGAGGCAGCCGGGAACAGGGTCGTGAATGACAGGGCTCCTTCAGGAGTGGAGATACATGCGGACTCAGTAAAAATACTCGGGACAGTCTGCTATGACATGCTGCCCTTCGAGATCAACAAGCCGAAGATCAGGGCTTCGCTCGAGACCCGGCTTGACCACAGGACCATCAGCCTGAGGCCGGCCAAAAGCCGTGCCGTGTTCAGGGTGCAGCAGGAAATCGAAGAGGCGTTCAGGAGCTATTTCAGGGATCATGGGTTCACGCAGATCCATACGCCGAAAATAATCAGCAGCGCAACCGAGGGCGGATCCGAGATGTTCACCGTGGACTTCTTCGGTAAGCGGGCATTCCTTGCCCAGAGCCCCCAGTTTTACAAGCAGATGATGGTCGGCGCAGGTTTTGAAAGGGTGTTTGAAATAGGGCATGCTTACAGGGCTGAACTGCACAACACGTGGAGACACCTGGGAGAATACGTGAGCATGGACGTGGAGATGGGCTTCATTGAGAGCTATGAGGACCTGATGGACCTGGAGGAAGGATATATCAACTGCCTTTTCAGGCACCTCAGGACTGTATGTGCGGCCGAGCTTGAAATGTTCGGCGTATCACTGCCCGACAATGTAAAGATACCCAGGATCCCGCTGGCGCAGGCACAGCGTATCGTGCTTGAGAAATACGGCAGGCGGTCGCCGGCCGGCGGTCTTGACGCGGAAGGAGAAAAGCTTTTTTCCGAATACATGAGGGAAGAGCATGGGACGGATTTCGTCTTCCTGACGAAATATCCGGTGTCCAAGAGGCCGATGTACACCATGCCCGATCCTGAAAACCCTGATTTGACACAAAGCTTCGACCTGATATATAAAGGACTTGAGATAACCACAGGCAGCCAGAGGATCCATGATTATGAAATGTTGAAGAGGAATATCGAAAAGTTCGGGCTTGACCCCGAAAACTTCAGGTCCTACCTCGACAGTTTCAGGTACGGGATGCCGCCGCACGGAGGCTTTGCCATCGGCCTTGAGAGGCTTACCATGAAGCTGCTGGATCTTGACAACATCCGTGAAGCGACGTTGTTCCCGAGGGACATCAAAAGGCTGGAGCCGTGACGGTTTCCGGGTCCATGAGAAAATATGCGATTACTGCGCGGAGGAGTGTGGCTTATGAAGATATCGAAAGAAGACGTTGTCTATATCGCGAAGCTGGCGAAGCTGCGTTTCAGCGAAGATGAAATCGAAAAGCTGACCGGCGAGTTCGAAAGCATCCTCGATTACTTCCGGTCCATCGACAGGATGGACCTTGAAAACGTGGATCCGGACGAGTTCGCGGACAGAAGGGAAACGGTATCCAGGGCCGATGAGAACGTGATCTTCGGGGACAGGGAGAAATTGTTCAGGAACGCGGGATCCATGCGCGGGACATTCATACAGGTCCCAAGGATCCTTGACTGACGGGAGGTGTCCGGATGAGCGGCGGTATTACGGGAACGCATGGAAACGACTTCGGTCTCATGAGCGTACGGGAGATCAGCGCCGGGGTGGCCGCGGGCAGGTACTCGGCTTCTGAGATCACCCGGATGTGCGTTGAGAGAATAAAGTCGACAGACGGCGAAACGGGAGCTTTCCTGACTGTCTGTGAAGAAACTGCCATTGCGCAGGCCAAGGCGGTGGATGAGAAGATAAGGAGCGGGAAGAAGCCCGGGAAGCTGGCGGGGGTGCCGGTGGCGGTCAAGGACAACATCTGCACCGACGGCATCAGGACCACATGTGCGTCCAGGATGCTTGAGGATTACATCCCGCCGTACAATGCAACGGTCGTTGAGAAATTGATAAGCGAGGATGCCGTCATCATCGGCAAGACCAATATGGACGAATTCGCGATGGGTTCGTCGACCGAGAATTCAGCGTTTAAAATCACGAGGAACCCGAGGGATACCGACAGGGTCCCTGGCGGCTCGTCCGGCGGGTCGGCCGCGGCCGTCGCTGCGGGGATGGTGCCGGCGGCGCTGGGGTCCGACACCGGCGGGTCCATAAGGCAGCCTGCCGCTTTTTGCGGGATCGTCGGACTGAAGCCTACCTACGGGCTTGTATCACGGTATGGGCTCATCGCGTTCGGTTCTTCCCTCGACCAGGTCGGGCCCATGACAAAAACGGTGGAGGACTGCGCCCTGATGCTGGAAGTCATCCAGGGCATGGACGTCAGGGACAGCACGTCGCACAGGGGCAAATACCCGCAGGATTATGCGGGCAGGCTCGGTGAAGGGATAAGGGACTTCAGGATCGCCGTGCTCAAAGAGTTCTTCACGGACGGGCTCGACGGAGAGATCGCTTCGGCCGTCAGGGATAGCGCAAGGCGCCTTGAAGGGCTTGGCGCGGCGGTGGACGAGGTGTCCCTGCCCGCGGCAGGTGACGGGCTGGCGGCATATTATATAATTTCTTCCGCTGAGGCGAGTTCAAACCTGGCAAGGTACGACGGGATACGTTACGGTCACAGGCCGAAGGAATTCGCAGACGTGGACGAACTGATGGAGAAGGCGAGGAGCGAGGGCTTCGGCACTGAAGTGAAGCGGAGGATAATGCTCGGCACGTATGCCCTGTCGTCCGGTTATTATGACGCGTACTACAAAAGGGCGCAGAAGTACAGGAAGCTGCTGAGGAGCCAGCTGGCCGGTGTGTTTGAAAAATATGACCTGATACTGGGACCCACGTCGCCGGTACTGCCGTTCAGAATCGGCGAGAGGATCGGGGACCCGCTCAGCATGTACCTTGCCGACGTATATACGATCATCGTGAACCTGGCAGGGCTCCCGGCGATATCGGTTCCCTGCGGATCCAGCCGTGACGGGCTTCCCATCGGGCTCCAGCTCATCGGGCCGCATTTCGGAGAGACGGTGATACTGCAGGCGGCCTACGCACTGGAGCAGGAACTGAAGCTGGAGCCGTGACGGCAGGGCAGGCGGGCAAACTACCCGGATCATGGCGTGATTATTATAGTGCGAGAGCCTGTATGAAACAGCCGGCTGTGACGATGCAGGAAACAGCAGCAGCGGCTGCAGCTGAAGCATGCGGTCAAGGAAAATGAGGCAGGGAGGTTGTCCTGATGAGTTTTGAAACGATTATCGGCCTTGAAATACATGCGGAACTAAAAACGAAGTCCAAAATATTCTGCGGGTGTTCGACGGAATTCGCGTCGGAACCCAACGCTAACACCTGCCCGGTGTGCCTTGGGCATCCCGGGACGCTGCCGGTGCTCAACGGGGAAGCGGTCAGGCTGGCGGTGAAGGCCGGGATGGCGCTGGGCTGCAAGGTAAACTATTTAAACAGGTTTGACAGGAAAAACTACTTTTACCCCGACCTTCCGAAGGCATACCAGGTATCCCAGTACGACATGCCGGTATGTACAGACGGGGCTGTTGAGTTCGAATGCGGCGGCAGGCACGTGAAGGTGCGCATCAACAGGGTCCACCTGGAAGAGGACGCAGGCAAGCTCATACACCTTGAGGACGAGCCCTGTTCGCTGGTAGATTACAACAGGGCCGGGATACCGCTGATAGAGATAGTTACCGAGCCGGACATGCGTTCTCCCCTTGAAGCGGTCACTTTCATGCGGATGCTCAAGTCCATACTTGAATACTGTGATATATCCGACTGCCGGATGGAACAGGGGTCCCTCAGGTGCGACGCGAACATTTCCGTAAGACCCGCCGGGCAGAAGGAATTCGGCACCAAGGTCGAGCTGAAGAACATCAACTCCTTCAGGGAACTTCAAAAAGCGCTGGAGAAGGAGGAAAAGAGGCAGATCGAACTGTACCGGTTCGGCGAAAGCCACAAAATAATCCAGGAAACGAGGAGATGGGACAGCGGCAAGGGGAGGACCGTATCGATGCGGTCCAAGGAAGAGGCGCATGATTACAGGTATTTCCCGGAACCTGACCTGCCGCCGGTCATCATCGATGAGACAGTTGTTTCCGCTGTCAAAGATTCGCTGCCCGAACTCCCGATGGAAAAGTACAGGAGGTTCACGCAGGAGTATGGGCTGAGCGGCGATGACGCGGACATACTGACGGGCGACAGGTACCTGTCGGAGTATTTCGAGGATACCGTCAGGGAAGGCGCCGCACCGAAAGCGGCCGCCAACTGGGTGCTCGGCGATATGCTCAGGATGATCAACGAAAGCGGCATATCGTCCCGGGAAATACCCGTGGAGCCGGCCTGTCTGCGCAGGCTCATCTCGATGGTGGAAGAGGGGAAGATCAGCAACACTGCCGGCAGGGAAGTTTTCAGGGAAATGTTCATCAACGGAGGATCGCCCGAGGAAATAGTCGAGAAGAAAGGGCTCAGCCAGATCAGCTCCGAGGACGCGATCCTCGAACTGGTCAGGAAGGTGATCGCAGACAACCCGAAATCCGTGGCTGATTACCGGGGCGGGAAAACCAAGGCCATCGGGTTTCTTGTGGGCCAGGTCATGAAGGAGTCGAAGGGCAGGGCGAACCCGGCCATGGTCAACGAACTGCTGGCGAAGGAACTGGAATGGGCGTGAAACGGCCCGTATCCGCACTCCGGCCAATATAAACAGCCGGCCTCCGGTCAAAAGTAACCGGCAGATAAGAGGAAATCGGAGGCAGACGTCGAATATGCTTTTATATGGTGTTGATGCGAGGCGATATATGTCATCTGTCTCACCGGGCACGCATAAGCTGTAAGCGATATATCATGATGGAAGGGGTCTGTTTTGCAATGAAGAGATTTCTTAAAGCAATGGTATGCATCTGTCTTTTGTTAACGTTTTCACTGCTCCTGGCCGGATGTATCGATATCGAGATGAAGGTCAACAATAACGGATCATGTGACCTGAAATACGAAATCAATACGCAGGGCATGGTTAGCCTTTCTGACGTCGAGAGCCAGCTTAAGAGCGGCGTTGAGGCGACAAACAACTTAGCCGGCAAAAAGGTAGCCAGGCTCAAAAGTGTCAAAGAGAAAGACGGCAGGATCATCGCCAACATCAGCCTGAGTGACATTTCCTATATGAGCAGTGGTGCTTACTTCGGCAAGTTTTCAAATTTTGAGAAAGAATACCCGGAATATTCGGACCTGCTGTATGATGCAAAAACCGGAGACCCGGTGAGCAGGGACAAGATAAAGGGAGCCGGCGGGCTCAACGCGGTGAAGATAGCCGGTATCGATACCGGGGGCGGAGAATTGACGAGTTTCAGGCTGATACTTCCCGGCAAGGTAAAATACACCACTTCAAACGTGAAGATGATCGATGACAAAACCGTCACCGTCGGCGGAGGCAACGGAGTCGTCCTGTACCAGAGGGGCGGCGGAGCCGGCTGGCTGGTTTTCGTGCTGCTCATCATAGCTGCCGCAGGGGCGGTCTTCGTGTTGGCAGGCAACAAGAAGAAAGGTCAATCATCCGTGTCTTCTGCTGCAGCTCCTGCGACAGCGCCGGTCCATGCAGGCGCAGGGGTCACGGCGTCAGGTGCGGCCCCGGCAGAAGGTGCGGCTCCGGATGCAGGTACAGCCCCGGCCGCGGGTACGGCTCCGGCGGAAGCAGCAGGATCAGCAACTGCTGTAGCCCCCGAAAGCAGCGGTGTCATGTACTGCCCGCATTGTGGCACGCAACTGAATAGCGGCGCCAGGTTCTG